>OCVV012825827.1_pt1 | contig 21531 bp, 18 predicted proteins | sample 1539721 | NCBI WGS metagenome assembly OCVV01 (sample SAMN02144230, study PRJEB22623) | gut metagenome | biome: sheep rumen | host: Ovis aries | place: New Zealand
TGGCCGCCATCGAGAAGAACCCCGATATGGACATCGAGGAACTGATGAAGAAGATTTCGCCCAAGAAGAAACTGCTGAAGGAGAAACTGCTGTCAAAACTGCTGTGGGGTAGTATTATTACTTTCCTTGGTGTTGCCTTGATAGGTTTCTGCATCGTTCAGGCCTTTGTTGGCGGAATGCCAACTGCAGCCCTTCAACAATTCAGCCTATTCGGAGCAGTTCTTTCGTGCATAGGCATCGCTTTCCTTGTCAACTATTATGTAGGTAAGCGGATGCTCGCCAAGGAGATGGAGGCAGAGGAGCAGTCACTGGTAATGCAAGCCGAGAACAAGTGACACGCGAGCAGTTCATCACCCTGGTGGAGCATGAGCAGGAGGCACTTCGCGGCTTTCTGCTCGCCCTCTGCTGCGGCAATAAGGGCGATGCCGACGATCTGGCGCAGGACGCGCTGGTGAAGGCCTACCTTTCGTCGGCAGGCTACCAAGACCGAGGGCGCTTCCGCTCGTGGCTCTTCAAGATTGCCCACAACACGTTCCTCAACCACAGGGCAAGCCTGCGAACGGCCGCGACGCTCGACGAGGCGCGGACGCTCGTCAGCCCCAATTCCGCCGACAGCAGTTTCGAGCATCAGAGCCTCTACCTCGCCCTGCGCACCCTATCGCCCAAAGAGCGCTCGGCCATCACGCTCTATTATCTTAGCGGCCACAGCATCAAGGAGATTGCCTCCATTACAGACACCTCGGAGGACGCCGTGAAGAAACAGCTCTCACGAGGCCGTGACAAACTAAAAGACAAACTCATGTTATGACAAAAGACAAAAAACTCGAGGAACTGTTCCTCTCTCAACAGCCGCATTTCAACGATAATGCTGATTTCATGGACACGCTCACCCGCCGGTTAGATGCCGTGGAGTATGTCCGTCAGCACCAGGACGCCACGCTTCGCCACTACCGCATGGCGATGATTGCCGCTTTCATCGTGGGTGTCATCAGTGGAGCCATCAGTTTGACATTTGTCATGTCCATGCCAGCAGACGTGCCTCTGTTCACCTTCCACGTGCAATCGGACTTTGTGCAATGGCTCGCCCAGAACTCCCGTATTATTTCAGCAACCGTCCTTACCCTTTTGCTGTGCATCGGTACGATGAGCATCATCCGCAATATACACGAAATCCAACACTTCAGACATACCCTTTCGCCTAATTAAATATAAAAGGTGGGAGCGAAGCGAACAATTCTCTCAAAAAGGTTGTATATTTGCACACGAAATATGAACTTTTCGTCAATATACAAACGATACGCAAAACAGCATTGCAATAAATGAAACAACAACACGCAGTATTAGTGCTTTTCGCACTCATTATCGCATCAAGCCTGACGAGCCTCGGCAGCTATCGCTCCACAAGTCAGAAGGTAATCAAGGACATGGACAGAGCCTTGGCCATCACGATGCAGGAGCAACAGAGCGACGTCATCAGCCAGGATACCATCCGCACTTTCAACAGCCACTTGCAGATTGCAGCATTGCGAGGCAAGGCCACGCTGGCGGTGGATACTCGCAATAGGCAGTTCAAGGCGTATGCCCACTGTTCGGAGGCTACCATCTTCAGCCTCTCCGACCAGCGGCCCGCAGCATTGCTTTGGATGCTGACCGGATGCTGGGCAATATTCCTTTTTTTAAGTGAAAAGTTAAGAGTGAAGAATGAAGAATCACTCTTCACTCTTCATTCTTCACTTCCTCCTTTCGGTGGCTTGACCTATTCAGAAACAGAAGGGCGCTTCTATGCAATTGATGGTAACGAGGTGCAACTCACTCCCATGCAGCACCAACTGCTCACGATGTTCTTCCTCTCGCCCTCCCATTCCTTGTCGAAGGCAGAGATTTGCGATGCGCTCTGGCCTAAGAAGCCTGATGCCAGCGACACGCTCTATACGCTCATACGCAGGTTAAAGCCTGTTATAGAACGATATTCTGACCTCAAGATAGAGTCCGACCGCAGCAAGGCATACCGCCTGACAGTCAATAAGATAGAAAACTGACATCGACTCTGGCAATAATGTCAGACAAATGTCAGACACTTTTTTAAGCCCGTTCAAACCTTTGTTGCTATCTTTGCGACACAATAATCGCAAAGTGATATGCAACAAACAACTTTCCATCGACTCAACACCTTGCTGGCATGGCTGATGTTTGCCATTGCCGCTACGGTGTATTGTATGACCGTAGAGCCCACCGCCAGCCTGTGGGATTGTCCAGAATTCATTGCCTGTGGCTATAAGCTGGAGATTGGTCATCCGCCCGGCGCCCCCTTCTTCATGCTCGCTGCCAACCTCTTCTCTCAGTTTGCCAGCAGTCCGTCGCAAGTAGCGCTGATGGTCAATCTGCTGTCGGCCCTGTTGAGTGCGGGGTGCATCTTCTTTCTGTTTCTTACCATCACGCATTTAAGTGAAAAGCTAATAGTGAAGGGTGAATTCACTCTTCACTTTTCACTTCCACAGGTCATCATCATCGAGGCTTGCGGCGTGGTGGGAGCATTAGCCTATACCTTCAGCGACACTTTCTGGTATTCGGCCGTAGAGGCAGAGGTCTATGCCTTTTCCAGTTTCCTGACGGCCCTGATGTTCTGGCTGATTCTGAAATGGGAAAGAGAGAGCAACGAGTCAGGCAGCGACCGCTGGCTCATCCTGATAGCCTATATCACAGGTCTGTCCATCGGTGTCCATCTGCTCTGTCTGCTCTGCTTGCCCGCCATGGCGCTCGTGGTTTATTTTCGTACGGCCAAGCAGATCACCCGATGGGGCACGCTGAAGGCATTTGCGGCAGGATGCCTCTTGGTGGGCATCATTCTGTATGGCCTCATCCCGGGCGTAGTAAAGTTAGGCGGATGGTTTGAACTGTTGTTTACCAACCTCATGGGATGTCCCTACAACACGGGACTCCTATGCTACATCGTCGTGCTGACAGGCGGACTCATTTTCCTTTATTATAAGGTAAAACGGAGATTCGTCAAACTCTCTCTGGCTTGTCTGCTGATGATACTGGCGGGCTACAGCAGCTATGGCGTCATCTTCATCCGTGCCAATGCCCATACGCCGATGTGCGAGAATGCGCCAGACAACATCTTCTCCCTCGGCAGCTATCTGAACCGTGAGCAATATGGCTACACGCCGCTTCTCTATGGACCGGCCTACAGCAGCGAACTTGACCGTGAAATCCAGGGCGACTATCTGGTGCCCAGGCAGGAAGAAGGAAAGGCCATCTACCGACCTTCGGCCGATTCCACGAAACGCCACTACGACTTGGTTCGTCACGACATCAAGTACCTGCACAAAGAAAACATGCTCTTCCCCCGCATGCACTCCCAGCGCCACGCCAAGGCATACGAAGACTGGATGGGGGGCGTAGAGAAGAAAGACAACCTGCCCACGATGGCCGAGAATCTGCGGTTCTTCTTCACTTATCAGGTTAACTTCATGTACTGGCGCTACTTCCTGTGGAACTTCGTGGGCCGTCAGAACAACATTCAGGGACACGGCGAGGTGGAACACGGCAACTGGATAACGGGCTTCCGATGGATTGACGACCTGCTGCTCAGTTGCGACACGTCAAAATTGCCGTCAGACCTTGTCCACAACAAGGGCCGCAACGTATTCTATGCCATGCCCCTGCTGTTAGGGCTGGCAGGCATCTTCTGGCAATGGCGGCGCAAGCACGAAGGCCGTCAGCAGCTTCTCATCGTCTCCTTGCTGTTTGTGATGACAGGCCTTGCCATCGTGGTCTATCTCAATCAGACGCCACTCCAGCCTCGTGAGCGCGACTATGCCTACGCCGGCTCCTTCTACGCCTTTGCCATTTGGATAGGATTAGGAGTTGCGGGAGTATATAAGATCCTGAGACCCACCCCCTGCCCCTCCCTACAAGGGAGGGGAGTGAATACTCTCAAGACGGGAATGCAGCAGACAAACTATCTACTCCCCTCCATACAGGGAGGGGCTGGGGGGTGGGTCTGCTTGGGGGTGGGTCTCTTGTGTCTGCTCGTCCCTCTCCAGATGGCCACTCAGACATGGGACGACCACGACCGTTCCGACCGCTACACCTGCCGCGACTTCGGTGCCAACTACCTGGAGAGCATGCAGCCTGAAGGCAATCCCATCATCCTGACCAACGGCGACAACGACACATTCCCGCTGTGGTATAACCACGAGGTGGAAGGCCTACGCACCGACACCCGCTGCTGCAACATGGAATACCTGCAGACCGACTGGTATATCGACCAGATGAAGCGGCCGGCCTACCACTCGCCTGCCCTACCCATCAGCTGGCACCACGATGACTATCTGGAAGGACGAAGAGAGGCCATTCCCGTTCACCCAGAACTGAAAAGCGAAATCTTGGAATACATGGCGCAACAGCCAGAAGAAGCAAAGCAGTTGCTGGGCGACCAACCCTTTGAGCTGAAGAATATCATCCGCAACTGGGTGCTCAGCGAGGATTCCAGCATGCAATGCATACCCACCGACAGCATCACCATCACTGGCGACAAGGGCACGATGCATATTTCCCTCAGCGGCAAGCAGGCCATCTATAAGAACGAGATGATGGTCTTGGAGATGCTGTCGCACGCCCGCTGGGACCGTCCCATCTATGCCTCCATCAGCATGGGACCTGATCAGTTGTCGTTCCTCCGCGACCACATGGTGCTCGAAGGGCTGGCCTATCGTATCTCACCAACGGCCACCCACAAGCAAGTTGACACCGAGCGTCTCTACCACAACGTGATGCACCGTTTCCGCTTTGGCGGTCTCAACACCCGAGGCATCTACGTAGATGAAGACGTAAAGCACATGGCCAACACCCACCAAGTGGTGATGGGCATCCTCATCGATTCGCTCATGCAGCAGGGTGACACCAAGCGAGCCCTCGAAGTCTGCCGGAAGTGGCAGCATGAGATGCCTGTGGAGAATGTGCCCTACACCGATGCAGCCCTGTCGATGGCCCGTTGCTTCTACCAGACTCAGCGGGCTCAGGAAGGCGATAAGATTGTCAGCCATCTGCTTCGCCGCTCTGATGAATGGCTCTCATGGATCGAGACCATCGCCCCGTCTCGCCGCTCGGGCTCACTCTACTCCCAATACTCCTGGATTCAAACCATGCAACAGGCCCTCTCCATGGCCGTGCAGTATAACCGAACCAAAATTTACCTTCAATACAGCAAGCAATATGAACACCACCTCCAGTAATACCCCCAAGCGTAATCCACGCATTACCCACCGCCATATCCTCATGGTAGCCTGCGCCCTCATTACAGCAGGCTACCTCCTGATGACCGGTTCAGCCACAACGCAGCAAGCTTTCTGCCCCAACATCTTCTCCACCTGTCGCATCGTCATAGCCCCCCTACTCTGCCTCGGCGGCTATCTGCTCATCATCGTCGGAATCCTGCGGAAGAAGGAAAATGTTAAAAATCAGCAACGAGACTAAAATATTTACGATATAATTTGGTTTATATTATAAACTTCTTTATCTTTGCAGCGTGAACCGGACACAATTGGCTTTTGACGTGCTTTCTGCAGGAGCGCGGACGAAGCCAGAGAGTATTAATCAGAAGTAGAACATCATTAAAAATGGAACAACAATGGAAGATCATAATAACATGACTGCCGAACGCAGTCTGGAAATCATCACGGAGCAGATAGAGCGCAGCCGACGGGCTGTTTCGAAGACCACGGGGCAGTCGCTCTACATTTCAGGACTCTGCACGATGGGCATGGCTGTCGTCGTGGCCATTGTCAACTTGTTGCTCGCAAATACAGAGTTCATGGCTTTGGGCCATTTACTATGGTTCGCGTTACCTGTCATTATTTGGCTGGCAATGCGCAACATCCACAAACGAAGTGAGCCTGTACCAACGACGCTCATCGGGTCGCTCGTAGGGAAGACATGGTGGACGTTTGCGGTCTTCGTGCTCGGCTTCTTTCTGATGGCCTTTCTGTGGAACAAGATTCTGGCCCTTTCGGTGGATGATCCGACGGCCTACCTTGCCCACCGCGTGAACATCACGCCCATCATCATCCTTTTGATGGGTATGGCTATCACCATAACCGGACACATCTTGAAAAGCAAATGGTTGGTGTGGTTTGGCATCATAGCTGCCCTGGTGGTTTCCGTTGGCGACTATGCAGGTCTCGGCTTGACGCTACTCGCGCGATTGGGAGCGCCTGTGACAACCGTCGGCCAAGCGCAGTTTCTCCTTCCCTGTCTGTCAGTTTTCCTCTTTGCATTTGTCGGTTTAATGCTCCCAGGCATGAAACTAAAAAACACGTAGCCCATGTTCAAGCCATTAGATCCCCTATTGCACTCGGAGTTGCGGCTGGCCGTCGTGTCGCTGCTCATCAGTACCGAAGAAGCCGAGTTCCCATACATCAAGGAGCAGACGGGAGCTACGGCGGGCAACCTGAGTGTGCAGATAGACAAGCTCTCGGCGGCAGGCTACATCGAGGTGGAAAAGACTTTCAAGGGCAAGAAACCCTGCACGCTCTGCCGCATCACGCCCGCAGGTCTGAAAGCCTTCGAGGAATATGTGGAGGCGCTGAAGAGTTATTTGGAAGTATCTTCCAAGTAATCTTTCAATAGAACCAAGAGGATGCATAGAAACCAGCCTCACCGTTTCTATGCATCCCTATAGTCCACGGAACAAAAATGGTGCTTCAATTATACAAAAAAAGCGTAACGCAGATTTGTATAATTAGAATAATCTTGTTATTTTTGCATTCCGATATCTTTCAATCACTGAAACCATGAATATTACCTATATTTCAAAAGACAAACGAGGCGAACACTTCCAGCGCATTCCGCTGGAGCAATTCGTAGAGGAAGTACGCTCACAGAAATACCTGTCGGCGATTGAGGTGGTCAATCTCTATTACCCGGGCGCCAACGACAGCCGCAATGCACGCGGCGACATCGACCTGCTCACGAGCCGACTGCCGCAGGTGTGCTTCGCCGCCGAATGGGAGAACCGCCGCGGAGAGCGCATCGCCAAGAACATCAACCGCCTGGTGCTGCTCGAAATCAACCACCTGCGCGACCAGCTGCTGGCCACCGAGGTGCGCCGCATGGCCGCACAGCTGCCCTACACCTGCCTCACCTTCCTAACACCCGACGGCCGCGGCGTGGGCATCGTGTGCAAATATACCGAGCGCTCACCACAACCCTCAGACAGCACCGTCACCACCGAAGCTGAAGAGCGCCTGCTGGCAGCCGCCTACGCCCGCCTCTCCTATATCTACAGCGCTCAGCTGGCCGTCACCGTGGACGCCAAGGAGCCCACGCTCGCTGCCAGTTGCCTGATGACGGTGGATGCCGACCTCTACTACAACCCCGACGCCGAGCCGTTCCGCACCACAGCCGACAACAATCTGACGCCCCAGGCCATCGCCGACCAGCAGAGCGTGAGCGACTACATGCTGACCGAACAGCTCGACGACGAACGCACGGGTTGGCGCCGCCGCTACTACGCCTGTCTGGAGGCAGCTCAGGAGGAATGCCGCGCCATGAAAGATGACGACGACTACGTGGAAGCCGTGCTCACCCGCCTGGCCCACGGCCTCTGCCAGATGGGCGTTCCCGAAGACTACGGCGTGAAGGTGACCAGCTATAATCCTATCTACAACGCCGACCGCACGCTCATAGAGGAAATCTTCCGCACGCAATACAACGAGACCACCTTCGGCTCGGCACCGAAGAAACACCTGAAGCAGGGCCAACTGCTCACCTACAAGACCGAGCAATTCATCAGCCGCCACTATCTGATGCGCAAGAACGTGATGACCGGCGTGGCACAGTTCTGCGAACGCGACGGCTACACCTTCGCCTTCCGCGACCTCACCCCCGAAGCCTTCAACACCATGTCGATACGCGCCCTCAAGGCCGGACTCGAATCATGGGACAAAGACCTGCGCCGCTACGTGGACTCCACGCTCATCCCGCAATACGACCCCGTGGCCGACTATCTCTACCACCTGCCCCGATGGGACGGCAAAGACCGCGTCAGCGAATTCGCACGTCGCGTTCATACCAAGGATGCCCATTGGGCCGACGACTTCCACGTGTGGATGCTTTCGATGGTAGCCCACTGGCTGGGCAAGGACCGCCGCCACGGCAATGCCATCGTGCCGCTCATCATCGGACGGCAAGGCGGGGGCAAGTCGTCGTTCGCCGAAATCATCCTTCCGCCGGAACTCAACGACTATTACGACGACCGCCTGTCGATGAAGAACGACAACGACGTCAGCATGGCCCTCTCGCGCTTTGCCCTGATCAACATCGATGAGTTCGACGCCCTCTCCATGGCCAAGCATCCACTGCTGAAGTACATCCTCTCCAAGCACGACGTCAAGTTCCGCCCACCCTACGGAAAGGTCATCGTGCAACGACGCCGCTACGCCTCCTTCCTGGCCACCACCAACAACATCCGCCCCCTCACCGACCCCACCGGTTCGCGCCGATTCCTCTGCACCCAGGCCGACGACATCGACGCCACACCGAACGTGCCCTACCGTCAGCTCTATGCCCAGCTGATGGCCGAGCTCAACGAGGGCCGCCGCTACTGGTTCAACGACGAAGAGAATGCCCGCATCCAGCAGCAGAACGCCCGCTATCAGCGCGTGGCCGACTTCGAGACTATGATTCGCCAGACATTCCTCCCGCCCCAGCGTATCGCCGCGGCTCCCCAATCCCCGATCATGCCGCTCGCCGACATCATCGACCTCCTGGAGCGCCGCTACCCCACTTTCCGCCGCACCCGAGGCATCAACGAGCGCCTGGGCCGCGTGCTCACCCAGATGGGGTATGAGAAGAGCCACAAAACGGGAGGCGTTTCTTATTATATGCGATTGATAGAATAACCGTCATCCGTCATAATATGTACATAACATACAATATTTCAGACGTTTACACCTATGACGGTTTGTTTCAAACCGTCACAAACCGTCATAATGGCGGTATGATGGTTTATTCAGCAATTGGCTATTCATAGAATTGCCCGCCACACATGCTGATCAAGACTTCATTGTATCACAGTTTGCAGACAGTCTGAAGCCTCGTACTAACAGTTTTTCCCTTTCGTACTGTTAGTACGAGCCATTTGTACTGTTAGTTTTTCCCATTAGACAAATTCCGAACTATAATAGCAAGCTCAATAGTTAATCATACATTTTGAAGAGTATGTCCATCAAAAGAAATGATGGTTTATGATGGTTTATAACAAACCATCATATATTTATCTTGCTGATTAAAAATAATTTATGGTTCAAATATGACGGATGACGGTATATATAACATATTAAATGAATGAGTATGAACAATCAAAGAAACAAAAATGGGAGACGTGTTGTTGAGCGACAGCGAAAAAACAGATGAGACACGACAACAAACCGCTATTCCGTAAACTTCAACAGTGAAGAAGATATGCGCTTTTTAAAGATGTTTGACCGTTCTGGCATGACAAGCAAGTCAGCATTCATCAAAGCACGAATATTTGTAGAGCCGTTTCATGTGGTGACATTTGACAAGAGCCGACATGAATACTATGCCAAGTTGAGCGACTTCCTTGCTCAATTCCGTATGGTGGGCAACAATTATAATCAGACCTTGAAAGAGTTGAAAAGCCACTTCTCTGAACGAAGAACAATGGCACTTGTATGCAAGTTGGAGAAATACATGATGCAGTTAGTGCAGATTATGCATGAGGTCGTAGAACTAACAAACAGGTATGAAAATCATCGAATTGGCAATGATAATTGAATATAAACACATTTTTTTAACTCGGAATTACTACTTTTTTACTTAACGAACATTGACTTTGAAATTTTTTGTGTAAATTTGTAGCCAAATTCGCGATTAAACGAGAGTCGTGCAAGTTAACTTGCTGATGACCGAGCGAAAGCGAATTATCAAAATTAGTAGCATACGAATGGAGCGTAAAAGAATTAACCGCCTAAAGGTGGTACTGGCAGAGAAGGGAATGACCAACAAGCAATTGTCGGAAATCCTTGACAAAGACCCTGCGGTTATATCTAAATGGGTGACTAATGCCGCCCAGCCAAATGTGGAAATGTTCATCCGACTGTCACAGATTCTTAGTGTCAGCGTGGATGACTTATTATGGACTGAGAAAGAATAGGGAATTATGGCTGAACATACTATTCATAAAAGACGAGGCAGACTACCTTCTATAGAAGTTGTTGACCTATTCTGTGGAATAGGCGGACTAAGTTATGGCATGAAGTCAAAAGGGTTTAAGATTCTTGAAGGCTTTGACTTGGATGCAACTTGTAAGTATGCCTACGAAACAAATAATGAAGCAAAGTTTGTTTATAAAGATATAAGGGAAGTCACAAAAGACGACATACTGCCATTATATTCTAAGAAAGCAATAAAAGTCTTGGCAGGATGTGCACCATGCCAGCCTTTTTCTTCGTATGCATTCAAGAACAAGAACAAAGATAAAGATAAATACAACTTGTTATATGAATTTGGTCGCTTAGTAAAAGAAGTACAGCCAGATATTGTGACGATGGAAAATGTACCTGCCATTGCTTCATTTAAGTTAAAGTCCGTTTTAGCGGATTTCGTGAGGGCGTTGCAAGACGAACATTATTATGTGAAATACCAAGTCGTTTTCTGTCCAGATTATGGAATACCACAGACACGTAAGCGTTTAGTCTTATTGGCTTCCCGATTTGGAGAAATAGCTTTGATACCAGCTACTCATAAAAAAGAAGATTATGTCACGGTTCGAGATGCTATCGGCAATCTGCCTCCATTAGAGGCAGGAGAAAGTAGCCCAAATGATACTTTACACAGATGCCGTGCTTTGTCCACGTTGAATATGCAAAGGATGATAGCAACGCCTTATGGTGGTAGTTGGAAAGATTGGCCTGAAGATTTGCTTTTGGCTTGCCACAAAAAAGAAGGTGGCAAAAGTTTTGGCAGTGTTTATGGGCGTATGGTTTGGGAAGAACCTGCGCCAACGATGACAACACTTTGTACAGGTATAGGAAACGGTCGTTTTGGACATCCTGAACAAAACAGAGCAATATCCGCCCGTGAGGCAGCTTTGTTCCAGACATTCCCAACAAATTATAAGTTTTTCCCAAATGAGCAAGAGGTGTCCTTAGTAAAAGCATCTCGCTATATTGGTAATGCTGTACCGCCAAGATTGGGAGAGGTGATTGCAGAAAGTATCAAACAACATATAAGAAACCATAAATAGACGATATGGATAGTAACCAATCATTGAGATGGCGATTTGATATCAGCACTTTCCGGCTGATAGGGCGTGATTTGATAACAGACCGCGTTACAGCTCTGTTTGAACTTGTAAAGAACTGCTATGATGCAAATGCCCAGAATGTGACGGTTGCTCTTGAAAATATAGGTGCAGGGAAAAAGAACTCCGTCATTCGGATTGAAGATGATGGCTATGGCATGTCTTTTGAAGATATTAGGGATAAGTGGATGGTCATAGGAACTTCAAGCAAGCGCTCTCATCCGTATTCGCCAGAGCCTTATCATCGAAAGTGTGTGGGCGAAAAAGGTATTGGTCGTTTTGCCGTTGATAAGCTGGGGGATTATGTTTCTATCATTACGAAGAAGAAGGGTGAAGAGAGATGGCTCAAAGTGGACATTGACTGGGCTGCCTATTATCGCGAGATGAACGGTGAAACGGAATTACGTTTGTTTACAGACATGGAAAATTCGTATTCGTATATTGATGCCCCAAATAAAGAGGAGTCGGGTACAAAGCTTGTCATATCTGTAATACGAGACCCTTGGACGAAGAAGGAGATTGAGCATCTGATGCGTGAAATATCTAAAATAGTTTCTCCCTTTGCAAACCTTAATTACCCGTTTAAGGTAAAAGTTCTCGCACCTGAATTTGGTATTAATCAGGATGCTGTCAGGACTTTAGAAGATTTCGACTTGGCAACCGTTTCTCTTAGCATTGGAGTTGACGAAAAATCTAATCTACAGCAAAGCATTTATTACGATAAAGAGAAAAAGGCTTTTGACTATCATTTGATTCCGTTAAAGTCCTTTGGTGGAGTCAAAATGAATATTTATTTTTTTGATGATGCAGCCAGACGTAATTACAGAAAGGCTTTTCCCAATGATTCTATTGACGGATTCAAGGTCTATCGGGATGGAATCATAGCAACTCCATTCGCCGAGACCAATGAGAATCCAGACTTAAAACGAGATGTGCTTGGAATTGACAAGCGACTTTGGCGTGATATGTTCAGTAGGATAAGCACACGCGAATTTCTTGGGACTATAGAAATAACGTCAGCAGGAAACCCAAAGATTATTGACGCAACAAACCGACAAGATTTTGTAGATAATGAAGAGTACAGGGAACTCAAGAAATTCATTATTACCCAGTTGAATGCTCTTCAAGACTATAAGGTGGAAATGCGCCAATCAAAACGTAACAATGCTGAGGAAGGACTAAAGACCGCATCAGATGATATTAACAGCCTGATGTCAGCCTTTAATGATATCGTGGCCCAGAAACCCGAACTTAAACCTGCAGTGGAGCCTCTTCTTAAACAAGTCAGGAAAACTGGCAAAAGCGTAAAAACGGCCATTAGTGAGCAAAAGAAAGCCTTAGAGGATTTTACTCGCAAGGAGAATATATATATGAGTATTATGTCCTTGCAGCAATTCGCAATTACCATTACGCATGCTGTTCGGACTACGTTGAATCAGATACGAGACAGAATAGAATTCTTCTATCGATACTATCCCGATCCTGATGAAGAAACACTCTTCCAACTTTATGCTAAACAAATGTATGAGCGATTCAAGGTTTTGAATCGTGTCATTAACTATATGCTTAGCTATTCTCAGTCAAATATCAATCCAGAAGAAATTGACCTGAAGAAAACATTTGAAGAGATCGTGAACGACTATGATGATGTTTTTTCACGCGAGGGTATTGCTTTGCAAACGGATTTTCCTGACAAATTGGTATTAAATACAAATCGCCAGTTCTTCAGGGACATCTTACAGAACCTGATAGACAATTCTGTAAAAGCAATGGCTGATTCCAAGCAAAAAATAGTTCGCTGTTCGTATGAAGTGAAAAACGACATGTTGGAAATTTTCGTTTCAGATACAGGCAAAGGAATCCCACAAGAAGACTGGGAACAGGTGTTTGCTCTGTATTATACAACAACAGAGAAACAAGGTGGTGCAGGTGTTGGATTATATATTGTGAAGACCCGCGTAGAGTCTCTTCGTGGCACGGTTTCTGTTGTTGATAGTGAATTTGGTGAAATAGGTACAACAATAAAAATAACAATTCCATTTAAAAAACAATAGACTATGGACTTTAAGATAGTTTTTATAGACGACAATCTGTCTGAGGAAGAACCCTTTGTTCAGAACATCAGAAAGCATTATAAGGATGCAGATTATAAGCATGTTTTCCAGAACCCTGATAAAGGCTTGGAATATGTGTTAGACAATTTAAACAACAAGATGATTGTTTTTATTGACTGGAATTTTAGCGGGCATCGCAAGAAGGGTATTGATTTACTGAAAGAAATTAGAAAGAAAACCTCATTACTTTATATAGTGATGATGTCAGCTAATCAATTGGGTACAGACATACCGCTTGATTCTATCATTGAGATGATGAACGAAGAGAATTTCTTCTATTTAGATAGGAGCAATGACGATTTCAACTCTGTCACAGCTATCATTGATAAAATCCGTGCAAATTGGAATACAAAGTTTGATTGCGTCTTGGAGCAATGGCTTATTCGTCATCCAGAAGATAATAACAAAGAGGCCTATAGTGAGGCTTCTACCGGCAAGACATATACTTGGGCTGACATTCTTTCTGAATTGCGTCTTCAGTCTTCCATCGGAAAGTCATTTGAGCAAAAATTGAACGAGTATTATATTTACCAATTACAGCGTTCTAAGAAATAGGATATGAGCAAAGTCTTGATTGCATATAACAATGATGCTGAAACCGTTCTTCATGATTTCATGGAGTCATGTGCCGACGAAGCAAAGCAGATTTGTGCTGACAACGGCATTGAGTATTCTTCGGTGTGTCCTCCTGGCATGAATGAGCAGAATGTAGTAGGAGCTATGTCGGAACATCAACTATGCTTCATTGTTGGTCATGGGGATGATGATGGGATATATAATGAAGATGATGCTGAAGTGGTGTCCACTCATACTACAAATTACAATTTTGCGGGCAAAGGTTTCTATAGCGTAGCATGCTCTTGTGCGGTTAACTTATTTCCACATTTGAAAAGACTTGGCTTGTTGTTTTTTGTAGGCTATAATGACACATTTATAGTACGGGGTGAGCGTGAGCCTTTTGTCGTCAGTGCTTTGTCTGGCTTGCAAAGTTTTCTTTCTTGTAGCAATATTAAAGCTTCTAAAGAGAAAATGCAGGCTACTTTTGACGAGCAAATAGCAATCCTAAACGAAACGGACCCTTGGGCAGCAGTTGATTTGGTTCATAACAAGGAGGCTTTGGTGTTTGAAGGCGATGAGGCTTTAGTATTCTCTTCTTTAACAAATGAGGAGAGCGTGCCAAATAATCAACTCAAAACAAGTTAGTGGGTAACTATCATACACTTAATGGGTAACTCTGAAGAGTTAGTGGGTAACTAAAAAAACAAATAGTTTATTCCCTAAAATATAGCAAGGATTCAAATATATGATCTGTCAAATACAGGACTCCATTCAATAACAAGTAGAAGAAAAAAATAGTAAGCATGATAGCGCCAACCCAAATACGAAAGCCAGAGAATTGGCAAGATTTTGAAAAACTCTGCAAAAAGTTGTGGGGTGAGATATGGGATTGTCCAGACACAATCAAAAGGAATGGCAGGTCTGGGCAGAAACAGTGTGGAGTTGATGTATATGGAGTTCCTAAAGGAGAAACTCATTATTACGGTATACAATGTAAAGGGAAAGACGATTACACAAAAAGCACGTTAACAGAAAAAGAAATTGACGATGAGATTAAGAAAGCTGCGGAATTCAAACCTAGATTGAAAAGTTTTTTATTTGCAACGACAGCAAATAAGGATGTTGATATTGAAGAATATGTAAGGGTAAAAGATTTGGAGTGTCGTTCAATTGGACTTTTTGAAGTTCATATTGCTTGCTGGGAAGACATTGTAGATTTACTAGAAGAAAGAAGAAGAACTTTTAATTGGTATATAAACAATTGCCAATACAAAGATAATACAAATGTCCTAATTTCTTTATCAGGCAAGACTGAGACAACAATCTATCCTAAGTATGTTCGAACAGCAATATACTATGAGCAGGATGATTATCCAGGCCCCCATATGCCCAATAACCCATCCTATTTTTTGCAGAATTTGATAAAAGCCCCAAATTCCTCAAGTTGCCCTGGTGAAGAGTCTGTTCCCAACATCCAGTGGCAAGACATTTCAATGAAAATAGAAAACGTAGGAACGACCGTAATAGAAGATTTTAAATTGTATTTTAGTACAGATAAAGGATGTGTTGAACAGCTGGATTGTGGGGTAGAATATGTTAGTAGTATTTATGCAAGTCCGTCTTTCAGAATGGAAATGAACAGGCGTATTGACGAAGATAGAGAAGTTTATGAATCTATAGAGTCTCAGAATGAACTTGTTTATATGCCAAATGATTCTGTATTAGTTCAAACAGATAGGCGCATCTTTTCTTTTAAGATAGGACTTAAATATGGAATAAAAGAAATACCTCTTTATTGGCGTTTTAAGTCTCGAGATTTTTGTAAAGAAGGCATTCTAAAAATCAAAGTTGTCCCTCAGTATGAAGAAGATGTAAAAATAGTAAAAGTAAGATCATATAGCGAAATTAAAGAAACAGAAATTCGTATTACGCCCAAAATAGAAGATGAATAATGAGAAGAAAAAAATATAAGATAAATTCCTTTTTTGCTGGCATAGGAGGATTTGATGTCGCTTTTGAAAAGCAAGGCTTTTCTACAGCTTTACTTTGTGAGATAAATCCGTTTTGCAATCAGATATTAAGTCGCCATTGGCCTGATGTGCTAAAGGCTGGAGATATTAATTCTATTACAGAAAGCGAAATCCCTGACTCTGAAGTTTGGTGTGGTGGCTTCCCATGTCAAGATATATCTGTAGCACGTGGTGCTTCAGAAAGGCTGGGGCTAAAAGGGAAACGTTCTGGACTTTTTTATCGTTTTGCAGAACTAATTGAAGCAAAAATGCCAGAAGTAATAATTATAGAAAATGTTGCCGGGCTTTTTATATCTAATAAAGGGCGTGATTTTGGAGTTATCTTGCAAACGCTTTCTACATTAGGGTATGGTGTGGCATGGCGGTTGCTAAATAGTAGATATTTTGGCGTGCCTCAATCTCGTACTCGTGTCTATTTGTGCTGTTGGAGGAATAATCCTGTTAAAGCATTGAACGTGATGTTTGACATAAATGGAGCAGCAAAGCCAAAGAATGAAAGAACTGACTTTATTACAGAAGAAAGCAAACCAAACGAATATCCAAAAGTCCCAAAAGTAGCTTATTGCCTTGCAGCCTCTTCTGGTAGGCATACAGGCACAGACTGGAGCCGCACCTATGTAGTATGCGAAGAAGGCGTTCGTCGTCTCTCTCCGATAGAGTCTGAGAGATTGCAAGGATTTCCAGACAACTGGACTTTGCCAACAAAAGAATATGCAAACGATGAGAAGAGATATACCGCTATCAGCAATGCCATTAGTAATATGCAAGAATGCTTCTCATCTTAATAATATAGTATAATATGAATAGTTTCGGTTTAATGATTGGTGACTCGTCTGAAAACGGACAAGTAACCATTGTTGATGAGGACAGACTATGTTATATAGTTCGTTCTGAAAATAAAGGTGCAATAGGACTGCGTACAATATCTAAAGCCATTTTGAACGAGTTCATTCCTTATGTAGAAGCAAATCCTGATGCGACAAGAGAAGATGCTAGAGAAGCTTTGTGTGGAAAAAGCGAAATAGACAAATTTGAATATGGATATAGTCCAACAATTATTGCTTTGGCTAAAATGGTGTTGGATTATAGAAAAAGTATTCCAGATATTCATAAGGATTCAGTATCTTTTAACATAAACAAGGGACTTATCACCGCCCTACGCACAAAGCCTTTCCTTCTTATAGCAGGCATCTCTGGCACAGGAAAAAGCCAGAAGGTGCAGGAATTGGCATTTATGACTTGCCCCAATGGAGAACTGCGGAATGAAGGTGGAACTACGCCAGGAAACTATTGTTTAATAGAGGTAAAGCCAAACTGGCATGACTCAACAGAACTGTTGGGATATTACAGTGCACTGTCGAGTAAGTACGAGTTGAAAGACTTTATCCGTTTTATCTATAAAGCCATCCGAAACAAAGACGTTCCATTTTTCCTTTGTTTAGACGAGATGAATCTTGCCCCAGTAGAGCAGTATTTTGCTGAATATCTGAGTGTATTGGAAACTCGTAAAAAAAATGGGAACGAAATCCGAACTCAATATTTATTAAGAAAAGAAATCTTTAATAACTGTAAACTCAATGATGAGAACAGGAATCTTTATTCTGAGAAGGACGCGGAAATCATTACATATCTGAAAGAGAAAGGACTGTCGCTGCCCGACAACCTCTTCGTGATTGGTACGGTGAATATGGACGACACCACACATCAGTTCTCGCGGAAGGTGATTGACCGTGCTTTTACCATTGAGATGAATGGCGGCAAGATGTCGGAAATGTTCTCGACAGAGAGCAAGATGCTGTTGGAGTACAGGGACGAGCCGATACCGCTTGAAGCATTCAAGGCTGAATTTGTAAGGGCATACGAAGTACTGGACGATGCGCGGTTTGCTAAATATAAGGATGTAATTTCTACTCGCATTCCAGCATTGTTGGGTGATTCTGATGGTACAGCCGAAGCAGACAGCATCAACGGCATACTGAATGAAACACCATTCCGTGTCAGCTACCGTGTGCAGAATGAGTTGGTGCTTTATCTGAGCACATTGATAGAGCGTGCCAACTTCCCTGAGCCTGACCAAATAGAAGGGCTGATAGGCGAAGCCACACTGGCTATTCTGTTAGAAAAGGTGCTGCCCCGTGTGCAGGGCGAACAGAAGCAGTTGGAAACGCAGAATGGCAAGAGCAATGTGCTGAAGGATTTGAAGACTTTCGTGGAAAGCCACTTTAACCCCGGAGAGGATACAGATGCTAACTCGCTCTACAACCAAGTTCTTCGGAAGTTAAAAGAAATGGATGATAAACTGGCAAACTATTATACTAATTTCTTCTAACACTGTGAAGGCATGAGCAAAAAATCTATCCGTTTTTTTAACGACCGTGAGGTACGTGCCGTTTGGGACGAAGATCACAACAAGTGGTGGTTTTCGGCTACGGACATTGTGCGGGCCATCAACGATGAAGAGGATTATGTAAAGGCCGGTAACTACTGGCGTTGGCTGAAAAAGAAGTTAAACACAGACTGCATTCAACTCGTGAGTATCACTCACGACTTCAAGTTCGAGGCACCTGACGGCAAACAACGTAAGGCCGATGCGCTGGATGCAGAGGGTGTGCAGACATTAGCCACCCACTATCCCAACAATCGGGCTAATGCCTTTCTCAATTGGTTCACCTATAGCGACAACAGCATTGACGGGCAAAGCAAGAAGAAAGCATACACGCTGATAGAGAGTGGTTTGCTTGACAGTATGGAGCCAGGAACGGTGAAGTGCCTACAACAGATTCATGCCTACCTCTTCGGCGGACTCTATGACTTTGCCGGACAGATACGTACCAAGACCATCTGGAAAGACGGTACGCTGTTTTGTCGAGCAGAGTATCTGATGCAGAATCTGAGGATCATTGAACAGATGCCTGAAACTTGTTTTGATGAAATTGTCAATAAGTATATAGAGATGAACATGGCACATCCCTTTATGGAGGGCAATGGGCGTTCTACTCGCATCTGGCTGGACCTGATGTTCAAGAAACGCCTGAAGCTGTGTGTCGACTGGAGTCAGATAGACAAGAAGCACTATCTGGAAGCGATGCGGAGAAGTACCACTGACTCAACATACATAAAGGCTTTGCTTAAAGGGGCTATGACAGATAAGATTGATGACCGTGAGATCTTTATGAAAGGCATAGACTACTCTTACTATTACGAACAGGAAGAATAGCGTATGGAACTATTGCAATACAAATATCATGATGCCTATGTCATCCAAGCCAGCAGCACGGACATAGGCATGTCGTGGCGGAAGTTCAAGGTGAGAGCTAAGCAACTTCCACCAGAGCGGTATTGCAATTATGTGATGGCGAGTGGTGGTAGGCTGAGCGTGTATAATGCTGACAGCAAGGATATGGACGATGTGGCTGAGGCTGACTGGCATGAGGCCCGACCAGTTTTCTTTGAAGACCACAAGTATAACCTCACGCTGACGTTTTTTGATGCTGCGGAAGAACCGCGCATCATCCACCCCAACAAGGAAGTGGAGGCGATGTTTAACACGGTGCAGACGGCATCGGGCGAGTATGTCGTCAGTAGCAGTCTTGACTTCTTGAACCAGCCAGGTCACTTTGCCTTGGAGTTCGCCTATAAGAATACGGCCAACGAGCACATACAGCACAAGATTGAGTTCGACGTGCTTTCGCCTAAACTCGATACGAAGCACGACCTTGACATCATCATTCAGCAGATAAGGGCTGAATATGGTGACTTGGTGTTCCGCTACCTCACACTTACCTTCCAACAGTTTGAGATGGGACGGGAAGCCAATAACGAACTGATTTGGCTGTCGGTGTTCAAGCAGATTGTAGACAGTTATGTGCAGGCGGTTCGTTTCATCATTCATCAGCCACACAACAAGATGCGCCAATATGAGGAATACCGAAGAGCCGAGCGCATCAAAGGCTGGACACCCATGTTGGCAGAAAGATTCAGCAATGACCGCCTGAATGATGAAGAGCAGGCATTGAGGAAATATTATAGGACGGAGCAAACGGAAGCTACTTTGGATACAAGGGAGAACCGCTTCGTGAAATATACACTCCAACGCATCACTGAGCGTCTTTCGCTGTTAATGCAAAGGCTTGGAGATGGAACATCGGATAGCGAGATAGAGAATCTGAAGGAGAAGCAGAAGGAACTGGAAATGCTTCGGCGAAACTCGTTCTTCAATAGCATCGAACACTTTGATGGGTTCCGTCAGCAGAGCATGGTGCTTCAGCAGCGCAGCGGCTACTCGCAGGTTTATCGCTATTGGATTATGCTACAAAACGGCCTCGACCTGATACAAGGTGATACAAGCGTAGGTGTGCAGCCTATCTGGCGGCTTTATGAATTGTGGTGTTTCCTGAAGGTGAAACAGCTTGTCTGTAAGGTATTGGGTATAGATGTTCACAACAAAGAACATCTTGAAAAGTACGTCCATGAAGACACGCAGAATGCTTTCGACTTGTTTAACGGTGGCACACTTAGTGGGCATATTACTTACACTAATCCGCAGAATGAGGATTTGGTGGAGGTGGGGTATCAGTATTCGTTTGATAGGAAAGGCGATGAGCATGAGATGCGTTCTGCCACGACAGAGCAGAAACCTGATATTGTGATGCACATTCACAAGAACGAGCGTGACATCACGTTGACCTATCTCTACGATGCGAAATATAGTGTCCGTGGCGATGACGATGCAACACTGGGCGGCAACGTGCAAGACGAGCCAAAGCCTGAGACCATCAATGCGATGCACCACTACCGTGACGCCATATATTACGGCAAGCGTGGTGAGCAACGTTTCTCGAAAGAAATCATCGGTGGTTACATTCTCTTCCCTGGGCGTATGGACGAACAACGGCTATTGGAGCAATTGAAGGATCACGATGAGCAGTTGCCTTATTTTCTGAAATCCATTGAAGAAGTAAATATTGGTGCCTATCCATTGCTGCCAAACGAGGAAAGCGGATTGCTCCTGGAAAATCACCTCTGCAAAGTGCTCCTTGATGAAAGCATCATTGAACAACTTGAAGCGAGTGTACCGCAAAGAGGGTTATATTATACTGATACTCGGCCAAAGTCTGTTGAATCAAAGAATGTGTTTACTGTTACTGTCAGGAAAAAAGATGCAGATTACCAGGCATTTTTTGAGCACAAGGCAAGGAAGTATGTGATGGAGACCTTGCCAAAGGTGAACATTCTCGAAGCAGTTTACCTCCTTCCGATGGTAGGCGGTGATATTGACGGCTATTATAAAATAACACGATTAATCATCGAAGATGGCAAGATGTGTCTGAAGCTGGGCGAGTTTATATCGCTGGGCAATCAGTGGGTAAACATCTTTCAGAATATGCGTCATGGTGAACTTATTACCATGAACAATGTTTTGAAATTGTATGGACAAAGATATTAAAGTTGAATATTAACATGTACGATGAATCGAGAAGAATTTGCAAAACGGCTT
>OCVV011230653.1_pt1 | contig 21516 bp, 35 predicted proteins | sample 1539721 | NCBI WGS metagenome assembly OCVV01 (sample SAMN02144230, study PRJEB22623) | gut metagenome | biome: sheep rumen | host: Ovis aries | place: New Zealand
CCGATACCTGCACCAATCAGAACGCCCATGTAGTATTCAGTCATGTTTTCGACTCCTTAACAACTTCTCCCTGAACTCTGATTTACTCATAATGCGCCGTTTTTTGCGTTCTCTCTGCAATGTATCATCCAATTGCCGCAGCTTCTTATAAGCTACATATGCCGGATACTTCTGACTTCTGCCTAAAATATCCTTGGCTTGCATATCAACCACCAACCTTTAGACGGTATAATAACCGCGCTTATCGTTCTTCTGAATACATTGCAAGCGAATATTGCGCCGTTCTTTTTCGTGAAAGCCAAGCCCCGACAACGCCGTTTCGCAAGCCAACTGCACATCGGCAATTTCTTCCGCAACACGTTCTTTCTTCTCGCCATCGTTGAACGCTTGAACAACCTCGTCACATTCCTCAACAATCTTGTCAATGAGTGACTGCATGGAATTGCCTAAGAAGTGAACAGCCGGTTTCAGTTCTTTTTCTTCCTGTGATTCAGGCTTCTCTACACCAACATGGTACTTTTTGAGAATCCCCTGCATATCTTTCATTGCCCGGTCATAGCCTTCTTCAAAACCGTCACGCAAGCCCTCGTTGTAAAACTCCGACTTCTCAATACGCTTCTGCATATCATCAACCGCTATTTCACGCATACCTTTTACCATCACTCAATATTCCCCCTGTAATAATCTATTCCAAAATCAATTCTAATGGGTCTCACACGCCCTAGAAGCCCTGTCTAGGTGTTTACCCTACCTCTTGTATACCCTGTATATTTTCAAGCCCTTAGAAGGGCGGATTTTCAAGATTGGGTGCAACGGACGTAATCTTCACAGTTTGTCCGTTTGCATAGAACTCTGCCATTTTCTCTGCTTCTATTTCGGCTTCACTCATGGTATCTGCCTGAATCGTGTAGGTTTCTTCTCTGATAAACTCGACTGTCACATCGTAAAAAGTTTTCATTTCGCTTCACGCTCCCCTTTAACAATCATCTGCGGTTTAACATTCGTATGCCAATCATATCCACAATCCATCACTTTTACTTCTTTGCCATCAGACCACACAAGATATTTACGTTTTGGCGTGTCAGCTTTAGTCTCTGCCATGATGATTATCCCTTTCATTCCATGCCTTTAATGCTTCTTCTCGGCTTTCGTAATAATTCAACCTGCAACCGCAAGCCGTACACTCTGGATAATAACCGCCATATTGAATACCTGCACTTTCGCCGTAATGCGTATATACATCTACGCTGTCACTACCACAGAACGGGCAAGTTTTATTCTCTGCCATCTTATTCTTCTCTTTTGAGATAGAATTTCTCCCTGCGTCATAAGCCATTCTAGCTAAATCTGTAACATCATTATCTGACTGTTCGTCCCATGCCGTAAGAATCGGTGCTACTGTTTCAAAAGGAATTTCCTTCTGCAATTCAGACAGATTATATTGAGTTACTTCAAGTCTATCCTCTGCCATCTTCGTCACGCTCCCAATCTACTCAAATAATACACAGACTCGACGATTAATGCAGTTATCGCAATATCATGCCAGTTTCTGGCCGTTGCAACACACCATATCCCAAGGAGTAGAACGGTTAAATCCTGTATTGTCATTCTGCTTCACGCTCCAATCGCTCAATGTCCCATAAGTTAGGCGGATATGCTTCTTGCCCATCTTCACACTCAATGAAAATACACGGGTCGGCATAAAACGGACATTTCTTGCAGTCTTCCCATGTATTTGTTTCCCCTGCATTACAACAAATCTCACGAATCTCTTTTGCCGCTTGTAATAATTGCTCTCTAGTCATTTTCGGCTCTCCCTCAATTCTCTTACACCAGAAGTGCCACATATTACCGTGAACTCCCCTTCTTCCAACAAGTGCTTGCGCCCCTGCTCCTTACGGCGAACTTTCCCTGCCGCTTCTACTTTGCTCTTGGCTTCGACAATCACGGTTTTCTCTGCCGTAATCGTTAAATCCACCGCATATAACATCAAACCGCCGCCTTTTCTTTGCACTCTGCGTCAAATTCGTTGTTTATCTTCTCCATTTCTGCGTTCAGGTCAAAGTTGTACTCGTCTTTGAGTGCCACGATTAAATCATCAAGTGGTGTTTTACTGCCGCTTGCCAACGCTTCATGGTTCAGCGATAACATTTTCTTGTACCAACGCATGATACGTTCACGCCCAAACCCAAATTCATCATGCAATGCCATAAAACTCATTGCAAACATCTGCCGGATAACGTTCTCACGAATATCTGCCTGATACATTGGTGCGGCCAATTCCAAAAGTTTTTCAGCCTTGCCACGTTCTGCCGCCATCTGCATAGAAGCCAATTCTTTTCTTTTCTCAATTAAGGCTTCTTTGCGAATATCCTTGCGAACATCTTTGTTATTTCTGCGTTTCATTGCTCGTGCTGCGCTCATTAATAATCCCCCTCTTTGTACTCCAACTCAAAATGGTCAACATAGAAGCATTGCATTTTGAAATACTCATAGTCGCTTGTAAGCGGCCTAAACTGTTTAGGCATTTTCTGAATAGCCTTGTATTCTAACTCTGCGCTAAACAAGGCTTCTAAATATGGCTCACACATTTTTCTGTGCTTCTCTGGTGCTTCCGACAATAACCTGTTGGCTTCTTCCTCTGTTGCACATTGATTACAATGGTGGCGTGTTCCATCTTCGTCAACTCCAATTAAATGCCACATTCTTTTGCCCCCTGGTTTCGTAATACTCCTTTACCATTTTTTCTAACGTTTCATATTCTGATGGTGTCATTAGCTTGTTAGTGTAATTTTTTCGCCCATCTTCGGTTTTGTATTTTCCATTTTGGTCAATCATTGCCTTTATTGTGACTTTAGAATCGGTAAAGGTCATCATTGCACCTTCATAGCGAAAAGCAAGTTTTGTATTATCGGCAACACTTCTTGCTTTTTCAATCGTTATGATTGTGTTGAAAGGGAAAATGTTAGCAAGGTTTTTGCCTTTGTAGCTATCATCTGCGTCTTTCAAACGATTGATGGACAACCACAAGTCAGCTTCGTTCTTCATAGCCTTTGCACCTTGAAGTGTGCCTTCATCCGTCAACTGCGCCACCATGATAACGCAAGCATGATATTTTTGTGCCAATGTTTTTAAGCGGTTAGCTGCCAACCTCATAATCTGCCATTCCTGCAAATCTTTAACGCCTGTGCTTTTGGTAATATCCATGCGCCCTATATAGTCCACAACAATCAACTTGGTTTGGCGTTCCGTGTAGTCTTTGCGAACAATAGTTTCAATGTTGCTTAACTGCAAATCAGGAATAGTAGCGAAAAGAAGTTTACCGCTTGTGTATTTAGCAGAAGCATCCACTATTGCATCCATTACCGGCTTGAAATATTCATCATCTGCTTCTTCGTCACGATATTCACCATTAAGATATTTTCGTGAATCAATCTTGCACATATAAGACAAATACCTTGAAGCCAATGTTTCAGCGTCCATTTCAGAGTTGATGTAAAGAGTAGGTATCTTCTGCGTTACTCCGGCTTCAATCGCAACATTCATTGAGAACGCCGATTTGCCATTGCCGGACTTGGCAGATACAATAACCAACTCTCCGGCATGAAAGCCACCAACGTGTTTCTGAAATTGTGACCACGGCATATTAATTGTTCGTTCTTCACGTTTTTTTGGGTTGTTACATTCAGCAGCCAAATCAATCATCATCTGTGAGAAGTCGATTTTAGGGATAATCACCTGCTCTTTGGTGTTTCGGTTGATTATCTTCTCTGAAACCAACGTCATAAACTCTGCTGCTTTATTTGCGCCCTTATCTTCGTGTAAGCACATTCCCATTGACTCATAGAGGCTCTGTATCATATCACGCAATGCACGTTTATCTTGTACTATCTCCATACAAGAACGCATTTCTGTATCGTCTGGTGCTTCATCAAGCAGATAGAAGTTGGTCAGGTCAGTGTAGTTTCGGTTATCCGTGTTCATGTGAAAGTTCTTCGCTGTGAAGCGGTCAAGGTGCTTAGTATGGATATTCAAGAACTGCTCTTTACCGCTGAACACATTTCCTTGGTCAGCTTCTTCTTTCACGGTATTGAAGATGGTCTGAACGCCCTTATCCCAAAAATCCTCAACCTCCATATTGTCAAGAATCTCCTGTACCTGTTCAGCTCTACCTGCCATCATCACATGGGCTAAGATGTACTCAGAAGGAATATCCTTTTCGGATATTTCCATGTTTCTTAGAAAATGCTCGTAATCTTGCTTTATATCCCTGTGCACCTAACATCACTCCATATAAAACCCATCGTCATTACTTGGCAAACCAACAATGGCTTTGGTTTTACCGTTTTGTTTTTCATACTCCCCAATTGTCCAGTTCAGAATAGCCCTATAATCATTTTTATATTTTTTCCCCTTAGATAGCTTGTAGTTGTTCAGCTTATCTATACACCACTTTGTCCCTTCTTCACCAATTTGCTCTACAAGTTTGACATATTCAGCTTCAGTCATTTTTACTGCTTCGGCATATTGGACTTTGTTTTTTTTAGATTGAGTAGGTGGTGTATCGTCAGATACGCCTTCTATTTCTCCTATACTATCCTTACCTATACTAACCTTACCTATGTTTCCATCTTGTATACAGGTTTGTATACATTCTGTATCCAATAATTCATAAGGCTTACCTTTTTCAGCTTTCACAAGTGATTTTTCTGGACATTCAGAAGGGTGATACCTGTCTTTTTGAATGTAGTTATGTATTCTCCAATGCTTGATAACCACTACTCCACTTTCAAAAGGTAAGATATACTGTTTTGCAATGAGAACTTTTAATTCATCATCACTAGAACCTATCATGCGTTGAATACGTTTAGGATTATTTACAAACCCATCATCATCAGCCCTCATAGCTAAATGAAAGTACAACGCCTGTGTTGATAGCGGCATATCAAGAAATGAATCACTATCAATTATGCTTTTGGCAAACATTCTGCGCTCTGCCATGTAAAGCCCCCTTTGTTTCGGCAAGAAGGGCTTTCGCCCTCCCTGCGCAATTACTAAGTCCTAGAACGGGATTTCTTCTTCCGTAATGGCACTATCTTGTTTAATCTCTACGCATTTCTTCTTCGGTACAGGAATACCCTCAATGCCCTCCACCTTGCGGATAGCCATGCAGCGAACCGTAGTCTTGATACTGCCATCGTTGGCTTCGTATTCTTCTTCTCTGAACACGCCGCCGAAGAACTTGCCCATCAGCGACTTTTCATCGAGGTTGAACTTGAAGCCCTGATTGCTTGCTTCAAAATCCTCGATAACGGCTTTGAAACGCCCAAGGTGTTCTTCGTCAATCAACTGATAATACAAGCCACCATTAGGCCATTTAGCCTGTTTACCGTCCTTCTGTGCCTTCTCAACGTTCTTGGCGTACAAATCCATGTAGTATCCATCGAAGTCACCGCCAGCAATATCAAAGGCAATAACAAGCATAGGCTTGCCGGATTTGCTGTTGCGCTGTTCTACGTTCTTCACAACGCATTTATGACCACCTGCGGTAAGACGCTTGAAATCGTTTCTCTCTGCTTCTACGCTGTTCCAATTCTGAATGTTTAACATTGTCATTTCTCCTTCTTGTCGAAAAATTATCTATCAGCAAGCCTTTGGCTTAACCTTCTTCAAATTCTTTCAACTTTGCAAGCACCAATGCTATGTCGTTGTCGATTTCATCTTCTTCAAACATACCCAATGGAGTCTTGGCGGTGCTGTTATTGGCATGAACCTCAAACTTGTATTTGCCCTCATTCGCCTTTGCCAAAAGCACAATCGTAAACTTGCTTTCAGGCACAATCTTTTCCAACTTCCTGCCACTCGTTTTCATATGAGTGAACATATATCCTCCGTCCGTCATTTCCGTCTGTGAATGGGCGGTACAGATAACGGTTAAGTCCTCTCTAAGAGTTCCTATCATGTCTATAATGCCGTAGATGGACGTGGCTAAATCGCGCCATTGGTCAAACGAATTGTTTCTTCTCTCTGTCATTTCCTGTGCTAACATTGCGCCGTTCAGCGTATCAATGATAGCTACTTTAATATGTGGCATTTTTTCATCTATGTGTTTCAGATAACCCTGTATCTTATGCGCGTCATCACACACAACATAATTCTTGTTTTCAGAGTTGTAATCTTTTTTCCATGCACGCCACGGCAGGGATTTTTTATCCGCATTGATAATCAAAGTTTCAGCAGGATTCAAATGCCTAAACGATGTAGACTTTCCTGCACCTGAATTGCCAATCAAAAGTATTCCAGTTGCCATTATGCTTTCACCTTTCCTTCATAAAAACACTTGCTACAATACTCATTTATCCCGACATAATGCCCATCACCTCTTGCGATTTTTGCACCGCAATAATGGCATTTGTTGGAGATAAGTTTTAGCGATTTTCGCATACAGTTTTTGTTAATCATGCCCTTTGTTTTGCCCATTTAATACACCAGCTTTTCACCTTGTTCGATGTGCACACCATCGACTTTTTCACCGGCTTTAATCGCATTTTTTATAGCAACCTTATCAAGAGTAACTTCAATTTTCTGGTGCTGAAACTTGGTGGGCACTTTAGACAAATCATCAATCACTACGGCAGGTGGATTCTTGCGAACCTTCATCACGCCATACTTCGTAATGACTTCTTTATCGCCCATGTTTTTGAGAACGTAGGCAAAGGCGGATTCAAGGTTCTTTGCCCTGCTTTCCAATGATTTCCGCATGGTTGCAATGCGCTTTTCCTCTGCTTTCATATCCTCAATGCCGTGTTTCAGCATATTGAGATAGCAGATAGCATTGCCGCACTTCTCCACCTTAGATTCTTCCAATGCTACCAATGCTTCTTTTAACTGTTCGTCCGTCAAATCGCCGTTAGCGTGCATATTAACTACGCTCTCAAATGCCGAACCAACTTTATAAATTCCCATTGCGCAATTCCTCCACTTTGCTTAAAATCTTATCCATTGTCCGCATAGGTATGGTGATGTAATCTTTGTGAACCGGCAGAGGATTCCACGGCTGAACCGTAATTTTCACTATATACAGCCAGTCCATAACGCCTTTTTCGTAGAACGCCAAATCCCAAAATACGGTATTTGCTTTGCCTTTTTCACTCATAATGAGGTGCTCAATATGAACAAGCTCGTAGTCAAAACAGCTTTCCTTCATCGTCTTGAATACGTCCCTCACGTATTCGGGCAGGTTGTTCATATCCACATCAACTTTTATTGTTTCCATGTTGACATTTCCTCTCTGAATTTGCTACAATTCAAATGATGTTCGTTCATGCGTCGTTCCCTTCACGGGGAGCGTGGATTGAAATATGCGTTCAAACATCGACCCTCGGCACAGGGCAGCCCTCCAATCGTTGCCTTGTGCTTTTACCCTGAATTACCATAACCCTCTGATATGCAGGATATAGATTGCTAATCCCACACCCAAAAACAATCCTATGATGAAGGTAACTGCTAATGCGCCTTTCCACACCCACAGTGAGAAGTACGGCAATTGGCGGTTGCCTTTTTTCGTGTACGCAATTTCTTTTACTTCCTCCCAATCAGTCATTCTCATGCTTTCACCTCTCTGTTATTCCTGCTATCAGCAGTATCAAAACCACTGCCATGCAACCCATGATGAAAACCGCTATGTTACATAACCATCTGCCGATTATCTGTTGCTGGCGATATGCCTGTTTTTCCCGGCTTCTCTGTACTCTCGTTAGGAAGTCCAACTCCAGTTACCTCCTCCAGTTCTACCTCTTTGTGAAGCACCTTGCGTATTAGTTCCGCAAACACTTCTGCTTTTGTCGGCTTTTCGTCTTTTGCTTTCACGATTAGTTCTCCTGCGCTTAATGCCGCACTCTAGGCAATGCTGTTTGCCGCTTAATGCCTTGTGCTTGCCACACCATATACACAAGCCCTGTGCTTTCAGCCGTTCTCTGCGTGCCTTTGCTACCTGTAACCGCCTTGCTTTATGCTCCGGCGTTTCGTTGGCAAGGGCTTTTTGTTTGCGTTGACGGTCAACATCACGCTCTTTCTCCCTGCAATCAAGGCAGGTAACTTTGCCGTTTACTGCTTCGTGATGGTGACACCGCACGCATATGTGGTGGGCTTTATACCATTGGTAATCATTCATTTGACCACCCTCAACCACTTCGGCCTTGGCTTCACGGTTTTCAGTGGTGAAATCCTGCCGTTCTTGTCTATAACGTACTCCCTGCCATCAGCGTCCTTGTGCGATACATGATAGTCAATGCCCTTGCGGTCAAGATATGAAACCAACTCCTTAAACTTGTTGCGGTCATGGGCAAAGTCATCGGCATAGAAGCAAGCCGTGTTGAACAGCGATATATGCACGTTCTGGTAGCCAACCAACACCAAATCAACATCAGCCGTTTGATGTTCTATAGGGCAATTCATATCGTAGCCATTGAACAAGTCTAACGTGTAGAAGTAGGCATTATCCCATTCTTCATAGGCTTTTCTCGGTATGAACGTACATAACAGTTCCCTTGGAGTAAGCCTTCCGATAAGTTCCTTGATGGCGCATATCACGTTTGAGAACTGCACCCACAAATGTTTAGGTGCTTTGCTTTCCATCAGCCATGTGTTGCGGTAAATGGCGTATCTGACAAGGTTGTAACAGCCCTTCATTAGTGCCCACCGATTCTCTGTATAGCAATAGTCGGTAATAGCTTTTGAAGCCATGTCGAAGTGCTTTTCTGCCAGTTCATCAGCCGCGAATTTGCGCTTTGGCTTCGGCAGTGTGCCATTAATCAGTTTCAGCATATTGCCCTCCAATTAAGTCAATCTGAATGTGCAATCTTGCCACCATTCAAGTCTACGTTTGCAGTCTTGATATATTTCTTTATAGTGCTTACCACCTGCCATACCTAGTTCAATCACATGAAATATCATGCTTTCGATTTCATCTAAGATATTCAACTGCTTGATATTGGCAAGGTCACGCTTAGAAACACCTGCTATTTTGTTAGCCAACTTAGAGTAAGTAACATAAAGCATATCTGCATGGGTGCTACCCTGTGATTTCGCATATTCAATAAGTTGCTTTATCACATCGGTTTCACTACGGCGTGTCAGTTTACCGGCTTTGCGTGTTTCTAGCCATGCTTCAGTTTGTTTTTCTGTAAGCAATTTTCTCATTTTACAGAACTGGTCAACTAATTCCGCTTTGAACCTTACGACAATATCATTGTTATCAAGTAGCGTTACAAGAAATAAAGCCTGTTGCTCGTTCAGATATGCTATTTTCGTAGGTCTACCGCCTTTAGGGTTTACGGATTTCAAATCCGAAAACCTCACAACGCCCCACCGTTCAAGGGTTTTGCGATAATTCTTTACCAACTTAATTACTGATGGGTGTTGGTTTTCTGTGCCACGTGCTATTTTCATAGTGTCTGTGAAAACATCGTTGCCTTTTAATACAACCAACTCGTTCATCGTTCTTCCACCTTTTCAAGAATCTTAGATACTTCTTTAACGCTTACTAAGTTCAGTTCAAGCATTTGTTGGTGTTGGCTAAGAAGTTTGAGATATAGCTTCTGCATTTCCTCCAACTGCTTAACATGCTCGGTGAGTTCCTTGATTTGTTTGCATGAATCACACATAGGTACGCCCCTCCTTTAGTTTTGTTTGAGTTGTTTAACTCTTGACGCAAAAAAAATATGGCTCTAAGTCGTTATAAGGGATTTCTAATACCTGTGCGATACGAAAAATCTCATCACGGCTAAAGTCACGCTTGCCAGACAAGCGCATTGAGATAGTCTCCGGCGTAAGCCCTACCGCATGGGCAAAAGCCTTGCGTGTACCACACTTCTCAATAATTCTGCCTGTCAGCTTACTGTAGTCATACTGTACCGACATTGTTTCACTTCCTTTCGTTTTGTGCAATAACCTTAACACAGTTATGATAATATCATAGCCGTTAAACAAAGTCAAGCATAAATTTGAGAAATTTAACGTAATGAAATAATGCTTGAATGTTTGACTTGTTGCATGATATTATAGAAGGAAAGAAAGGAGTGTTTGAGAATGGCTAACAAGATAGTTGCTACAACTGCTGAACGGCTACGATATGCCATATCGTATAGGCATACTACCGCTGCACAAGTATCAAAAGAAACAAATATTTCTAGAGGTTCACTTTCTCAATACATATCAGGCAAATTTTCACCGAAGCAAGACCGCTTGTATATCCTAGCAAAACATTTACGCGTATCTCCCTTGTGGCTTATGGGAGTTGATGTACCTATGGAGAAGCCAAAAGAATTCTTCCCTATCAACAACATCACCCTTGAAGAAAAGTCTAACACAACCAATGAAATATCTTATGAAACGTTGTACAAGGAGATTCAAGATATTGCCAATAAGCTATTGTCGCCAGAGGATATGAAACTGATAAGCAGAATACAGAGTCTTTCTATTGAGAATAGGGCTGTGCTTAAAGCTATGATTGAAACCATGTTACAGGCACAAAAAAACACCGCCCAAGCTGGCGGTGAAGATTTAAGCACACAAAAAGGCACTCCCTCGTTACAGTAGTGCCTTCTCGTGAAAAACAAATAAGCCATGTGAGTGACCGTCTGGGTTACTCAACATCATGCTACGTTAGTGTAGCGACTCCCAACCATGATTTTACTAGCAGGATGGGTTGCTATTTCCATATTTCATCATGGATGAATTTGTGTCCATACATATTATAAAAAAATAAGAGGGAATAACGCAAGATGTTTTTTACACAATAAATTAGGCGCGAATCCCGTTTTCGCACCTGTGCACAAGTGCTAAACAATTCGCGCCGTATAAAAGCCTTCAAATGCTTTTTCAGATACATACATTATATAATAGAAAAAGCCCCCTTGCAAGTATTTTTCGCAAGGGGGCTTCTTCCTGCCGAATTACCATATCTTAGAAAGGAGGTATGTATGACCACAAACCAAACCAAACCAAAAGTAGCACATCTTCATTCTACAAAAATAAGAAGATTTCTGTCAACTTAAATTTTATCAAGGTACAAAAGATTACCGTCAAAAAATTTGCCACCGATATTAAGGGAGTCCGTATATTGCCACATATACCCCTGTAAATCGTCGTGGGCACTCCATTGGGCGTTCCAGACCGCGCAACCTAAGTCCTGCCAATTAATATAATTCTCCAACCACGAATAAGACGCATACACACCACAATCCAAAGGCTTAATTTCTTTCAGAAACACACGGCAAATCTCTGTGATGTTTTCTCGTGAGAACTCAAATCCATGCTTGCGCTTATATCCGTCTGCGTCCTCCATATCAAAAAATACAGGCAATTCTAAGAGGACTCCCGCTTCATCAATCGTCTGTTTACAATTCTGCGCTTCTCTGTAAGCGTCACGGGGCGAAAGCGCATAGCTGTAATGAAATGCTCCACATTTCAATCCAACTTCATGCGCTCCCGCAACATTCTGTAAAAAATTTTCATCACGGCTATTCTTGCCGTAAGAACTACGAACAATGGCAAATTCAATTCCTGCGTCTGCAACGGCTTGCCAATTTACATACTTGTTGTTTTCAGAAACATCAATTCCCCTAATCATTATCCGTGTCCCCCTTAATCCATTCGTCATTATCATCAAATTTAGGGATGGCAGGGGAAAACGCTTCTCGTTCCCCCTCCAACCTTTTATTATCAAGCATTTCTTGAATATACGCCCACGCTTCGGGATATTTAACTTTGATTTCCGCTATCTGTTCCGTTACCGTCATTTTCGCTTATACCTCCTGTTTCTTCTCCTGCGGAAGATACAGCCTTTACAGTAACACTACGGATAAAATACCCTTCATCAGCGGTAACGGTTACATCTTCATTAGTAGGAGTGACTTCAATATCCTGCGGTTTTTTTGCGCTTGCAACATTTGTAAGCACCCCAATAATTTGTTTAGATGTTACATTCAATGTCATAGTCATATTTCGCTCACTCCCTTGTCACATCAGCTAAAATAACAAAAGAGTGTTGTCCGATTGTATGAATTGACCCATCTTCAAGAACTTTTACCTGTACATCATAAATGTACACGCCATACGGCAGGAGGTTTGTATCTTCGTGTGAGAAGGTAATCTTGCCATCTACAAACGGTTTCTGCATGATGAAAGCTATATCATCAACATTTTTTTTCAATGTGAATACCGCTTCATAGGCTTCTGGTTCGACTACAGTTTTTTCTTCATCATCAAGAGTTAAATTTAATTCAACCTCTCCTGTGTCACCACGAATCAGTTTAATGTTATTTTTAGAAATCTGAAACATTTAACTTCACCTTCTATTCTTCTTTGTATGAATGTGGAAAAAGACGCATATTATTTAGAAGTACCTTCTTTCTCATAAGCATATTGCTCCAATTTCCGTTTTATACTAGCGGGAACTGGAACACCGCAATAGCTTAAATTTTCAATTATGGAAAGCCCTTCATTGCCTAAAAGTGAATAAGTTGCAACAGTAGCAAAAACATTTTGTCCTAGCGCAAGGTCAATACCATGCGCGAACACTACAGAAGTTAATACCGCTAATTTTTTCAAAATACCGATAAAACCCTTTTTGCTAGACAATCTTTTTTTAGGACGAATATAAGCCGCCATAACTCCTGTCATGTAGTCGATAAAAACAAACATAGCAAGTGCCGTTAATGCGTCATTCCACATGCCAAATAAAAAAGTAATCATTGTGCCAATAACCCCCGTTATCGTTCCCCAGATTGCTTCTATTCGCGTAGGAATAATAGCCAATAGCACTTTTTCTACATCTTGCAATTTAACCACCCTCTTAAATACTATAAAAAGCTACGCCATCAGAATGTAATTCTACACTTTGATTTTGAGATAACACAATATTGGTAGTAGCCCCTGTAGCCCCGTAAAAAGTACCATAAGCCAATGTTACTGTTCCTGCACCCTTATTAAATATTTTGAAGGTCATATATGGGGTTGGTTCTTGGGGCATTGTTAAAGTAATATTGCTAGAAGTATTAACAACTAATAATTTATTTGAATGGTCGTTTGTAAGCGTAGTATCAGCCGTTATTGTTACCGTTCCGCGTTGTCCATATACGCCGAATAAAAGAATCTTTCCATTAGAATCTATTGTTCCTATATCTATCCATAAAGTATTATTCGCATTTCTGCGTTTTAATAGATTATTCCCTGTATCAAGCCATGTACAAAATGGATAAGCATTATTGGGATTCATTGTAGCAGGGTCAAGACCTCCTGCAAAATCCGTAACAATGGTTTGGAGCGCATTATTTATCTGTGTTCTTACTTCCGCGCCTGTACCATTTTGTATTAAAATTGAGTTTTGCATAATTCGACACTCCTTAACTATGTACTGTGTAGCCAAACTTCTTTACAACGGGCGTTATGTTATAGTTGGTTGTGCTTAATTTTAGCTTAAAGTCATAGTATTTACCTTTATATTGTGAACCACTATAAAGATATTGCCAATTTCCAAACGTAGTACCATCATCAGAAGTACGGACATAAGGGGTTATAGTTACACAATTTCCCACATCCCCGCCATCAAAATTGATAATATCATCAAAAACTCTTACTGAATCTATCCATTGTGAAACATTAAAAGTTTCTGCGTCAATATCAACATCAATATATGCCATACTTCCCGCATTATTAATAATTTGATGTTCAACAGGAATTTGATATGTACCTTCTGATTTTACACCTTTACTAAAATCTGTTCCATACAACGGTGCTAACGTCAATACATTATGATAAGTATTTGTAATGCTAGGTTCTACCTTGCTTGCATTTGATACCGTTCTTTCTGTATTGAAATACAAATAGCTATATGTTTTTATAGTTCGTGATGTATCTGCATTTATTATATATTCAACAAATACTTTACGTTTTGTATCTGTCCGTAAAGTTACTGTAGATACACCATCTGTTACTTCACGTTCTGTGTCAAATTCTGTTGTTTCTTCGATATGAACACTACGTTTAGTATCGCTATTAACTGTTACTGTTGTAGAATATGGAACTGTAGTTACAAATAATTTAGGGGTTACACTAACTTCTTGTGGAACTGTAGTTACAAATAATTTAGGGGTTGTTGTTACATTGCTAACATCTACATCTATAACTGAAAAATCTCCACGCAAAATACCATTTCGGTCATTCCCAGAACTGTCTGTTAAGGATTTTGTTGTAACCGCCGTTTCAGTAGGAAGATATTCTACAGCCAAATTTTCGTCAACATTTAATTCAAATTCAAACAAATCAAATTTAGCATATATTTTTTCACCTGTATATGAAGCACCTAAATAAAGAACGTTTGAATTGATTGTATTGACTATATTCAGATAACCCAAATATTCATTGTCAAGGTATACAGATAATTTTTTTTCTGTATATGATACTTCAACCTCAACAACATGAAATGTCTTATCAGAAACATATTTTTGAGTATCCCAACCAAAATCACCACTACCATTAGTTAATGTACCATAAACTAACTGTGACGCATTATTTGTGCCAGATAACCCACTAAAAATAAATAAATTTCCTGCTTTTATATCTATATGAAAATCCCGTGATTTATACCCACCGCTATCAAAGCCAAATATACATGGTTGATTATATATTTGACTACCGCTAGAAGTAGAATATGCAATAAAATTAATAGTTACTTTCCATGTTGTTGCATTTTTAACTGAAATAGGGATTTCACAATATGAATTTGTGCCGTTAAAGCGTAATCCTATATTATTCATATTTACCCCCTATTTATGAAGTATAACTTGCTATTGCCGTTGCAGAAATATCCGCTAATTGAGAAACAGTAAAATTATCCGATTCTGTACTAGCTTCTAATGGAAGTTTTATGTTTTTTGTAACCGTACCTTGAGTTATATTAAGAGAATTAATTGTGGCGGTTGGCATACAATTAAGCAAAGGTATTGTATATCCTGTTACAGTTTTTTTTGTTTCATCAATGGATGATGGTTGGGCTGTAATAGTCATAGAAGCACCTAAAGTATCTGTAGACGCTACTCCATCTGTTATCGTCCAATCATTTGAAGTAATTGTAGGAGTTATTTCTGTTACAGATTCTATAAGAGGAAATTCTGTATCAGAAATTATTACATTGCTTATATACACATAATATTGAGAATATATACCACCGATTAATGCTCCTAATGAAACATCCGTTATCGTTTCCCCATTATTTCCACAAGTGACAGAACCATACAAAATACCATCAGCATATATATCCGCAACATTTTGAACTGTATCAAAATGAATAAAGAAATCACGTTGATGATTAGCAGAAGGGAAAGTTGTTGATTTTGAGGGTATCATAATCGTTTCACTAAAAGTTGTATTAGCGTCTGTTACTACAATTTGTGAAGAATTTTCTTTAATTACCAAATTTTTATTTGTAGTTGAAGTTTTTATTTCACATATTGTACGGTCAGTAGCATTAACTACATTTGTAGCTACCGTAAATTTAAGATATAAAGAAGTTGTTGATGTTTTTGTTGAAATTAATTTCGTTAATACAAATGTACGATGTGACTCTGTATTTCTAATAGCATTATTTTGAACAATATACTCAGACGCAGAATCAAATAATTCTGGATAACAAGTGTTTAAATATTTATATCCCATAATAAACACCTTCTTTTATTCTACAACTTCAACTTTTGCAACCACCTGTATCGAAACGCTTGTATCAATAACAGGCGTTTCTGTCGTAGAACTTGACGCTTTCACATAAAAACATTTATTAGTTGCACCAATGGTATCTGAAATCGTTAATGTGCTTGCAAAAGTCCCATCAGCGGTAGCACAAAAAGACCAATATCCCGTTGTTGTTCCTATCGCTGTAATGGTTGTATTCCCTCTGGTCTGATACCCAGAATCACACCGCAAAGCCAATTTTACAGTAGTGTTTTCGCTAATAGAACCATCCAATGAAACAGCAACGGGATTAGTCCCTGCACCACCTTCCGAAACCACATTACCGTCCGTACCGCTATCAGTAGGATTATTATTATACAATTTAAGAAAAGCCATTTTATTAACCCCCTTACGGAATAACTACCGTATCATCACAAGTGCCAATCCATAAATCTATAGATTCTTCATTACTTCCTATAATTTCGCCTACAATCGTATATTCAACATTGACGCTAACAGGAGAAGCATAATATGTTTTATCTGTTCCGTCAAAAGCTGTAGCAATCCAATAAGTACCGCTAGATGTAAACTGAAATTTTGTACTATTGGTTTTACCGACTACTACAGAATTATTCCAACTACTACCTTTACGAATTTCATAATAAATATTTCTTTCGTCATGTACAGCCCCCCATTCAACAAATAATTTATTATCCGTGTAATAGGTCATAAGTGTTTCATTGTTTATGGGGTTAGGTGGATAATTCAAAGCGATACCGCGAACCGTAAATTCATACGGTTCAACATCACTAAGCGACTGTGTATTAGTGCCAAAAATATTGAATGAAGTAAACTTCACATAATATGTTTTCCCAATATTGTCTACACTAAAATTATAACTCAATCTCGTTTTATCACATTTTACAATGTATGCACCCAAACTATGATTTTTAATTTCAGACCCATATAACCCTCTACGAATATATGAAAGTTTATATGTTCCTGTATCTACCAATTCTGCCGTTTGATAAGAAATAAATTCACCATCAACATATGACAGATTTACAAAGGAATCCGCACCATCTTTAGTGGTAGATTTCAATTCACCTGCAAGCATTTTTACAAGCGGTTCATTTGTAGTATCTGGGTCAGTACCTATCGGCAAATCAGACGCTAATTGCCCCTGTGTTGCAGAATTACTTATCACTCCAATTTGTCTATAAGTATTATTATCTTCTGAAACCCAAACATTGCAACCGCCCCAATATGAATTTTGTCCACTTGCATAAATCCATACATCAAGTTTATTTGCGCTTTTCGATAAAGCATAAGGCAATTCAAAAATCATAGGATAGTTTACATTGCTAGGTTCTGCATTTGTTATCGGAACGGCTCTTTCTGGTATTTGAACCGCATAATCTGGGGCGGTTAGAGTCCCAGAAAAATTATCCTCAAATGTAATGTCTAAAGAAAAATCGTCTGCATTTTCCTTTATAGATACAACACGAACCGTAGTAAGCCCCATTCCTGCTAATTCACATTCAAGGGTACAAGCGTCCATAGGTTCAAGCAAGATAAATTCTTGTCCTACCCTTATTGTATATTTGTTACGGTTATATAGCTGTTTCTGTAAAATAACTTGTGCAACGGCTTGCGCTAATTGTGGAGTCATAATTTCATGGTGGGTAAATGTTCCTGCTTGCCGTACACCATGAATTTCAATATCCCCTTCATTAGTCGCATATACCATATTAGTATTATAGTCATTTGCTCTTGAAAGATGTTCTAACGGGATTACATTATAAATGTCAGCGTCAGAAGTTCTTTCAATGGATATTGATTCAGAATCTTGGTCTAAAATATCCTTATCCGTAATAGCATAATTGGCAGGTAAGCTATCCCAATAAGGAATTATTTTTACTTTGCCTTGGCTAAATACATATTCGCTATTGGTACACTCCATTAATTGAGTGATAATATCCGTACAAGCTATTGACGAATCATAAGAAGGAGAAATCAATAAGCTGTTTTGCTTACAATAAGCCGAATACTCACTCAAATCACCTATCAACGCTGTAGGGAATTGTGCACCAAATACTTCTGACTCCAAAATATAGGTAATAATATCACTAGGATTAGCGTCTGTAGCCGTAAATGATACATTAGCTTCAATAGCATAATAATAAATGCGAATATAAGTAGGGTCTGGGCGATAATAGCCATCTTCTCTATCGTCAAAATTGAATTTATAAGTATAAACCCCTGCTTTATCATTCCCGTATTGGTCTTTACTTTGTTCTATCGTATAGTAACGAGAATCAAGCGTTTCCCAATGTCCTGCACCACTAAGCGAATCAAATACAAATTCTTCAACAAACCTATTACTCTGGAAATTGGATATTTCAATTTCTTTTTGATAAGCATATTGTTGCATTTTTTCATTGGAGGGTTGTCCTTGTGCGGAAGTGCAAAGTCCAAAAACTTCAAAATTCAAGTTTGGCAAAGAAGAACTTTCGCCCAAATCTAAAACACCTGCTACATGGCAAATACCGCCATAAACAAGTGCATGGTCTGGGTGATTAGTTTCCATATACCCCCACGGATATTGTTGCCCATTCACATACATATTTAAAGTAGTAAGGGCGGTAGAATTTGCTCTTTTTTCATATCCCCCTAAATATCCATTAAAGAAGGTTAGCCCCAAAGCATTTAAATCTGTTGTTTTAGAGTCGGCATAAACTTTGCCTACTCCTGTACAAACTCCTTCTGCTAAAGCCATGTCTGCGGCAACGGTATAAGTATAGCTTACATTTTCTGACTTTGTGCCACCGCCTTTTCCTGCTTCTTGCGTTTCAACGTGTTCAATCGCTGTAAAATCCATGTAATCAAGAAGAACAGGGGCAACTACAGTAGTACCAAAAACAATTTTTATCGGTACACCGTAGGACGATTGATTAACCGCAAATGCAGAAATCCTAGAGGTGCTATTTCTTATTGTTTTTGTCTTGAACAAAAAGCCCATTTATTTGCACCACCTGTCTAAACGATATACACCATACAAAGAGGATTCATACCCTCTCATATTACTGATAATAACCCCTTGCCGTGTATAAGAATGAATTAAATATTCGTTGTCATATACAAACGCCGCATGGTGGGGAACTTTTGAACCTTGGAATTGATATACAAGAATATCCCCTATTTTTCGGTCATTGTTATTTACCCGTTGGCAATATTCTTCAATCTTCATCAGATATTTAGGAACGGCACAATGGCAAGCTATATCTTCTGGGTAATGCGGTATATCAATATGAGGAAGAAGTTTTGCATTTTCAAGAACTCCTAACAAAAAAGTTCCGCAATCACACCCTGCCCCTTTTACCCTACCTTCTGAATGATAAGGTGTACCAATCCATGTTTTTGCTTCTTCTATCAAACGCATACGCTCTAATGCTTCTTGTTCTTTCTGCATAACTATTTCACCTCACATAAGTACATTTTTGCAAGGCAAGAACGGGCAACCTCTGAAATGGATAAGGTTGCTATATACGTTTTTGCAAGTATTCATTGTTTTATCACAACCACATAAAAGGTCAAATGTATCTCCTGCATTTACTTCCTCTGTAAACGGCTTAAACAAAATAACCCTATGATTAGAAAAACTCTTTATTGAAGAATACTGTCCTTTATTCTTACCACTTGTACTATAAATCATACCATTATTGAAATATCCATCAAGGTAATTACTGTCTACAACTATAATCCCCTTGCTACTTCCTTCTTGTGCTGTAGTATGCACTTTATAATTTTCTGGATTAATTTGACACATAAAATCACCAAAATGGTTCAAACAAGAAGGTTTTACAAGATTGCGTGGTAATTCTTTTGACAACATATCTGTAGGGGATTTTATTTGAATACTTGCATGGTCTAATTTAACTTCCTGCACTTCCATACGCCCAAAGAAACGTGATTTTAACACATAATCTATAGGGATATTAGGCATATTATATTGCCACGGAATAGGCGAATATAATCTATCCAATGACACATAAGCCTTGTCAAAAATGCCATCTTTTAATGCCTTGAACCATGTTCTTTCATCATTAGGGGTAATCGTATCAGACGGATTATAATTTATAGTTAAATCCATTGTTGCGGTTTCCGTCCCGCGTGATTCTTCTATATCGCCGTGTTCAATCGCGATATGACGATATTTATTACCACCACAAGTTAAATCCGTGTCATGTCCTGTATATAAATACATTTCACCACTTCTAAAATCTTTCATGCCCGTAGGAGGGTCAGCCATAAAGCCTTCATCATTAAGATTACCGTTAAAATGCAACAAACTTAACGTATTTACATCTGGTGTAAATTCTTGTGTTGGCACATCAAAAGGTTGGGTATATCTAGCGCAAGAGGATATTCTAAATTCGTCCATAATACAATCCCCCGCGCTTGCGTCTATATACATATACGCATTACTTGGAATATCTATTTTTTCACTATCTGCCAAATGGTACTCGGATGTTCTTTTCCCATTAAAGAAAGTATAAATATCTCTCCCCTTTTTGCAAACAGCATAATGTACATTAGCATACTGACTTGTACCTTCTGTACCTAATGAAATGGCAACCACTTTTTCGGTTCTTTCCCCATTAAGATACGTCCAAAACAAAAAATTTTGCATTACAGCAAATGTAGACGATTCCATTCTAAACCCGCTTTGATTCATAAAATTATAATCGGTTACAGAAAAATAAGTCCCACCTGCACTTAAATATCCAAAAGGGAAACTTGTCCATCTAGTAAAATATTCAATAGTCCAATCGTTTTCATTCCAATCAAAAACTTCTTCTGACGGATTAGACGCTTTTATAAGTGGTTTCCCTATATCAGCCTCAGACCTTGCAGGGTCATATAGACCTAATCCAAATCGACCACTTGCATATACAATATTTCCACTACTATAAGGATTCCACCCTAACAGCTTATCAGTTCTTTCAGAACTATTCAGCCACATAGTATATAAATCAGCTATATACCATGTACGTTTCTCCCCTGTCCTATATTGGTGGAGAAGTGCCTTTAAAGAATCCGAACACGTTTTCATTTCATCAATCCACCTTTATAGATTCAAGCGTCAATTCTTCTAATGCCCACCCGCCAAAAAATATCTGCTCTAAAGTTGCTTCGTCTTGTGCAAAATGGCAACGATAATACCATTTCCCAGACCAATAAAGGGTTTTACCATCACTAGGAGCATTGTCAAACATAACCGTTCCTAATGAATTAATTTCATAGTCTGTACCTTCCGTAAGTTCTACAGGAGCATTAGAACCTTCTTTAGAAAAAATTTGCGGGTGCTCTAAAATGCCAAAAATCGGTTCAATAAATCCACCGACTTCATGTGTTAATTGCCATTTTTTTGTTTCGCCGTCCGTATCTGCAAACTTCTGCATTTCCACCGTGTTATCTTCAAACAATGGGTCAGCGTATAAAAAATCTACACTTGCTCCGCCTACACGATTATAGAACCCCGCAAGCGTCCGTATATCATCAGCTTGACTATTTTCATCACTCAAATAATCAAAACTTAATGTAAATTCATAATAAGGATAGGTGTAAAGTTGAACAAACTTTTTCACCCCGCTTATTGTCTGATTTTGCAATGTTTTCCAATGTGGCGTTTTCCCAATCGGATATTGCAATCCTCGAAAGGTCGGAAATATCAAATCACTCACTGCTACACCTCCTTTAGCGTAGAAATAGGCGGTAGCTTTT
>OCVV012872999.1_pt1 | contig 21516 bp, 21 predicted proteins | sample 1539721 | NCBI WGS metagenome assembly OCVV01 (sample SAMN02144230, study PRJEB22623) | gut metagenome | biome: sheep rumen | host: Ovis aries | place: New Zealand
CCGGCGACGCCGAAGATAAAGTCGGTCTGTTTTTCCGGCAGCATATTGTTCTGTGTCTGATTGCCCTTGAGAAAGCCGGTGCCGAGCAGCCTGCCCGCGCCGATGGCGATGCGGCTCTGCTCCTGCTGCCAGTAGGTATTCGGGGAAATGCTCGGATCAAACAGCACGAGAATGCGGTCGCGCTGAATGCCGCTGAGCACATTCCACATGACCGGCACGGCCGCACACGCCAGAATCGCTCCTCCCGCGAACCATTTCAGGCTCAAGCCGGCGGCAAACAGCATCAAAACGGCGATAAACACATACGGCAGAGACATGCCGACGTCGTGCGACGGCAGAATGATCGCCGCCATGACCGCCAGCAGGTGTGCCCCGAGCATCAGCAGACTGCGCACGCGGTTGAGCCGGTAGCGCAGCAGATTGATCTGCTTGGCAAAGGTAAAGATGAACAGCAGCTTGCCGAGCTCCGCGGGCTGTATGCCGATGCCGCCGAAGCGCAGCCAGCTTTTGTTGCCGCCGTCCTCATAGCCGAACAGCAGCAGCGACAGCTGAAACAAAATATTCACGATGAGTACAATGCGCCAGAGCTGGACATATTTCTCCAGGTCGAAGCAGGTCAGCACGACAAATCCGATCAGTCCCAGCACAATCGCCAGACTCTGCACCATGATGAACCGTGTGCTGCCGCCGTCCAGACTGTGTGTCGCGGAGAAAATCAGCACCAGTCCGAATGCCGAGCAAAGCAGTGCCGTCAGCAGCAGACAATAGTCCATCGTACGGGCATACTGTCCGATTTTCTTTTTCAATTCATACATGGAGATCCTTTCCGGAAAACGGGACGTCCGTCTCCACAGATGCGGCAGTGCCGCTCTATCTGTTTTCAACTTTTTTCTCTCCCTGTATCATACCACCTTTGCTGCAAACGGTAAACAGTTTTTTCCGCGTCAGACAGGTATTCCGCCTGCAATTTTCCCGCAAACCGGCGGCAGTCTTTCTGCTGATTGTCTTTCTCCCCCGTCTTTTCGGTTCTCAGCAGGAATCGCGCCGGAATTGCTTTCTTTCTGTGGAAACTGCCAGTTCAAATCGCGTCAAATCATGGTATAATATGCTTATTGTCAAAAATATGGCTCACACAAATCGGAACAACAGAAAAAAAGGAGTTTTTTGTATGCTGACTGATATTGAAATTGCGCAGAGCTGCACGATGCTTCCCATCCGCGAGGTCGCGGCAAAAGCAGGCCTTCAGGAGGAAGAGCTCGAATATTACGGAAAATACAAGGCAAAAATTTCAGATGAGGCGTGGAACCGGGTAAAATCCCGTCCGGACGGCCGTCTGATTCTCGTCACCGCCATCAACCCCACGCCCGCCGGCGAGGGCAAAACCACCACCACAGTCGGACTCGGGCAGGCGCTCGACAAGCTGGGCAAGCGCTCGATCATCGCCCTGCGCGAGCCGTCACTCGGTCCGGTGTTCGGCGTCAAGGGCGGCGCGGCCGGCGGCGGCTATGCACAGGTTGTCCCGATGGAGGACATCAACCTGCACTTTACCGGCGATATGCACGCCATCGGCGCGGCAAACAATCTGCTGTGCGCGATGCTCGACAACCATTTGCAGCAGGGCAATGCGCTGCAAATCGACCCGCGCCGCGTTGTCTTCACGCGTGCGGTGGACATGAATGACCGCGCGCTGCGCAACATCGTCGTCGGCATGGGCGGCCCGCTCAACGGCGTGCCGCGCGAGGAGCACTTTATGATTACCGTGGCAAGTGAAGTCATGGCGATTTTATGTCTTGCGACCAGCCTGTCCGACCTGAAAAAACGCTGCGGAGATATTCTGGTTGCCTACCGCTACGACGGCTCGCCGGTCTATGCCCGCGACCTGAAGGCGGAGGGCGCGATGACCGCGCTGTTGCGCGACGCGCTCAAGCCGAATCTCGTTCAGACGCTGACCGGCTCCCCCTGCATCATGCACGGCGGCCCGTTCGCCAACATCGCACACGGCTGCAACTCGATCTCCGCCACCCGCATGGCGCTCAAGCTCGCGGATTACACCGTCACCGAGGCGGGCTTCGGCGCGGACCTCGGCGCGGAAAAATTCCTCGACATCAAGTGCCGCATGGGCGGTCTGCACCCGGATTGTGTCGTACTCGTTGCGACCATCCGCGCACTCAAGTACAACGGCGGCGTGCCGCGCGCCGAGCTGGGTGAGGAAAATCTCGATGCCCTGCGCGCCGGTGCCGTCAATTTGCAGAAGCACATCGAAAACATCGGAAAATATCATGTTCCGGTCGTCGTCGCCATCAACCGCTTCGCCTCGGATACCGACGCGGAAATCGAATTCCTGCGCGGGCTGTGCGAGGATATGGGCGCGCGCTATGCGCTGTCCGAGGTGTTTGCAAAGGGCGCAGACGGCGGCATGGAGCTGGCAAATATGGTCATCGAGGAAGCGGACAGCGGCAAGTCGGCCTATGCCCCGCTGTATCCCGATGACATGCCGCTGCGCGAGAAAATCGAAACGGTTGCGCGCGAAATTTACGGCGCGGACGGTGTGGACTATGCTCCTGCCGCCGAGAAGTCTCTCGACGCCATCGAAGCGCTCGGCTACAGCAAGCTGCCCGTCTGCATCGCCAAGACGCAGTATTCGCTGTCCGACGACCCGGCACAGCTCGGACGTCCGACCGGATTCCGCATCCATGTGCGCACGGCACGCGTCAGCGCGGGCGCCGGCTTTGTCGTATGTGAGACCGGCTCGATTCTGACCATGCCCGGTCTGCCGAAGCAGCCCGCCGCCTTTGCCATCGACGTGGACGAGGACGGCCGCATCACCGGTCTGTTCTGACGGCATTTATGCGAACCATTCAAACCCACAATGTCAATGATACCGAGCGCGCCGGCAGCATGCTCGCCCGACAGCTCACGCCCGGCAGCATCGTCGCCTTTACCGGCGACCTCGGCGCGGGCAAAACCGCCTTTTGCCGCGGCATTCTGCGCGCGCTCGGTTATCCCGGCCGCGTCACCAGCCCGACCTTCGCGATTGTCAACGAATACGACACGGAGCTGTGCCGCGTGTGCCACTTCGATTTGTACCGCATTTTGGATGCGGACGCGCTGTATGACATCGGCTGGGACGATTATCTGGACGGCGAGAGCATTCTGCTCGTCGAATGGAGTGAAAACATCGCGGACGCACTGCCGGAGGGCTGTATTACCGTCGACATCCGCCACGGTTCCGCCGCTGACGACCGCATCATTACAATAGACGGAGGACCTGCGCTTTGAAACTGTTAACCCTGGAATCCGCTTCCCTGTCTGCTTCTGTCTGTGTGACGGAGGACACGCGCCTGCTCGCGCAGTCGTTCCAGAACTGCGGATTGACGCACAGCGCGACGCTGCTGCCGATGGTCGACCATGTCATGACCGCATCGCGCCTGACGCTCGACGAAATCGACGCAGTCGCTGTCGTCACCGGTCCCGGCTCGTTTACCGGCGTGCGCATCGGCGTTTCCACCGCAAAGGGCATCGCAGACGGGCGCGGTCTGCCGTGCATCGGCGTCTCCAGCCTTGCCGCCGCCGCATGGAATGTCGCGCTGCGCGACGGGATCATCTGTCCGGTCATGGACGCGCGCCGCGGCCAGCTGTACAACGCGCTGTTTTCCGCCGAGCGGGGCGTGCTCACACGCCTCACGCCCGACCGCCTGATTCTCCGCGATGATCTCAAAAAAGAATTGATTTCTCTCGGAAAATCCGCTGTTCTGGTTGGAGACGGCGCACAAATGTGCTATAATGAGTTCAGCGGTTCGGAAGTCCCGGATGTCATCCCCGCGCCGCCCGGTTTGGTTTTTCCCGCCGCGCACGGCGCCGCAATGGAGGCGCATCGTCTGGCGCAGGAGGGTCAGCTGCTGACCGCCGCACAGCTCATGCCGTGCTATCTGCGGCAGCCGCAGGCGGTGCGCGAACGGCTCGCACGTCAAACCGCTCAGACTACAACAAAGGAGTAATGCATCATGGCTCAGGTTCACGTAATCGAACACCCGCTGATTGTACATAAGCTGTCTCTCATGCGCGATAAATCCACCGGTCCGAAGGAATTCCGCGAGGCAGTAGAGGAAATCTCCACGCTGCTGTGCTACGAGGCCACCCGCGACCTGCCGCTCAAGGAGGTTGAAATCGAAACCCCGATTGCCCGCACAAAGGCGCGCTTTATCTCCGGCAAGAAGCTGGCGATTGTCGCCATTCTGCGCGCCGGTCTCCGCATGATTGACGGCGTGCTCGATCTCATGCCGAACGCGAAGATCGGCCACATCGGTCTGTACCGCGATCCGGACACCCTGCAGCCGGTCGAATATTACTGCAAGCTGCCGACAGATATCGCCACCCGCGATGTCATTGTCGTCGACCCGATGCTCGCCACCGGCGGCACGGCGATTGCGGCGATTCAGTTCCTCAAGAACTACGGCGTACAGCACATCAAGCTGCTGTCGATTCTCGCTGTTCCGGAATCTATTTCCGCGATTCAGAAGGAGCATCCGGATGTTGAGATTTACTGCGCTTCCATCGACGAGAAGCTCAATTCCAAGGGCTATATCGTTCCGGGCGTAGGCGACGCCGGTGACCGCCTGTTCGGCACAAAGTAAAACAATTGTGAAAAAAGCAATACCGCTCGGCAGCGGCTGTTTTCCGGCAAAACTGCCCCTGCTGAACCATGCGATATCGCTCAAAGAAAACCGGCGCCGCTTCTTTTTCGGAAGGACGCCGTTTTTTTCTGTCAGACCGGTCCGTCCGGCGGACCGCATCCGCAGGTTATTCCCACAGAAAGGTCGTGTTTTGTCATGCCGCTCCCGTTTGAAGGCTCCGGAAAACGATTTTTTCCGTATTTCTGGTATCTGCGTCAGACGTACGGCGGCCGCATCGCCAAGGTTCCGCTCGACGGCGGCTTCACCTGCCCCAATCGCGACGGCAGCAAAGGGGTCGGCGGCTGCTGTTACTGCTCCGCCGCGGGCAGCGGGGATTTTATCGCGGCGCCGCACGCCTCCCTGCGCGAGCAGTACGACGCGTACCGCGCACAGCGGCTGGGGAAATGGCAGCCGGTCGGCTATATCCCCTATTTCCAGTCGTTTACCGGCACCTATGCGCCGCCCGAGCGGCTGCGTGCGCTGTATGCACAGGCGTGTGCCCTGCCGGACGCCGTCGGTCTTGCGATTGCCACCCGCCCCGACTGTGTGGACGAGTCGGTCTGTGCGGTGCTCGCTGAATTTGCCGCCCGCACCGATGTCACCGTGGAGCTGGGCGTGCAGACCATCTGGGACGACACCGCCGCGCGCTGCGGCATGTGCCACACCTTTGCCGACCTGGAGGACGCGATGTCCCGCCTGCGGCACCTTCCCGTTTCCGTCTGCATCCATCTCATCAACGGTCTGCCCGGCGAGACGGCGGAACAGATGGTGCAGTCCGCCCGAACGGTCGGCGGCATGGGCATTCATGCCGTCAAGCTGCACGCGCTGCATGTGGTGCGCGGCACACCGCTCGCCGGACAGCCGTACCGCTGTCTGAGCCGGGAACAGTATGTCTCGATTGTCTGCGATCAGCTCGAGGTTCTGCCGCCGCACGTTGTCATTCAGCGTCTGACCGGCGACGGAAAAGGCGCCGATCTGATCGCGCCCGCGTGGAGCCGGGGCAAGCGCGCCGTTCTCGCCGCGATTGATCGGGAGCTTGCCCGCCGCGGCAGCGTACAGGGCTGCCGTCTCGCACGCGGCACCGGCCGAACCTGACGGCGGCATCCGGCCAAAATACAGATTTTTCGCAAAAAAACAAACGGCCAGCTGCCCCCTCAGACAAGCTGACCGTCTGTTCTGTCAGATCTGACAATTCCTTTGTCAAACCGGTGTTTCCCCCAGCAGCATGTACCGTCTGTACCCCGTACAGGCCGGCTAAGACTACCCCCCCGATGATCGAATCCCTGCGGACACGCTGCTTTCCACCGGAAGCACGCCGATTGACGCGATTGTCAGCGCGAAATATCTGGCCGCCAGAAGCAGCGGCGTGCGCCTGCGGCTGCAGGTTCAGCTTCCGGAGACCCTTGCCCTGCCCGTCAGCGATCTGTGTATGCTCATTTCCAACATTCTGGACAACGGTCTGGAGGCGTGCATCAACAACGAGCAGCCGGAGCACCGCGAGCTGTCGTTCTCTCTCGTGCAGCAGCGCGGTTTTCTGCTGCTCACCTCAAGCAATCCTGTCGAACCGGCCGCTCAGCCCAGACGCGTGTCCGCACTGCACAGCACGCCGTCCGGCGGACAGGGACCGGAGGAAATCCGCCGGCTGACAGAGCAGTACCGCGGCGGCTGTGAATACGGCATAACCGACGGGGTCTTTCACATTCAGGTGCTGCTGCCGCACGACTTGGAGGTTGAGACGCTGTATGTCACTGTACACCGGAAGAAGAGGAGGTATCTTCATGCGTAAAATGATTGCCGACGAGCGCACCGGTCTGCGCCCGCTGAACGGCGAGACGGTCTGGACCGGCATTTTTGACGGCGATTTGTGCGCCATCCGGCTGGAAAACGGCTGTGTCATCGACGCCGGCAGCGGTCCGAACTACCGCACGCGCGACGGCCGCGAATTTGCGGAGGTGCTCGCGCTGACAGGCGCACAGCCCGACAGCGGCGAGATCATCGGCTATGTCGAAATTACGCCCTGACCGGCGCAAAAACGCAAAAAATCAGCCCCAATTTCCCGTGAGAAATTGGGGCTTTTGCTGTCTCCCTTACAGATTGGGCAGCAGGTCCATTTCCTTTGCCACTTCCATGTTTGCGGCGCCGGCCGCAATCTGCGCCAGCGCGTCGACAAAGCGCTGAATGCCGGTCAGCAGCAGCGAGAAATAATCGCAGATGTCCGTCACCATGCGCTCCAGATCGTCCTGCATGTTGAGCACGATGTTGTGGCGCATATAGACCACGCCGTCCTCCTCATACAGACCGAACTGTCCGATCGTGCAGAAATTGTTGCTGTAAAAGATCGCGCGCTTGAGCTCCGGCAGATTGGCCCTGATCGCGTCGGCGTCAATCTGGAAAATGGTCGCGTGCATCTGAAACAGAGCGGTTTCCTCGCGCGCCATTTTTGCGGGCGGGAACCACAGATCAATCACCACATCCTGCCGAATCTTGCCCTGCTTGGGCAGCTCGATGCGCGTCATCGCCGGATTTCCGTCCGAACCGTCAAAATATTCCGTGCGGAAGCCATTCTGCCGGATGACATCCGCCATGCACGACAGAACGCGCAGCTTGGTATTTTCCATTGTATTTCACCTCATCGTCCAGTTTGCGGCGCTCAGCCCTTTTTGATACCGATATCGCTGCGGTAATGCGCCTTCTCAAAGTGAATCTTTGCCACATCGGCATACGACTTGCGAATCGCCTCGTCGAGGGTCGGTGCGGTCGCCGTCACGCCGAGCACACGGCCGCCGTTTGTAACCAGTCTGCCGTCCTTATGGCGCGCCGTACCCGCATGGAACACCACGGAATCGGTCACGTCGCCGATGCCGACGATCTCCTTGCCCTTTTCGTATGCGAGCGGATAGCCGCCGGACGCCATGACCACGCAGCACGCCGCATTGTCCGCCCACCGAATGTCCATTTCATCCAGCCTGCCGTCGATGACCGCGTTCATGATGTCGAACAGATCGCTCTCCAGACGGCACAGCACAGCCTGCGTCTCCGGATCGCCGAAACGGGCGTTGTATTCGATGACCTTCGGTCCCTTCGGCGTCAGCATCAGGCCGAAATACAGCACGCCGCAGAACGGACGTCCCTCCGCCTTCATCGCGGCAACCGTCGGCTTGAAAATGGTCTCCATGCAGGTGTCCGCAATGTCGTCGGTGTAGAAACGGGACGGCGAAAATGCGCCCATGCCGCCGGTGTTCGGTCCCTTGTCGTCGTCGTAGGCGCGCTTGTGATCCTGCGCGGACGGCATGGTGGACAGATGCTCGCCGTCGACAAAGGCGAGAACGGATACCTCCGGACCGGTCAGAAATTCCTCAATGACAACGCGTGCGCCCGCGCCGCCGAAACGGCCGTCGTCAATCGCATCGTGCACGGCGGCAATCGCTTCCTCCTCCGTCATGGCAACGGTGACGCCCTTGCCGAGCGCCAGGCCGTCCGCCTTGATGACAATCGGCGCGCCGTTTTCGCGGATGTAGGCAATCGCCTCCTCGCTGTTTTCAAACACCGCGTAGCCTGCCGTCGGAATGTGATATTTGTGCATCAGATCCTTGGCAAACGACTTGGAGCTCTCGATGACCGCCGCGTTTTTGCGCGGGCCAAAGGCGCGGATGCCCTCCGCCTCGAGCGCGTCAACCATGCCCATCGCCAGCGGATCATCCGGCGTCACGACAACCAGATCCGGCCGGTTTTCCTTCGCAAACGCAATCACGCCGCCGAGGTCTGTCGCACCGATGGCCACACACTCGGCGACATCCGCGATGCCGCCGTTGCCCGGTGCGCACCAGATGTGATCCACCTTCGGGCTTTTTGCCAGTGCCATGCACACGGCATGCTCCCGTCCGCCGCCGCCAATTACCAGAACCTTCAATTTGCATCCTCCTCTATGAAACCGTCAAAAGTCAGGCACGCGGCGCGCACCTGACTTTTTTTCTGTCTTGTGAAATCAGTGATGGAACAGGCGAATGCCGGTGAACGACATCACGATACCGTATTTGTTGCATGTCTCAATGACATGATCGTCGCGGATGGAGCCGCCCGGCTGCACAATATATGCCACACCGGACTTCTTCGCGCGCTCGACGTTGTCGCCGAACGGGAAGAACGCATCCGAACCGACCGTGACGCCCGACTGGGCTGCCGCCCATTCCTTCTTCTCCTGTGCGGTCAGCGGCTCCGGCTTAACCTTGAACTTGGTCTGCCATACGCCCTCCGCCAGGACATCCTCGTACTCGTCGGAGATGTAGACGTCGATGGCGTTGTCGCGGTCCGGACGGCGGATGCCGTCGACAAACTGCAGGCCGAGCACCTTCGGATGATGGCGCAGGAACCAGTTGTCCGCCTTGCTGCCTGCCAGACGCGTGCAGTGAATGCGGCTCTGCTGACCCGCACCGACGCCGATCGTCTGGCCGTTCTTGACATAGCAGACCGAATTGGACTGCGTATATTTCAGTGTGATGAGCGAGACGATCATATCCAGCTTCGCCTGCTCCGGCAGCTCCTTGTTTTCCGTCACGATATTGGACAGCATGTCCGCGTCAATCTTCAGATTGTTGTGTCCCTGCTCAAAGGTGATGCCGAAAATCTCGCGGCGCTCAATCGCTGCCGGCTCGTAGGACGGGTCGATCTGGATGACGGTATACCGTCCGCCGCGCTTGCTGCGCAGGATCTCCAGCGCCTCGTCGGAATAGGACGGCGCAATGATGCCGTCGGAAACCTCGCCCTTGAGGTAAGCTGCGGTCTGCGCGTCGCACTCGTCGGACAGCGCAACCCAGTCGCCGTAGGAGCACAGGCGGTCTGCGCCGCGTGCGCGGATGTAGGCACAGGCAATCGGGGACAGCTCCTCGTCGGTCTCGACAAAGTAAATCTGTCTCTCCACATCGGACAGCGGCGTGCCGATGGCGGCGCCTGCCGGGCTGACATGCTTAAACGAAGCCGCGGATGCAAAGCCGGTCGCAGCCTTCAGCTCGCGCACCAGCTGCCAGCTGTTGAACGCGTCCATAAAGTTGATGTAACCCGGCTTGCCGTTGAGCACTGTGATCGGCAGCTCGCCCTCCTGCATATAGATGCGGGACGGCTTCTGATTCGGGTTGCAGCCATATTTCAGTTCAAGTTCAGTCATGATGTTCCTCCTGTTTCAGCAGTGCTTGTTTCGAATGACCGTGGATGCCGCGCCGGTCTCCAGATCAATAAAGCTGACGTACAGCGATACCTTGTTGTCCTCGTTGAGGCTGGTCCAGACCTGATCGGCAAAGGTGTTCAGATCGCCCTCGATGCGCACGGTCTCCGGCTCGCCCTCAAAGGACGGCAGCGGCGAACCGTCGCCCATATAGGTGTGGATGAAATGTCCGATGCCCGCGCGCGGCGCGTCGTATTCGAAGAAGAAACGCTTGTTGCACGCCGGATCGCCGTCAAAGCTCTTGAGAATGGACAGCTCGTATGCGCCGTCCGGCTCGACAATGCCGGAAATGCGCGGGGTGTAGTTCGGTCCGTCCGGCTCAAACTGACGGGTGCGCAGCGCCTCGATGTAGCTCCTGCCCGCGGCAAGTGCGTCGCGCACCGTGTCCGTCTGGTCGCCGTTGGTGACAATCGTCGCACCGTTCCACACGCGGACCGGATGGTAGATAATCAGCGACGGGTCAACCATCTTCGACGGGTCAAACGCCTCTGTGCGAATGCCGTCCTCCGTCTCGGTAAAGACGCGGTTGCGGCTGTTTTCACTGCGTCCCATGATGAAATACGCAATGACAGCGGACTTGTCGTCCGCGCTGCGGCCGAGCACGATGCCGCGGCCGGGATAGCTGTTCGCGCGAAGAAGCGCGCTGAGATCAAAAATTTCCATCGTATGCCTTCCTTTATTTACTCCGAAATGGTGACAATATTGTCGTCAGAAACCGAAAGTCTGCCCTCGCAGAACAGCGAGACGACGCGCGGGAGCAGCACATGCTCCGCCTGCGCCATGACGCGCTTCTGCAGCATCTCCGGCGTGTCGCCCGGCAGGACGTCCACCGCCTTTTGCGCGATGATCGGGCCGCCGTCTGTGATCGCGTTGACAAAATGCACGGTCGCGCCGGTGACCTTTACGCCCTTGCGCAGCGCCGCCTCGTGCACATGCAGGCCGTAATAGCCGTCTCCGCAGAACGACGGAATGAGCGACGGGTGCACGTTGATGATGCGGTTTTCGTATGCCTTGCAGAAGTTTTCGTCCAGCACGGTCATAAAGCCGGCGAGCACGACGAGATCGACATCCTTTCCGTGCAGAAACCGCGCCAGTGCCGCGCAGTATTCCGCGCCCGACGGGTAGTCGCGCTTGTTCATGACATAGCCGGGAACGCCCGCCTGCCGCGCCCGTTCGAGCGCATAGGCGTTTTCATTGGACGAGATGACCGCACGCACGCGGCCGTTTTTGATTTCCCCGCGCGCCTGTGCATCCAAAATTGCCTGCAGATTCGTGCCGCCGCCGGAAACCAGAACCGCAATATTTACCATAACCGGACTTCCTTTTCGCCCGCCTCGCATCTGCCGATGATGTAACCGGTCTCACCTGCTTCGGCGATGGCCTGCAGTGCGCGGTCCGCCTGCTCCGCCGGAACCGCGACGACCAGACCGGCACCCATGTTGAAGGTGTTGTACATATCGCGCTCCGGAATATTGCCAGTCTTTGCAATCAGCTCGAAAATCGGCGGGGTCGGCAGCGCAGCCTTCTCAATGGAAACCGCGATGTTGTCCGGCAGCATGCGCGGAATGTTCTCGTAAAAGCCGCCGCCGGTGATGTGGCTCATCGCCTTGACATCCACCGCCGCAATCAGCGACTGAATGGTTTTGACATAAATCTTTGTCGGCGTGAGCAGCTCCTCGCCGAGCGTCCTGCCGAACTCGGCAATGTAGCGGCGCACCGACTTTTCGTTGATGCCCAGCGTCTTGCGCACGAGCGAATATCCGTTGGAATGGACACCCGACGATGCCACACCGATGAGCACATCGCCCGCCGCCAGCTTCGAGCCGTCGATCATCTTGTCATGGTCGATGATGCCGACGGAAAAGCCCGCCATATCGTATTCGTCCTCCGGATAAAAGCCCGGCATTTCGGCGGTCTCGCCGCCGACCAGCGCGCAGCCCGCCTGACGGCAGCCCTCTGCGATGCCCTTGACCAGCTCCGCAACGCGCTCCGGCTTGTTCTTTCCTACGGCGATGTAGTCGAGGAAGAACAGCGGCTGTGCGCCGCAGCAGGCGATGTCGTTGACACACATCGCCACACAGTCGATGCCGACGGTGTCATGCTTGTCCATCAGGAATGCCAGCTTGAGCTTTGTGCCCACGCCGTCGGTTCCGGAGACCAGAACCGGACGCTTCATTCCCTGTACCGGCGGCTCAAACATGCCGCCGAAGCCGCCGATGGAGCCGAGCACGCCCGGAATGTAGGTGCTCTCGACAAACGGCTTCATTTTTTTCACTGCTTCGTAGCCCGCGGTCACATCGACGCCGGCTGCCTTATAACTTTCGGAACGGCTGTTCAGCATTTTTCTATCTCACTTTCAGCATAGATTGGTTGATGTCACTCCGCGAACTGCGCGGAAACTTTTGCGTCCTTTGCCTCGACCTTTGCCTGCATGTCCGCCTTGAACTGTGCGAGCTTGTCCGTCAGCGCGGGCTCACCGAGCGCGAGCATCTGTACCGCGAGAATCGCGGCGTTTGCCGCGCCGTTGACCGCCACCGTTGCCACCGGAATACCGGAGGGCATCTGTACCATGGAGAGCAGGCTGTCCAGTCCGTCCATCAGAGACGACTTGATCGGCACGCCGATGACGGGAAGGGTTGTGTATGCCGCGAGCACACCGCCCAGGTGCGCCGCCTTGCCCGCTGCCGCAATGATAACGCCATATCCGTCTGCCGCCGCGTTTTTCGCCAGCTTTTCCGCCGCCGCCGGTGTCCGGTGGGCAGAGATCACGCGCACATCAAACGGAACGTCAAATTTTCTGAGTCTGTCAATGCAGTCCTCCATCACCTTGAGATCGCTGTCCGATCCCATTACAATACATACTTTCTTCATAGTGGCTCCTTTTTCTGTGATGGTCACACACTTTTTACAACAAAAACGCAGGACACCATACGATGTCCTGCTGTTGTCCGCGCATCAGCCGCCCTGTGCCGCAAACCGGCTGCAAAAAAATCCATGACAGAAAAGCTGCTGCTCGCAGCGCACGGACGAAGCTGTGTTGTCGGCATAACCAAAAAACATGTGTTTCGCAGCTCCTCTCAGCCAGAATGCAAAGGACCGATGTTCTTATTATATTTTATTACACTTGTGCATCCGGTGCAACCCAAAGTTTGGTATTTGCGAAAATCTCGGAACATTGACCAACGGGATCGGCGCAAATCTGACAGTTTTTGAGCTTTTTGAAACAACCGGTTACGAGAGCAGGGTGAGCCACTGCTGCAAAACGTGATCCTTGTAGAAAATTTTGGCGCGTTCGCGGGCATTTTGTCCCATTTCCTCGCGCAGCTGCGTGTCCTCAATCAGCTGCATGAGCTTTTGTGCAAACCGCTCCTCATTGCGGTCGGGCACAAGGAAACCGCTGACCCGGTCCTCGATGATGGTGGCCGGACCGACGCGGATGTCAAACGCAACCGGCGGCGTGCCGCACGACATCGCCTCGACAAGCACCAGTCCGAAGCTCTCCGAAACCGAGGTGAGCGCGAAGCAGGCGGATTTCGCCATCTCTCCGAGCAGCGTGCGGTGCTCGAGCGCGCCGGTGAACACGACATTGTTTTCCACATGCAGTTCCCGGGCATACTGTTTGAGCGGCTGCTCCAGCTCTCCCTCGCCGGCAATCTTGAGCGTCCAGTCGGAATGCACGCGGCATACCCTTTGCCAGATGCGCAGCAGCGCCGGGAAATCCTTGTCGTCGTGCAGGCGGCCCGCCGCGATGACCTGCTTTTCCCGCCGTGCGACCGCCGGAATGTCGGGCGGCTCGATGAAGTTGGGAATGGTCAGGCACTTCGTGCGCGTGTTGTGCCCCTGCATCACCTGCTGAATTTCGCGCGTGGTCTGATCGGTCAGCAGGACGAAATAATCAATATTGCCGTATTTGGTCTGGAAATCGCGCAGCAGCTTTTTGTCAAAATTGTGGTCCGCGTGCAGCTGTGCAATCTTTCTGACCTGCGGCGCGCCGAATTTGGACAGCAGAACCGAATGCTCATGCCGCGTGGAAATCACCGTTCCGCGGCGGATGGCGGCAATCGCCTGCTTCATCGTGCTGCGCTTGCGGTACAGCGTTCCGACCGCACGCACGCCCTCCCGAATAATGCCGCGCGGATTTTTCCGGTGCAGCGCTTCCTCAAACTGCTGCCGGTTGGGCGCGTCATCCGTCAGATAGGTCACCTTGACGCGCTCATCCAGCGGATAGGCGGGCTTTCCGAGGCAGTAGGTGCACAGAATCTCGACGTCAAAGCCCTGCGCCACCAGTGCATTGGCCAGCGTGGAAATCACCATTTCAACGCCGCCGTGCTTGAGATGCAGGCTGGTGATGTAGATTTTTTTGGATTTCGCCTGCGGCGCCGCAATCGCGTCGAGCAGCGCGCGCACCTGATCGAGATTGCCGCTCTCCTCCTCGGCGAGCTGACGCGCCGCCTGCTCCCAGCTCCCGCGCGTCTGTTCGCTCTGCGCAAGGTCGATGCAGCCGGTCAGCTGCCCGCAGGTCACGTCCTCCACGTGCAGCGTCATATCCTCCCGCCCGATTGAGCGCAGGAAGCCGTCCACCTTCATGTCATACGAAATGCCGATGCCCGGCACGCCGTTTTCCACGGCGAAAATCAGCGAATGCAGCCGCATGCCGACGACGAGCGACATGTGCGCCAGCACGGAAATGGTCTCCTTGATGGTCAGCTGCTCGGAAATGACAAAATACGGGCAGTTCAGGCGGGAAATCACCTTTTCCGCCGCCATGCAGTCGTTGGGGTATTCAATCGGGACAAACACCGGCGTCAGGCCGTATTGTTCCCACGCATACTGTGCCGCGCGCGCAATTTCCGGAACCGCGCGGTCAAATCCGCGCCACTCGCGCAGACCGAAGCCGATGTACGCGCCGCCGGCGGGAATGCCCAGCCGCTCAAACAGCGCGGCCGCCTCTGCCTCCTCCAGCTGCTCGATGCAGATGGTCGGGTCGGCTGTGCGCACGACATGCGGGCGGGACACGCCCATCTGGGTCAGCTCGCGCACGGAATCGTCGTCGCGCAGCGTGATGACGTCGACACAGTGGTCAATGACGCGCGCCGCCGCCCAGCGGTGAAACGCACCGTAAACCGGCCCGATGCCGCAGCCGTACATCATGACGCGGCAGCCGTGCAGCTTCGCCATGTACAGCAGCAGCAGATAATAGTACAGCGAGCGGCTGGAGGTCGCGTTCTGGATCAGACTGCCGCCGCCGCTGACAAACAGCGCCGCGCGCCGCAGCTCGCGCCAGAGCGTGCGGAAATCGAACGTATAGCACGCCTGCAGCCCGTTTTTCTGCCGTGTCTCCTCCGGCCGGCGCGAGGTGACAAACACCGGCATGTCCGCATCGACCTGATGCAGCTCGTGCACGATTGCGTCGAGAATCGCGTCATCACCCGCATTGCCGCGCCCGTATGCGCCGCAGATGACCGCACCGTCCCGCCTGCCGCCCGCGCGGCGCTGTGCCAAGCGGACCGTCCTGCGATAGAGGTGCGCCAGCTGCTCCGCGCTTTCGCACTCCGGCTGAATGCGCGCCGGATCGACGCCGATTCCGGTCAGCACATGGGTTTCCATCTGTTCGCGGTCGGCGATGCAGCAGTCCGCCGCGCAAAGCAGCTCGCGTTCGCGCTTGCCGTATGCCGCGACGTCTGTTCCGGCACACGAAAAGACATACGGAATGCCCTGCTGCTTTGCCCACTGCGCGCCGCGGCTTGCCGCCCGCGGTCCGTAGCAGTGCAGGACATCCGCCTGCGGCAGACGGTCTGCGTTTCTGTCGACCGTCACCTGCTCAAATTCCTGCCCGAGCTGCCGCGCCGGTACAGGCAGAGCGGCCGGCTGTGCGCCGCTCTCTGTCACATGGATGATTTTCATGCTCGATCCTCATTTATCCGAAGGGTGTCTGTCCCGCATACAGGACAGATGATTTCATTCAAAATGATAGCATACCCCTTTTGCGATGTCAACGCGCGCGCAGGCTCTTCCTATCCGGCTTTTTTTCTGCTATACTGGCAGTCGGAGGAGATTTTATGCACGATTTTGATTCGCTGACCGACCGCCGCATCGACAGCGCAACCGCCGATCTGGTCGACCGGCTGACCGCGCGCTATGTTCCGGGGCTTGCGCCGTGTGACCTGCCGCTCGCCGAGGTGCTCGACCGGCTCGCACAATCGTATCCGCTGACCGCGCTCCCGCCGGACAGCATTCACTGCGCCCGCACCGCGCTCGCCGTCATTGAGGCGGATTATCCCGAGGACGCCGCCTATCTGCCCGCCGACCCCGATGACCGTCAGCAGGCCGCGCTCGCCCTCGCACGCACCCTGCGGCTGGACATCCGCTGTCTGGAGGTGCGGCAGGAGGACGCCGGTGCGCACCTGTACGAGCAGCAGGCGGAACAGTTTGCGCGGCGCACCGCCGGCTTCGGTCTGACCTGGACGCCGATGCCCATTCGCATCTGTGCGGAGACCGGCACGGGCTACTGTCTCGTCACCGGCTCGGAGGAGCTGGCCGACCGCATCACCTGCCTGCGCGGCGTCTCCCGCGCGGACATCGACCGCCGCACCCCCGCGCTTATCGCCTATCTCCGCGCAAAATACGGCGCGGAACCCGTCTGATGCGCGAAATTTCCCAACTTTTTTATGCCGCATGCTTGATTCATCGTCAGTCATTCATTATAATAGTAACGTATCACGATTGTATCACTGCTGTTTCCGCGTCACGATACAGCGCGCGGGAGCAAGAATAGAGAGGACACACTATGGAATCCATTTCCCTTCCCAAGCCGTATGTAGACGCTGTCGCCGACTGCGCCGCACACATCGGCTCTTCGGTCACATTCCGCGGCACGGTTCACCGCGTGCGCGATATGTCCGATTTTGCTTTTGTCATTGTCCGCGTCGACCGCGGCCTCATTCAGTGCCTGCTCAAGGCTGAGGCGGCAGGCATCGGCAAGTCCGACCTGCGCGACGGCATGGTCGTCGAGGTCACCGGCACGGTGCACGAAGAGCCGCGCGCGGAAAACGGCTTTGAGGTCGAGCTGACCGCCGTCTCCGTGCTCGCAAAGCCGTACGACAAAATGCCCGTTCCGCTCGGCAAGAAATATATGGGCATCAATCTGGACACCAATCTGGAATATCGTCCGGTCACGCTGCGCCATCCGCGCATGAAGGCGATTTTCCGCATTCAGGGCGCACTGTGCGACGGCTTTGCCGCCTATATGCAGTCGCAGGGCTTTGTCCACATGAACTCGCCGAAAATCGTCGCAGCCGGTGCAGAGGGCGGCGCAAACATCTTCAAGCTGGATTATTTCGGCCAGAAGGCCTATCTCGCACAGTCGCCGCAGTTTTATAAGCAGTATCTGGCGGGCGTGTTCGGCCGCGTCTTTGAGGTCGGCAGCGTTTACCGCGCAGAGCGCCACTCCACCTCCCGCCACCTCAACGAATATATCGGTCTCGACTTCGAGATGGCATATATTGATTCCATGAAGGATGTCATGGAGATGGAAACCGGAATGCTGAAATATGTCATGGACTATGTCCGCGAGACCTGCCCGCAGGAGCTGGCGCTGCTCAAGGCGGAAATTCCGGTCATCGACACCATTCCGTCCATCACCTTCCGCGATGCCAAGCAGATTATGCTGGACAAGTTCGGCCACAAGTCGAAAAACCGCTTCGACCTCAATCCGGACGAGGAGCAGATGCTGTGCGACTACGCCAAAGAGGAATTGGGCAGCGAATTTATTTTCGTCACCCATTTCCCGTCCGCCAAGCGTCCGTTCTATGCGATGGATGATCCGGAGGATCCCTCGCTGGCCCTCAGCTTTGACCTGCTGTTCCGCGGTCTGGAAATCACGACCGGCGGTCAGCGCATCCACGATTATCAGGAGCAGGTGGACAAGCTGGACGCGCGCGGCATGGACAAGGAGCTGTTTGAATCGTTCCTGCTGCTGCACCGCTACGGCATGCCGCCGCACGGCGGTCTGGGCATCGGTCTCGAGCGCCTGACCATGCAGCTGCTCGGTCTCAAGAATATCCGCGAGGCGGCTTACTTCCCGCGCGATATGTCCCGTCTGATCCCGTAATTCAAAACGAACGCACAAGGGCACGGCCGAAAAGCCGTGCCCTCTTTTTGTCTGCGCGCACAAAAAAAACAGCGGAGCCGGTGCTCCGCTGCCCTCTTGCTTTTGGAAATCAGTCGTCGTCGTCGATGTCCAGGTAATCCTCGAGCTCCTTGAACAGCTTCTTGGTGTCGATATCATCCTCAACAACCAGCTTCAGCGGCTCATTCAGGCTGAGCAGGAACATGCCGAGCAGGGACTTAGCGTCAACCATGCCGGACTTGCCATGAATCCAAATGTCGTACGGGAACTGGGTAACGATCTTGTTGATCTTCTGGATATCCTCGGTATTCTTTACGCGAATTGATCTGGTCATAATAAAACCTCCTTCACATTGCAGCAAAAGCCCGCACACCGGTGGCGTGCGCAGTGCTTTTTTCTAACTGCGTTCATTATATCATAGTGTTTTTGTTTGTCAAACGTCTGAACTGATTTTTTTCTCAATCGGCGTATCTTTATACAAAACTGCCAAAAACGGCCGCCTTACCGCCGTTATTTCTTTCGCGTTTGCCTTTGATTTTTCCTGTGTGTGCGCAGTGTGCGCTCGGCAAAGCGGATGTACCACGGCTTGCCCTTGACGATAAAATTGCGGTGCTTTTTTTTCATCAGAATCAGATTGAGCTCAAAGCCGAGAAACAGAATAATGCCCGTCATATACAGCCACAGCATGAGCACCATAATCGCACTGATGGAGCCGTAAAGCGCATCGTACTGATTGATGTGATTAATGTAAAACGTAAAGAGCATCGTGCCGCCGATCCACATGAGCAGTGTAAAAATCGCTCCGGGCAGCGCGTCTCGAAAGCGCATGATGCAGTTGGGCGCGAGATAGCACAGCAGCAGCAGGAACAGGAACATCAGGCCTATGGCGATGATATACCGCCCGTGATGCCACAACTCCATGACCCACATCAGCTGCTGCGGAATTTCAAGAAACTGCGTGAACAGTGCGTTAATCAGCCGTCCGAGAACGAGCAGGACAAAGCTGCATACAATTGCAAAGACAAAGCCGCCCGCCGTCAGAATTTCAAAAATCAGCTGACCGATGCCGCCGCGGCGGTTCGGAATGTTGTAAATGCGGTTGACATTGTACATCAGCGAGCTCATCGTCCGGCTGAAAAAATAGGTACCCAAAACAATAAAGCCGAGCAGCCGCCCGAAAAATTCCCTGTAGGAAATGTTGCCGATATAGCGCGTGATAATCGGTGAGACAATGCGCTGCACATCGCCCGGCAGCAGGCTGAGCAGATGGAGCAGCGAGGTCTGCGACACATTCGTCACCGCGAGCAGCGAGCTGAGCAGCAGCAGCAGCGGGAAAATGGAAAACAGCATATAATAGGAGAGCTCCGCCGAAGCCTTTGCCAGACTGTGTGTAAAATAGCTCTGCACCAGCCCGACGACGATTTGTCTGACAGACGGCTGCTGCGCCGGTTTCGATTGTCTCGGCATTCGGGTCCCTCCTCTCCTGCGGTTTTCTTTTGGTCAGTATAGCACACTTTTCGCGCGCAGAAAAGCACTTTTACGGGACAAAGGTCAGCAGCAGGAAGGAAAGCGTGACATCCAGCCCGCGCAGGGCGTGCAGCCGTTCCAGTCCGCGCCGCGGCGTGCGGTGCGCATACGGCGTCATGGCAAACAGCGTCTGCACATCCGACGGGTCATCCATGTGAGCCGCATACGTCAGCTTCTGCCGGTCCGCGAGCCGAAAGCCGTCCAGATGATATTTGTCCTCGCGGTTGCGGTACGGCGTGTCGTAGACCGCACATTTCAGCTCCCACAGGTGCTCCTCTCCCGGCACGGCGCACAGCACCGCGCCATCCGGCGCGAGAACACGGCGAAATTCCTGCGCGGGCGTCGGCGCGAAAATCGAGCACAGGACATCCACGCACCCGCCGGCAATCGGCATGTGATACGCGCTGCCGGTGACATAGCGCGTGTGGTGATCGCGCTTCGCGGCATACTGCGTCGCCGCCTTGGAAATATCAATGCCGACCGCTGTCAGCTGTTTCCCCGCCGCGTGCAGGGCATCTGCGATGCGCCGCGTATAGTAGCCCTCGCCGCAGCCCGCGTCGACAAGCCGCACCGCAGCCCTGTCCTGTGTCAGCCGGACGGTCTGCGCACACAGCGCCTGTGCGAGCGGTTCATAATAGCCGCGGTCGAGAAACTGACGGCGCGCCATCACCATTTCCCGGCTGTCTCCCGTGTGCTCTCCCGAACGCGCGGACTGCAGCAGATTGCAGTAGCCTGAACGCGCAATATCATAGCTGTGCCCGTTTCGGCAGCGCAGTGCCTGTCCCGCCTGTTCGAGCGGCGCACCGCAGTGCGGACAAATCAGCATATCCGTTCCTTTCTCCGACCGGTTTCTCATCATATCGCTGTCATTATATCACAGTCCCGCCGCCCGCTGCAATTCCGGTTGTTTTTTTCCGGTGCAAATGCTAAAATAGGCACACGGAGCAGCTCCGCTTTGGCGGATTGCTGCGCGGAAAGGACGTTTTTATGCCAAATTATCTCAATCTGTTTCTCACATTTGCGCGCATCGGCGCATTCACCTTCGGCGGCGGCTATGCGATGCTGCCCATCCTGCAGCGCGAGGTGGTCGACAAAAACAGCTGGTGTACGGAGGACGAGCTGACCGATATGTATGCCATCGGCCAGTGTACGCCCGGTGTCATCGCCGTCAACGTCGCCACCTATATCGGCAACAAATGCCGCGGTCCGCTCGGCGCGGTGTGCTCCACGCTCGGCGTCATCACCCCGTCTGTCTGCATTATCATTGTCATCGCCGCGCTGCTCAGCAATTTTGCGGAATATGCTGCGGTACAGCACGCCTTTTCCGGCATTCGCATTGTCGTGTGCGCGCTCGTCACCAAAACCATCTGGACCATGGTCCGCAAAAATGTGCGCGATGCCGCCACAGCGGTCTTTTTCCTCCTGTCATTTTGCTCGGTCGCACTGCTCGGCATTTCCCCGGTCGCCGCTGTTCTGGTGTGCGGACTGGCGGGCGCACTGCTGCGCGGCGGAAAAACGGAGGGCGGAAAATGATCTTTGTTCAGCTGTTTTATGAATTTTTCAAGACCGGTCTGCTCGCCGTCGGCGGCGGTCTGGCGACGCTTCCGTTTCTCAAAGAAATCGCGCTGCGGCGCGCGTGGTTCTCGGTCAGCCAGCTGACCGATATGATCGCCGTTTCCGAATCGACCCCCGGCCCCATCGGCATCAACATGTCCACCTATGCCGGTTTCCACGCCGCGGGCATCCCCGGTGCGGTTGTCTCCACGCTTTCCCTCGTTCTGCCGTCCTATTTCATTATCCTGATTGTCTCGCGGTTTCTGGAGAAATTCCGCGATTCCGCACTGGTCGGCAGCATATTTTACGGCATTCGCCCCGCGACCGCCGGCCTGATTGCGGGCGCGATGTATGAGGTCTTTGTGCTGTCGCTGTTCGATCCGCAGGCCTTTGCCGCGACCGGCTCTGTCCTCGAT
>OCVV011341918.1_pt1 | contig 21511 bp, 10 predicted proteins | sample 1539721 | NCBI WGS metagenome assembly OCVV01 (sample SAMN02144230, study PRJEB22623) | gut metagenome | biome: sheep rumen | host: Ovis aries | place: New Zealand
CAACAAAAATAATGGTGCTATTGTGCGACATCTCCGAAGTCGCCCCCTGCATAGTTACACCCACCGCAGGTCAAAACCTGCGGTTATGTATATGAGACCCCGTTGGGGTCTTACTGTAGAGGTATTGTGCCATCTGCTATATCATTGCCTAAAAAAATAGAGACAATAACCAATCAATGCCAGTTGAATGAAGATGATGGCGGGAATGCCGTATTTGAACTTCTTATGCTGCGTCTTGTGATGCCAAACCTTCATGCCGAGCCATGCCCCGATGCTGCCGCCGAGTACAGCCAGCATCAACAGTGAGGATTCCCTGATGCGCCACAAGGCTTTCTTGGCTTTCCATTTGTCAAGGCCATACGTAAAGAATGTCGCGACGTTGATGACGGCGAGGTAGATCAGCAATTCTTCTGTTACCTTCATTGTTTTTTATTGCATTCTAGATAATATAGATGCAAAAGTAATCATTATTCTTCAAATCCGAAGAATAATTCGTATCATTGTGCCATTTATTAACAAAAGTTGATTAACCGCGTAAATAAAAATAAGCAATTGTAGCTCCTTCATCTCAATAGTCATATAAAGAAACCCGCACAAGCTATCTGCCTATGCGGGTTACCATATCAATTGTCAAACTTCTATTGTCAATCTTTACCTCACCTCCTCGAAAATGACTTTAACAGACTATCAATGCGTTAGCACCGGATGTTGCACACATGTGGAAAAGCCGAGCGCATTTGACCCCCGAGGGCAAAGCGACGTTGACCCCCGAAAACTTTTTTATTTTGACCCCTCTAAAGTCCTGACTGGCGGGGTCATTTTTATTTTGCCCTGTTTACTTCTTGGCCTTCATCTTGCGGATGCTTTCGCTAAAGAGTTCGATGCGGTGTGATGAGTGTACAATTCGGTCAAGCACTGCATCGGCGACAGCCTGGTCACCGATGGCATCATACCAGTTTTCCACAGGGAGTTGAGAGGCCATGACAATCGACTTCCTGTCATGGCGGTCTTCGATGATTTCCAGCAGGATGGGACGTTCATTGGCATCCAGCGGTACAAGGAAGGCATCATCGAGGATAAATTTTAATCGTTTTATTTTTTTTTTTCATTTTTTATTTGTACTTTTGCATCCGTATTCTTTGCCAAGAGACCCAATCTATATCTTTTTGACATAACATAAATAGTATAATAACCAAACTCTAACTGTTCATGAAAAAGAAAGTATTTATATGCATGGCATTAGCCATCGTGTTTTTAACAAAAACGAATTTTGTGCAAGCGGATACTAATCAGAACATTGGCGGCACTTCTTTAGCTTATCTGGAACAGACATTCCCAAAACTCACCGATCTTTATAAAAGTGAGTTGCAGAACTGCCATACTCATTACATCTTCGCTATAGATGTTTCTGGCTCTATGGTAAAATATGACGGAATTGTAACGCCTGCATTACAAGCATTTGCTCAAGCATTGCCTCCTGGCGAACAAGTATCCATCATACCATTTGGAACTGAAGCAAAAGAGAATACTCCTGGATTGTGCTGTAAGATACAAGATGCATCACAAAAGCAAGTTTTATCGAATTCTCTATCTACCCTATACGTTAACGATGGGTATTCAAAAGAATTCCGCCACAACACAGACGTAAACAAGGCCGTAGCAGCAGTCAACAAAGCCATTTTGAACAATCAAGAAGTACAGATGAATGTGGTAGTAATCATCACCGACTTCTTGAACGACCTGCCTGGTTTGGGAGAACAGAAACTGAAGGAAGCTGACCTGAAGAAACTCAATAAAGATTTTGACAATGTTACAGACAACACCTATACACGTGTTGTCGCTATGCAGTTGCCAAAAGCTGGAACGGGTGTCGGTTTTTGTCTTGACCAGTTACAAGAATCCGTATTCTGCAACACCTCCATCACTAAGAAATTCGATATTATCCAGGCCATCAAAGACAAGAATGCTATTTCACATTGGTTTGAGCAACTTTCACGCGATATCATGACGGAGAAACTAAAGGCTGTCATTCAACTTGACAATGAAAGAAATCTTCGGCCTTCTCTAAAAACAAAAATCGACATTGATGGTAATACAAAAGCTGAGATACACTGGACCCCCAATAAACTCTATCGACAAATAAAAATAGATGAGACAAAAACGGACGAAGGATCGGACTACATCTTTATAAATAATGAGGAGGTGTGGCAGACCACTCCTGATACCGCTCTTGTTGATTTGAAATTAGGAAAACTAGTTAATAAGAAGTGGGGACTACGCCGCTTTAGTGAAAAGCTGAACATAGGGATGTCGCTTCCTACCCCTTATGATGACGAACTGAAGAAACTCAGCATTGACAAACCCATTCAGGCAACATCAGATAAGCAAAGCGGATGGTTATTTACTTTCTTCCTGCCGTTCTGGTGGACAGTTGCTATAGCTATAGCTTTAATAGTATATATCTTTCTTGTCATCAAATCGAGTATTAGGAATAGCAAAGAGCGGTTTATTGGAACTGTGGACTTCACAAATGCTCGTGGACGTGATATAGGCGACACTATTTCTGTGAAAGTAGGTTCGTCAAAAACGCTCTTAATTGGCGATGGAGGTAATTCTGGTTGTGATTTGTCTGGTGCAGACTGGACTATAAAGGTCATTAAAATTAAACCATCCCCATTCTTGGTATGGAAAAGGCCCGCTTTTGAATGGAGTGCTAAAAGTGGTTTTGTAAGTGATGGATATAACAAGAAACGGGGCTTACTCGGTAGATATCACAAAGACAGCACAAGGAGTCGGATAAACCTTAACTGTGGCGTAGATTCCGACCATATTACACACCAAGTAAAAATTAAAATTAAATAACATAATAATAATTTTATTTCTTATGGCAAACGAAAAGCATATCTTTATCGGTATTGGCGGCCAAGGCGTCAAAACCGTAGCCCAAATTAAGGCCAAAGTCTATGAGAAGCGATTCCCTGAAGCTACGGCGTCTAAAACTCGTCTTCAGGCGATGAACGACAGTTATCGTTTCCTTTTTATTGACACTGACCAACGTGATATTGACAACGCGAACAAAAGCAATCGCGAGAGTTTTGAACATGGAACCGTTCCGTTCATCAGTCCTCAGACTGACCTGATAAACTTAGGAAGGGCTAACCCGCAGGCCATTTATTATGAGGCAAAAAAGGATCCGAACACACTCATCAACAAACGAATCCTTGAGGCTTGCTCACCAGAGCTGTCTAACAAAATTCCCGATCAACCCCTTTCTTTTGGCGCAGGTGCGTTCCGTATTAAATCACGTATCGCCTTTGCACATTCTTTGGCCGATTTCCAAAGCAAGCTACAGGCTGCCATCTCATCCTTGAATGATGTGAAGACTGTTGGCGGAGAAGACTGTATTATCTACTATTGGCTTGTAAGTAGTTCACTTGGAGGTACTGGTTCAGGCATCTTCAATGATGTTTTGTATCACATTAATCAGCTTCACCATCAGATTGTTGGCAATGGTGATCCTCAGTTGGTTTATACTTTGTATATGCCAAAAGTTTTCATTGACGCCAACTCTACAGAGGAAAAATACTCACTCAATGCTTTTGGCGTATTCTCAGAACTTGAGGCATTCAAGAAGATGAGTTACGTAGAGAATCAGAAAACTGTGATGCACAGACTTGCTTTCAACAATGACTACAACCTCGTAGATGCTTCAAAGCGCTATTGTCCGTTCTATTATGTTATCCCAATTGACGTACAGACTGATAAGGGTACAAGTTTGGGCAATCCAAGCACGATGTGCCATAATACAGCAGAAATGCTGTATCATCTCCACAATGGCCAGGCAGGTGCAACTTTCCGTAGTGATATTGACAACTACATGAACGATATCATGGAGAAGAATCATGAAGAGTTCCTTGTTCCCATGGGATATGTCTCACTGCAGAAACCGCAGGAACAATTCACCAAATATATGCGTGCCCGTTTCCATCGCGATGTATTGCGATCATGGCTGCTATGTAATGACAAGAAGCAAGCTCATGTGAATAAAGAGGATATAGAGCCGCTTTACAAAAAACTCTTTATAGAATTAGATCCTACTGCAGGAGATTCAATTGCCCATAGTTTCCTTGGAAACGCTAAGAAGATTCAAAAGAACCTCAGTGAGGTTGATCTTACCAAAGAAAAGATGGATGAAGCTCTTGAAATTAGTAGCATTTGTACAGACCTCTCTACGGTTGAAAAAACATTTAAGGCTGAAAGTTCTGACGAAAAACGCACTTTATACAAGAAACTTCTTGTTGATGGTATTTGGAAGCAAACAGAAACATTGATACGTGAGCGCGGCCTTTCTTACACCTATAATGCAATTATAGAAGTAAGAAAACACATGTACAATGAGTATCAGAAAGAAGAGCAAGATGCGAAAGAATCTATTGATTCTCGTGAGAAGGCACTCTCCAAAAGGAAGTCTGAAGAGCTCGAGGATTTGAGTTCAAAAGCTATGAAAATTGATTTTGGCGAGAAACTGTCCAAGAGCAATCATAAACAAATAGAAGAATACATTCAGGCTGTCCAAAAATATGTTAAAGATTATGTAGATCTTCAGATATCTAAATGGTCTCACGATATTAAACGTGATTTCTGCAACGACGAGAAAAATGACGAGTTGTCTAAGCTTGCCCGTCATATTTCCAGTATGATAACCAAGGCTGAGGAATTGAATCGTGATGCAGTGAAGTACTACAAACGTTTGGCGACAGAATTTGGGGAAACCAGCATGGATGTGACAACTGTATATCTTCCCATGTTAAAAACCATTTGTGATGGAAACGGCTGGAAATCAGGTAATTTCTTTAGCAAGATGTACACAAAGATTATTGCTGCTGAAGAAGATCAAGATGAGACTCCTGCACGCAATGATCTGTTGAAGTTCTTGAATCAGAACATCTATTTGTCTTCAGATGATAACTTTGTGGACTCAAAATACAAAGTCAGTCTTGAGAAAAAACAGACGGAAGACAGCAGTGGTTCTGAGGAACCTCAGAGAGTGATTGACACAAGATTCTTTGCCAATCCTGTTCTTGTTGACAGAGGCAATGTCAGTGCAGAGAAAATCATCAACGATTTCCTCACTTATGCTACAATCATGCTCGAACAGAAACTTCATAGCAACACAGACATTCAGGAGAATTGGGACAATCGTAAGATTTCAACATTCTTCTCTGACCTTACAAACGAAGAGAAAGACGAAGTGCGCCGAGCTTTGAATCCAGCCTTGTTCTTCAGTTATAACAACAGTCGCATTGATGTGACAAAGAAAGAAGAGCACGTCATCTTTGTTGCAGGCAGTGAGGACTTGGCAGCAGAGATGTTAGGATATCAAAAGGGAAACACCAAACATCGCTTTGAGAAGAGTAGTGACGAGAATACGGCATTGGTGCTAAAGTCAAAGTTCGGTTTGTCATTGAAAGACTATCGTATCTATGATTCTATCAAGATGGTCTACGACAGGGCTTCTTTCCGCGAGAAGTATCATTTCCACCATGTGTTTGCGCAGTATCTTGACAAGCTGACCTTGGATAATCTACCCTATGAGATACTTCCGCAGCATCGTTCGTTTGTCAAAATGCGCGTGCTCGAATCTCTTAGGAAAGAATTGTCGCCTTTGTTCTTCAAAGACAAGTATGATAAAGAGGACACTTACATTGACACAATGTACTATTCCGATTATGACAAATCGTTCAAGATTGCTCTGCCTGATGCATTTGTGAATGATCCTGATGTCACAGAAGGAAAACTCGCATTTAGAACAGAAGCCGACGGGAGACAACTGTTTTATGAAATTGAAGGCAAAAACTTTGTTGAACGCTTTGAAATCTATAAAGAGTTGTATCATAACGCCCGCTTTGGTGAGACAACAGACCGTCTAATCCAAGCCATCCTTCGTTCAAGCGTTCCTGTAAAAGAAAATGGGGAAGAAGCATCCCTTCGTGGTGAGGCAATTCTTAAGGATAACTACACCCAAAAGCGTGAAGAACTGCTGGAACAGTTCAGCGAGGAGAAGCACAAGGCAACGACTCCCGAAGAGAAACGTCTGTACAGCATTTTCTTCAAGATACTACGTGAAGACTATGCAACAGTTAATGATTTCAAGAAATAGTATTTTGCATGTTACCACTTTGGATAATAGATCTTAGGGAAAAATCTGACCGGCGGGACTTTTTTGAAAGTCTCGTCGGAAAGATTGACCATGTGTATATTGAAGCCAATAAGTCATCCGAGGACCAAAATGCTGAAGTGTCTGACCCGAGTAAGTCAGACGAGACATTAGGGGCAGAACCATTTTTTATTGGTGAAAACACATCAAAAATAGTTGCTGCGGATTCGACTCTCAAAGAACAGCTTGAAGCAATCGACAAACGAGAAGCAAATAGGAATTCTGTTCTTGAAGGCAACTATTGGAGATACAGTCGCATGGAAGATTTCTTCTATGGAATTAGTATTGACAAAGAAAGAAGCGCTGAGAGGCGTCCTTTTTATGATTCCGACCATATTAGGTTTGAGATAGAAGAAAATCCTACAGCCGAAGGTACGGCCGAACGGCTCTATAGGTTCCAAAGTGATCTTGTTGAAGAAGGCCAAAAGTTTATAAAAGACTTAAGAAAGAGCAATGCGCATCCAGATATAAAGATAAACATTGTCGTTCTCGGTGACATTACGGAAGATTTCACTCGAATTGTGTTTCCTTCTATAGCAGGTATCTTGCAAAAGGAAAAGGGCCGTATATTGCCTCATCACATTCATCAAGGTATGGAAATCATAGGAATGTTATATATTCCCAGCAACATTAACACCCTTAAAGTGAATGTCCGTAGAAGCATGCAACGTACGCTTCAAGAGATAGATGTGCAATATCGTGTAAACGCTATCCGTGGTTACGATCACATGATGTTCTATCAGGATGTGCAAAACCGGACAGAATGCTACTATCCAATTTTAAGTGACGAACAGCTAGCACAGTATTTAGTCCAGTGTCTGGTGCATCTTTATCTAGCATGCAATGATTCCCACCCATTATTAAGTGGTACATCATCTGCTGATGTGTTCTATTTTTCTATGGGCGCAGCTTCTGTCCATTTCGACACAGAGGATGAAGATTTGAAAGGTCGCCACAAACTTGCCGTGGATTTCATCCGTTATTTTAAGAGTGAAGGTGACGATGAGAAAGAAAACAAAAAACTGAAACTGCTAGACGATGATGATTATAAGCCAGATAGTTTCTTTACCAGCGATGTGATAAGCAAGTTAGATAGTGGAGAGATTGAAGAAGATGAGCCCTCACCACACCCAATACGTAATTTTATGGCAAAGTTTCTGAAAAGGTATTATTATAACCTCTATTTAAGATTCTTTACCATCAACCTGATGCACCACGTTATTAATCAAATTGATAACAGCACACGTGCTTCACTAGAAGCCATATCAACCAATAGCAAGAAAAGATTCAAAGATGCTCAAAAAAGATTATTTGAGCGTTTGCGTGATATCATTGGAATAATCAGTGCCAATGATGGTGGAGTTCCAACCATCATTAGAGAATTTAAGGTAATGCAAGAGAGCCTTTCAAACAGAAGGCAGCTAATTCAGCAAGTACTAAAGCAAAACTATTGGACAAAGATTGAAAAGGATCATATAGGAAAAACTATTATTGATAAGTTTATTGATTATCATGATGCATATCTGGCTGATATAAAGAATAAAACTGCTGGTAGTAATCAGATTGAAATGAAGAAACAAGCAGTAACAGAACTCAATGGCATTCTAAGCAATGAAGCTACAATGCTTAGTCGCATATGCCGTAGTTTTTTATTGGGGACGATGTGTGCATTGGCCATAGTTCCTATTTTATTCTATATTTCGCCAAACATCGTTGATTTAGGTCGCATACGTAGATATAGCGAATGGTGGTCTGTTGGTTTGTTTTTCATCCCTGTAATTGTCCAAATTGTAACTTATTTTAAGTATTATCGTGACAAGAAAAGAGCAATGAATAATCTCAAGGCTATGTATCTTCATGACGCCTATGCAAGAGTGGCAAACCGAATTGAGTCAGAAATCAATTCGTTTTACGACAAGATGATTGCCTTAGGTGATAAATATATTGCTAGATGTGAGGACATAAGAAGAGAAGTAGGAAAAGGTTACAAGGAAACCTCACAAGTAAAGCCTCTCTTTCCTGAAAGTATGTTTAATCAGCCCTTGATAGGTGGAAAATTTGGTAAAGAAGAGTTACTTCCAGAAAAAGAGGCTGATGATGCAGAAGTCCGTATCAATTATATACGATATAAACTCAGTACATTAACAAAGATTGAGTATTTCATGCTCATTAACCAGAATCGCAACATGATCATGGAATTATTCAAGGACGTTTCGCTGTGTGAAAATCTAGTTAGAAGGATTAAAGATGATGGTGAAGAAGAACTTGTGACAAAAGAACAACAGGAAAGGGAACAGCATGATGCGTGGGAAAAGCATCGCAATGCTTTCCATCATCAATTAAAAGATACCATGAAGGATGCTCTCCTGAAGAGAGAGAACTCTACCGTGGGAGAGAAATTACATCATTATTGTTCAAACACTCCAGAAGATAAAGATGTGTTAAAGTCAATGATATCGTATGCTGCAACAAATGGTGAAGTAATATCTTCTGCTGACATAGAATTTACGGATGCAAAGATGAATAACAAACAGGTTGCAGAGTATATTTTACCTTATGTCTCGTCTGCTAATAATCAAATGCAGGACGACAAATATAATAGAATCTACGAAAAGTATATCTTTATTACACGTTGGCGATGCTTTAATCATTTCAACTTGAACCGGATATTACCAACAGAAGATTTTGATGAAAAAATTCGCAGAGAGCGCGTCTTCGACGAGGAGGTCAAAGACTGCAAAAATGATAAAAAAAGTAAATTCAGGTCCATGGATAAGGAGAAAATCAAGAAAGAGCATCCAGAAGGGATGGAATATCATCCGCGCACTTCATCATTGCTCTTGTGGTCTTTATGCCCAGACGATTCTTCATCCGAATGGTTTAGGCTTTTTGACTCCGAATTCTTTGCTGAAGCATATGAAGACAAGAAAGTGTACAGACAATTTCTTAACCAAAACGACTGATTAGAACAATATGATGACTGATATTATTTTATACTTATTCTTGGGGTCGATGACAATAGCTTTGTTATCATGCTTCATCCAATTGTTTCAGGTTAAGGTGTGGCTTCATTCTAAGACCAAACGAGAGCCAAAGCTCGTGAGAATCGGAGTAATGAAGTGGTTTGATAACCTGACGGTGCCTGAAGTTCATCTCATCGGTCGCTCAAAAAGTCCTGCTGTTGGAAGAATCAAAATGGGTGAGAATGATGACAATGCATACGTGGAGAGACTTACTACCGACATTGACGATGACTCCATTAAGCCTCAGTATCGAAATTGTGGCTATATAACACAAGATGGTATTATTTATAAGACCAACAATGGTAAGAAAGCGGAAATAGTTGGTTATACAGCAAGACCTTCAGATCCCAACAAGCCTATAGCCGTTGGTGAGCGAACATGGAAATCTTTGTGGCTGAAATGTACCTTGAATGCATATATGGGGAAACCTAGCGACAAAAAGAAGTCGAAAGAGCCAATAGCCGTGTGTTATCATCTGAGCTTCCATTCCTCTAAAAATGATGCGATGCCACCAGAGACCCGTGCTGCAGCCTTTGCATTGTTGTTTGGTATGTGCAACAAGACTGATTACCATGAGTATTACAACAGTCCTGCTTATGGTTGGAAAGACACTGCTTTATTATCGGCATTTATTTATGCTATCATATACGTGGTGTGGTACATGATAAGTGTAAAACTCTTAGGCTATCGTTTTGTTGGCTTCAGATTCTGGCGAGTGATTCCCATTTACGGAATGTTTTATGCCTTGTGGGCCATCGTACGTGCTATTAAAATTGCTTGTATAGAAAACTCTAATACCATTCAGCCTAAAATAGATCTATTCAACAAGGCTCTTGGGCAAAGATATTTTGATATTGCCATACTATTATGTTGTACCATTGTTTTGGCTTTTACAGGCACCTATTATCGGTACGATTTTGTAGCATTAGCAATGGCAATAGCCACAGGTATTTCAACAAATATGCTTTTATCATCAAGTTCAAAAAAATGGAATATAAAAAACCCATTTGCTATTGATGATGAAGAAGAAAAAGGAGAAGTAACAAATCCTGAAGGGGATATAGCGAGGAACTACCAATGGGAATTGGATTCTGAATCGTCAAAAAACATTGTTGGGGAATTGAATCTGTATTTCAGTTCACAGTATATAAATGATTTAAGGTTCAACAATCCCTTCTACATTCAGAGAAAGGACAAGTCAACAAGATTGATGATCTTAGATATGTATAATTATATGAAAGAGCATCGTGGGATAACCGAACGCCTTCGTTATATTGTGTCTCAAATTAAATATCAAGCCGCACGACAAGCGTTGACTACAGAAGACTGTCTCCAGTTTACTTTAGATTTTGTACAGGAACCAAACATTAGGTTCTGTATGAATCGCGACAGCAAGGCCATCAACCAATATGAGGAATACATCAGATACCCTGATGAAGTTCTTTATGATAAAGAGGCCGATAGCAATAGCAAAGCATTATTGGCTGCCATGCTTTTTCATTTTATGGGGCATAATGTAATCTATCTGTTTTCCAGAATCCAGCACCACGGTGCCATTGGTATAGAGGTTGAAAAAGAATGGATAGTTGAAGGACGTATTTTCGGTAAAAAAATAGAAGACATAACACTCCTTCATAAAGGAAATGGTAAAAGATATATTTTTTGTGAAACTACGAGTGACGGATTCCGTATGGGTGGTACCATGGAAGGTATGAGATTTGAGGACTTCGACGACCAGATAGAACTGCTTTTAGAAGAAACAGATGTAGATGAGAGTGGTGAGGATTCATTGACATGTTTATACAATTGGGATTTAGAGCCCACATTAGGAATCTCATTGCATGGAACATACACCTTGGATTTTCGCCGCTCAGAAATTGAAAATCTCCGAATGGACAATCCGTTTAAAACTTTCTCTCAACCCGACAACCAAAAAACCTATGAAGAGAATGTCAGGTTTATTTTCTCCTACTTAAGTGAAGATGAAGAGAGAATGGCAAAGGTGAAAGAAATTGCCACATATATCAAAAATTGCATTAATGAAGCTAAGTTAGGCGAATACGAGCTTGTTCAGTTCGCCCTCGATTTTTGCCAAGCACCAAATATAACTTATTGTGTTGACGAGGAATCGAACAGCATAAATAGGGAAAAAGAATACATGCGTTTCCCCGACGAGGTTCTTTTCGACAAAGAAGGCGACTGTGATTGTAAGTCATCTCTGACGGCAGCTCTTTTCCATGTGTTGGGGTTTAATGTCTTAGTAATGTTATCCCAAAAGATCCAACACGCTGCTATTGGCATTGAATACAAAGAGGAATGGTTACAAAACATAAAAGCAGAAGATAAAGAAACGATCGTCCGAGAGTATAACGGAAAGAAATATCTGTACTGTGAAACCACAGGAGATGGATACCGTGTCGGTCAGATTAAAGAAAACAGTTCTATTCAAGATTTTGAAACAATAGTAGAAATTAATGTATAAATATATAACAAGATTATGAGCAAAAAATGTTCTTTTATTCCAGTATTTGTTGTAACAGCCGTGCTTGTTTTGTCTTCTTGTCGGTCTTATGAAGATAGAGTAATAACTAAGCTAAATCATTTGTCAGAACGCATTGATGCAGATGGTAAGAATTTTGATGCAGACGATTGGGAGGACGCAATGGAAGAACTTGCTGATATCCATGAAGAAATGACCGATTGCGATTTCACTCCAGAACAACTCAAGGCCGTTGGACGTGCAGATGGGCGTTTAACGGCTATCATCGCCAAAGAAGGCGCAAAAGCCCTTGGGCACAACTTTTCTGATGCCATCAAGAGTTTGGGAATCTATGCAAAAGGATTCAAAGAAGGGGCGGAGGAGAATATTAGCGATGATGACTTTAATGACGTTGTTAACGAACTCAATGATGCTGTAGAATCAGTCAATGAAGAGTGAAGAGAATAATATGGGGTTCTTTTGATTACCGTCTTTATATCTACCACGCTTGCTTCATCCATGACAGGATGTTGCAGGATGCTATAGAATGAGCCAACAAAACAATGTCATATGAATATTAAAAATATTTTTAATATCAAGAGCTTCCACTTGTTCTTTAAGGCGATTGCCAACACGAAGCACGAAATGTGGGTGTCTGTACAAGTGCTCGTTGCTATAACATGTTTGCTATCCATTGTGCTATGGGCGGTAGAGAGTTCTGTACAACCCGAAGTTTATAGCAATCCTTTACAGACCTTCCTTTGGGCATCCATGCAGTACATCGGTGACCCTGGCCATTTCGCTGAAGCTGCCCCCGTTACCATGATGGGACGTATCATCGCCGTACTCATCGGCATCATCGGCATCGCTATTTTTGCCGTCCCTGCCGGTCTCATTGGTTCGGGGTTTATGGATGCCATTGCCGAGGATAAGAAAGAACGGGAACTGAATGAAGCCAGCGTCGTCCTTCATAAGCATTTCAGACGAATAATTCAAACTAGTTCATGGTACATAGGAAAGAACAACTTAAAATACACCTACAAGTTCGTGCCACGATATCGCTCAATGTCTTATCTTCAGGTGAGAACGGGAATGAACATCAACGATATTATTGATACCGTAAGATATTGTCCCGATCTGCAGCTGGCAAACTTGTCCGCGACGGTTCCCTCCGACAAGATTGTAGACAGCGTTGTGGTCATTCACTCACCCATCAATAGGGAATATGGTTGTTGCATAGATCGCGGTTCCAACGTTACCATTGTCTCGACAATGGAAACAGTGGGGCCAAGTAATTTCGCTTTCAGCCTTGCAGCAATGGGTTGTTTCAATTTCGTCAGCAAGGAGTTGTCGCCAAGCCAAGACGATCCTTTAAGTTTTTATATCATGAGTAAAGACTCCTTGGACGTAATCGGCGATTATGACTTGAAAGAAGACGTAGAGTCGCAGGCCTTACATTTTTTGGATGACTTGAAGAAGCTCAAAGAACACAGTACGGCACGTGGCGAGCGACACTGGTTCTTTTTCATTTTGGGAACTGTCAAGACTGAAGTCTGTCAAGTTCATTTCTGGCGACTGGCTACAGACCGAAAGAAAGAACTTGCCAATCGTGTTACCATTGGAGACAGAGACTATGGTTGCACAATCTGTCAGGATGATGAAGAAACTTTCCAACATATTTATCAAGATGCACAAAAAGCATTGGCAGAACGGGATGTAACAACGAATGATGTCAAGCATAAGGTGATAACGAATATCGATAACACTGACCTCCTCAAAGGCGTACTCAAGTCAAATGTAATGCGCCGAGTGGGCGGAGGTCATGACTGTAATTCTGTTACCATTCGTATTGGATACGAAATTCTCGTTTATAGCAATATCCACCTGTTAATGGCCAAAGACTTGGCTGATGCTATTCGCAACTATGTAGAACCCAACCGGACCGTTGATGAGACAATCCTAGAAGAGGCAGAGCGCTGTTATAAGAAGAAAGGCGAAGGATATGCTGACGCATTAGGGAAAAACGAAATCTTCACATCAGACCCCAATGAGTTGCGTGAACTTATCAAAAAATGGAGTCAGGAAGCTCTTGAGAAATACGAGCATCTCGACCTCGACGGCAACGAGCAGACTGATTATACTGAACATCACCAGCCCTCACGCTGGAAAAAATTTTTGGAAAAAAGTTAAGTTTTCCATTCTCGCCAACCACCATCATAACGACACTAAAAAGGAGCATCTATGGGTAACCTCATTGAGAACCGCCAAATACGAGTATTCATCTCCTCCACATTTCAAGATATGCAGGATGAGAGGGATTACCTAATGAAACGTACATTCCCTATGCTGCGCAAGCTTGCAGCTGAACGGGATGTGACACTCACCGAGTTGGATCTCCGCTGGGGCATCACTGAAGAAGAAGCAAAGACTGGAAAGGTTGTGGAGATCTGCCTTCGTGAGATTGAAAACTCCATACCGTTTTTTATCGGCATCATTGGAAATCGCTATGGATGGGTGCCGGAGAAAAAAGACATCGGCGAGAATGTCACTGAGCGTTTCAAGGATGTAAACAATTATCTTGAGCGACATCTCTCCGTCACGGAGATGGAGATGCAGTTCGGTGTGCTCCAGCGCAAGGAGGACATGCATGCCTACTTTTACATCAAGGAAGGGGAAGAGAAGGAAAATGCTGACAATCCCAAGATGTTGGAACGTCTGAAAAAAGAAGTGAAAGCGAACAGGTATCCCTCTACAACCTACTCTTCACCAGAGAATCTGGGCATTCAGGTTGAACAAGCATTCAGGACGCTACTCAATCAGCTCTTCCCTGAAGGACACCTGTCTGAACTAGAAAAAGAACGCATAGGTCAAAGAGCCTTCATGAATCAACTATGCATGAACTATATCGAAGACGAACGGTATTATAACGCATTAGAAGAATGGCTAAATGACAAAGACAATTCCCATTTGGTAATCACAGGAGCTAGCGGTTTAGGAAAGAGTGCACTAATAGCAAACTGGATAAAAAAAACTCAACAAGAAGAACAATGCCTGGAATTGGTTTACACATTTGTTGGTCAAGGTTATGGGACTGGAGATATTGTTAATTTAATGGCATACATTAATAAGGAAATATGCGAGAAATATCAACTAAATAACACATTAACTGGGTATAGAAAAAGTTTTAGAAATACAGAAATGTGTCTTTCCAACACACTTAATCAAATTCAGAATTCTAAACGTCCACTACTTATAATTGTTGATGGTATAGACCATATTATTGGACACACTAACTGTATTCTTTTCGAATCAGATTTTAAACAAATAAAAATACTTATAACAAAATCAGATAAGCATATAGGAGATGTAAGTTTCCCGAAAAATACGAAACAGATAGAACTCCGCAATCCAAACAAAGAAAACAAAAGATTGTTGGTAACAAAATATTTGAGTTCGTTTGGTAAATCATTGACCAGCAATCAATTAGAACGAATAGTATGTAATCCGAATACGGACAACAGGCTACTACTTAGAAATTTGTTGGATGAACTGATTTGTTGTGGTCATTATGATACATTAGATTCATTAATTGATGATTATATTAATCAAGTTGACATAGTCGGTTTCTATCAAAAGCTATTATCTGAATATGAAAATGACTTCACACAAGATATTGTTCAAAAAACGCTCTCTATTATAGCATTGTCTGAGAATGGTCTGGAAGAAAATGAAATAATTGGCTCCATGAATCTAAAGCCTATAGAATGGAGTCAATTATTTAATCGCTTATACAACAATTTTCAGATGCCATTAGGTGCAATTGCTTACGCAAACACCTACATATATAATTCGGTACGAAGCAGGTACTTAGATAATAATGAAGTCTTTGAACAGAAATGTCGTAGGATGCTAATAGACAAGTTGTCACAATTGGATACCAATCATGCAAAAAAAGAATTGGCATTTCAATTAATGATAACTGAAAGATTTGATGAACTGCATAATCTTTTATTAAATCTTAATTTTCTAAAAGTTCTATCGTCCAAACTAGTTATTTATTGGAAAAAACTATTATCAAGTAGCAAATATTCGCTTTCTGACTACAAACCACTATTTGAGAACTATAGTGGGAATGACATTTCAGAATTATTGGATATAATAATACACTTGTGTGAAGAAATGGATTCACCAGATTCCATGCTCATATATCTAACACAGAGATTGGAGCATACCACTGATGATGAAGACAAAGCCAATGTGTATTATGAAATTAGTAGAGCATATGAACTAAAAGGAAATTACCAGCAAGCACTGAAAAATCAGTCTTTGCAGATAGAAGTATATGGTTTACTATATAATGAAAATAAGCAGCGGTTTCTTCACCGTTTATCCTTTTCATATCGAAGGGCCAGCTATTTATGTGAAAAACTAGGGGAAGACATAATGGCATTGAATTATAAAGAAAAAGAAATGGAATTAGCACCGCAAGATGTCGCATATAATAAATATGGATTGATATACCACATGAATAATTTGGCAGAAAGCTTTATTAATAACAATATGTTTGATAGAGCTTTACCATGGGCAGAAAAGGTCGTAAATACCATTCCAGATGACCCTGACTATATCGAACTCCTTGCGATAATTTATCAGGGACTTGGAAAATATGAAGATGCCCTTGAGAAATTCGAGTTATGCTTGGAACTCAAGAAAGAAGATGACGAAGACGAAGAGAGTATCCATGAGACGGAAGAGAAGATTGCTTCTCTGAAGGCTGAGATAGAGAAGAATACTAAACAATCATAACAACAAACATATGTACAACCAATTAGATATAGCTTATACCCAAGGGTATGAATTGGCAAAGAGCGAATACGAGAAACTGACCGCTATACCCTCGACCAGCCAGGAGTGGGTTGCGTTTTTTAACAACGTTACTCAGGGGCTTCCCGTTCTGGAAGCGATTTGCGGCGTTGCCGCGTTTATTACTTCCTCAGAAGTAAAGAATGTTAACGTGGGTCAGTTTAATAAAGAATTAAGGTCTCTGGGCAATGCTCCAAAGCAGTATCGTGATGATGCTCATTTCATTGGTAGATTGTTACCCCAACCTGACTATTATGACGCTCAAGGAGAAGCCATTGAGATTCCTGCAGATCTCCGGCCAGACTGTAGCTACGATTCCATTTTCGACCACGGGACAGGAAAACTTGGGAGAATCTATCTGAAAGAGATGGGCATGAAAGTCTATTTTCCTCACTACGACGTTTTCGACTCAGATGACCCCGACGAGTTAATATGCGATGGAGCCCTGTTTGACGAAACAAACGTTAAAATATCCGAGCTTTTGTTCGCGCTTCAGCAGGTTCTTTACCCTAACAAGGATAATAAGGAATTATCTGATGTCATCGAACGATGCAGACAATTCGAGAATGGCCGTTCCCCTATGGTAGCGCTCTTAAAGAAATATGGCATAGGCGTTATTAACCTTTCGGCTAATGGTTGGAGTCATATCAACTGCGGACATATACATGATACAGCACTATATGCGGTGATTGATGATGACGATCACATCAAGGTCACGTTAAGACCAAACCGATATCTTGATGAACGTGATAATCCCTTCGATGCCACAGAAGCAGGATTCGATCTCTCCGACTTCGTCAAAGAAGCCATCAACAGAGCTCGAAATTCGAAAGCCTAAAGGAAAATCGAGTCTTCACTACAATGACTACTTATAAGACATTAATGAAATAGCAATGAGAACGGACCTGATTGAAAATAGACAGATACGTGTATTTATCTCATCCACATTCCGCGACATGCAGGATGAGAGAGACTATTTAATGAAACGTACATTTCCGAAACTTAGAAAGCTTGCGGCTGAACGTGACGTTACGCTTACCGAACTTGACCTCCGATGGGGCATCACAGAGGAGGAGGCAAAGTCTGGCAAGGTTGTTGAAATCTGCCTTCGTGAGATTGAAAACTCTATACCCTTCTTCATTGGCATCATCGGCAATCGATACGGATGGGTGCCAGAGAAGAGTGACCTTGGAGGAAGTGTAACAGAACGCTTTCCTGACGTTAACAAATTTATCGAGCAACATCTTAGTGTTACTGAGATGGAGATGCAGTTTGGCGTACTCAGCAGAGAGGAAGACATGCATGCCTATTTCTACATCAAGGAACAGGAGGAGGAACCTGAAAAAGAAGATTATCCAGAAATGCTCAATCGCCTGAAGCAAGAGGTGTACAAGAGCAAATATCCTTCTTCTGAATACAAGTCCCCAGAAGATCTTGCACAACAGGTAGAAGAAGCTTTCATCAACCTCCTCGACACACTTTTCCCTGAAAGTAATCTTTCTGAATTAGAGAAGGAGCGAATTGGTCAACGTTCCTTCATGAACCAGCTGTGCCTGAACTATATCCCCGACGACAAGAACTTCCAAGTCCTTGACGATTGGTTGCAGGATTGGAATCAACATCAAATGGTGGTTACAGGTGCCAGCGGACTAGGCAAGAGCGCCCTCATCGCCAATTGGCTGAAAGAAATACTATCAGATAACAATCGGGGGTATAACATTATTTACCATTTTACAGGTAACGGTGGAAGCGAAAGTAGTAGCGAACATATAGTCAAATCCATAAACAATGAGATAAAGGACATTTATGGATGGAAAGAAGACGAGTTTGGGGCAGAAACAAAACTCGAAGACTTATTTATAAAAGTTTCATCTGAAAGTGATAAGCCTCTACTCTTAGTCATTGATGCAATCAATCAGATTGTTGATGTAGATAATGCCAAGTTGCTGAATTGGCTACCAATACCCACGAAAGGAATCAAGATTCTCTTCTCAACTCTTGAAGATGACCGCACAATGGAAGTATTCAAGCATAGGGACTACCCAATCTTCACATTACAGCCGCTAGATATTGAACGTAGGTCTCAAATGGTAAGAAGCTATCTGAAGCTTTATGCCAAATCATTGACTGACCAACAGGTTCATCGTATTGCGACAGATTCTCAATGTGAGAATACGCTTGTACTCAAAACATTACTCGATGAGCTCATCAACTTTGGTATATATGAGAAATTAGATGAGAGAATAGAATACTATCTTGCACCGGAATCCATAGAAGATTTCTATCAAAATTTGCTTCAACGTTACGAAGATGATTATGGAAATGAATTTATCAAACACGCATTATCTTTGATATTTGTTTCTAAAGATGGGTTAAAAGAATCGATAATTCATAAGTTAACAGAGGTCCCAACTTTATTATGGTCTCAACTTTATTGCTCTTTTATTTATAATTTTGTTGTTAAAAACGGTAACCTGAATTTTTCACACTCATATATTAGAGGTGCCGTCTTCAACCGGTATCTAAAGGAAGACAAAGAATGGGAAAAAGATTGCCGATATGATATTCTCTCACAGAGAATACAAGAACTGCAAGACGATGCTAGTGCAGAAACATTTTGTGAAATAGCATTCCAATTGTACATGCTTTGCGAAGATAAAGAGTTGTATAACTGGATAGGAAATCTTTCGACTTTAGCATTAATATACTATTATGAACGACAAAATGCAATCCTATATTGGGAGCGACTAATCAGCAGAGGGTATAATATGGATATTTACAAAACTGCTGATGATGTATTTGCCGGCAAACAACATAAAACCCTAAGTATGATAGGAAGTTTGTTGTCATTTTTTAAAGAATTTGGAAGATATGATATCGAATGTGAGTTGGCGGAGAAACATTTACAGAATCTGATGTCAAATAAAGACATATCATCTGAGATCTTAATCCCAGCTTTAAATAACCTAGGCAATACTTATTATGATCTTGATACTATTAGTGAAGGAAACGAAGAATACTTTCATAAATCATTTGAGTATTATTTTAAAGCATATGAATTAGCTAGGGATTCAAATAATAACAAAGGACTTGTAGTTGCCTATAATGGTTGTGCAGACCTTTGTCTTAGGGCAAAAGATTATGAAAAAGCTATTGAATTATCAAATTTGGCTCTCGAATTAAGTAAGAAACACTGTCCAGTTGAGATACCAATGTGCTTAAATAATTTAGCCCAAGCTTATGACATGAAAAATGAATGGGCACAAGCTATTTATTATAGCCAGGAGTGTATATCTTTAATTATAGAGACTGATGGGACGTTTTCTGAAAAGTTAGCTGTAGCGTATTATAATCTTACTAATTATTATTATAGAAATAAACAATATAAAGAAGCTTTTGATACTATCTCTGAATCCATAAGGATTCTAAAAAAAATGTATAATGAATATCATGACATTGATTCATACATTACATTACAAAACGAAATAAAGAGGCACCTATAAGTCCATATATAAAAATGGAAGACATATGAAAACCATAAAAATATTTCTCGCATCCTCAGAGGAACTCGACAACGACCGAATGGCGTTCGGCAACCTGGTGCGTAGGTTGGATGACATGTATGAGAAGCGTGGCATCCGCATTAAACTGTTTGAGTGGGAGGACTACGATGCTGCGTATAACGACAGACGCAAACAGGATGAGTACAACGACCACGTGCGACAGAGTGACATCTTCCTTGCCTTGTTCCACAAGAAAGCAGGAAAGTTCACGATGGAAGAGTTCAACATCGCCTCGGAGGAATTCCGTGAGCATGCATCTCCAAAGGTTTATACTTATTGTAAGGATCTGAAAGATGGAGAAGAGGAGAGTGCGGAGCTGAAGGAGTTCAAGCAGCGGCTTTTCGATGAGATGGGCCATTACTGGTGCCGCTATGACAACCGCGAGAGCCTTCAGCTGCAGTTTGTTATGCAGCTACAGCTGGTGGAAAACAGTCAGATGGAGGGCCTGAAAGTGGAGAATGGGGAGGTCACACTTGATGGCCTTCGAGTCGCCTCGATGGACAAGCTGCAGTTTGCTGCAGCCAACGAGGACTACCTTCGCATGCAGACGGACCTTCACGAGCTTCGTGATGAGATAGAGAACATGCAGTTGAAGTTGGAAAAGAAAGAAGCAAAGCTGGAAAAAAAGAAGGCCAAGTTGGAAGAAAATCCCGATGACGAGGACTATCAGGAGGAATACCAGGAACTGAAAGAGGAAGTAGATGAACTGATAGACCGTCTGCAACCGAAGCTGAACAAATACGACAAGCTGAAAGAAGACTTTGCTCAACATCAGCGATTGCTGTTCAATACGGCCAAGCGAGTTGCCCAACTGCAGGGCGAACGCATCACGGAACGCATGCGCCGTGCCATGGACGCACTGACCGAAGGGAAAGTCCGCGAGGCCAATATCATCCTCGACGAGGCTGAGACCGATGCCCGCCGAAATCTGGAAGACTATCTCCAAAGTAAGGAGATAACGGAGCAAAAGCGTCAGAACGTCATCAATTCAATCGAAGAACTCCAGCTAAAAGCCACTTCCGTGATGTCCGATGCCAGCATTCCCATTGAAGAGCGAATCGAAAAAGTGGAAAAGATTTATAAGCAGGCCGATGAAATAGCAAAGAAGACGTATTACAATAAAGATAAATATGCTCAATTGCTTTATGACTATGCTTATTTCCTTCGCAAATATTCTATTTACAACTCGGCAATCGTTATTTATGAGCGCCAGATTGCATTGTCTGAGGAACTATATGGTTTAGAACATACAAAAACTGCCGACTCTTATAACAATATCGGTGTGGTTTACGACGATATGGGCGACTACCTAAAAGCATTGGAATATCATCTCAAAGCGCAGGGAATTAGAGAAAGAGTCCTTGGA
>OCVV011350950.1_pt1 | contig 21501 bp, 20 predicted proteins | sample 1539721 | NCBI WGS metagenome assembly OCVV01 (sample SAMN02144230, study PRJEB22623) | gut metagenome | biome: sheep rumen | host: Ovis aries | place: New Zealand
AAAAGCACTGTCCCCAATACTTGTCACGCTGTTGGGTATAATAACATCAATTTCACTGCCCTTATATTCAATTAAAATTCCGTTTACTGTTACAAAGTCATCAGGATAGTCCTCAATCCATTTTGTACATTCAAAAACCGCACTGCCAATACTTGTCACGCTGTTGGGTATGACGACCGATTTAAGGTTTTTACAATTGAAAAAAGCACCTTTCCCAATACTTGTCACGCTGTTGGGTATATCAACCGATTTAAGGTTTTTACAACTGTTAAAAGCATTGCTCCCAATACTTGTCACGCTGTTGGGTATTACAACTGATTTAAAGCTTATACAATTGGCAAAAGCACCTTCCCCAATACTTGTCACGCTGTTGGGTATATCAACCGATTCAAGGCTTTTACAACTGCTAAAAGCAAAAATACCAATACTTGTCACGCTACTGGGTATATCAACCGATTCAAGGCTTGTACAACTCCCAAAAGCACAATCCCCAATACTTGTCACGCTGTCGGGTATATCAACCGATTTAAGGTTTTTACAATTGAAAAAAGCACCTTCCCCAATACTTGTCACGCTGTTGGGTATATCAACCGATTTAAGGTTTTTACACTTGTAAAAAGCTTCTTCCCCAATGATTGTCACACTGTTGGGTATGACCACATCTCCTCCTGAGCCTGTATACATTTCCAGAACACCGTTATTTATTTTAAAATCACTCAAAGGCGAGGGGGGTGCGGAAATTTTTTGGAGGCTTACTTTTTGAGCCGAAGTATTCACAGACACGCCTTTATAGTTGCCATTGACAGCATGATTTTCAGGAAACCCGATTGAAATATCAGCTTTTCTTGATTCTCCCTCATCAGATTCGGCTTTTATCCTGCCGATTTCAGCTTCTAAATCCGCAATTTCCGCAGTAAGGCTCTCTATTGTTTCCTTTATTTTTTTAATTTTGTCCTCGCAGATTCTTAAAGAATTGTTTCTGCTCTCATTTTCAAAACTCATAATTTTTACCTCCATATATTTTTATCAGCCCTTTGCATCATACCAGCTTTTGCCCTTGTTTACATCAACGACAAGCGGTACTTTCATTTCGTATACGTTCTGCATTTCCTCCCTGAGAATTTCCGCACATCTGTCTGCACATGAAATATCTGATTCTATGATGAGTTCATCATGTACCTGCAATATAAGCTGTGCATTGAGATTTTCCGCTTTAAGTCTGCGGTATACGTTTATCATTGCCATTTTGATGAGGTCTGCGGCTGTACCCTGCACGGGGGTATTCATGGCGATTCTTTTACCTGCCGCCTGAGTGTTTTTATTTGAGGATAAAATTTCAGGTATACGCCTTATACGTCCGAACATGGTTTTTACAAATCCTGTTTCCTCTGCATTTTTTACGGTATTCTGCATAAACTCATTTACTTTGGGATATTTTGCAAGATAATCTTTTATATATCTGTTTGCCTGATTTACCGATACACCTATATCCTTTGAGAGCGAATATGCGCCTATACCGTAGATTATGCCGAAATTTACAGCTTTTGCGGCACTTCTCATCTCGGAAGTCACCATTATTGCAGGCATATCAAAAACCTGTGCAGCGGTTGATGTATGGATATCTTCACCGTATATAAACGCATCTGTCATGTTTTTGTCTCCGCAGAGATGCGCCATAACACGCAGTTCTATCTGGCTGTAATCGGCATCAACAAGAATTTTCCCTTCGCCTGCCGTGAAAAATTTTCTCATCTGCGAGCCGAGTTCGGTTCTTACGGGGATATTCTGCATATTTGGTTCAGTAGATGATATTCTTCCCGTTCTTGTTTCGGTCTGTCTGAAAGATGTATGAATCCTGCCGTCCTGTGATACTTTGTCGAGAAGCCCTGTCACATAAGTTGATGTTAGCTTTGTATACTGGCGGTATTTCAGGACATTTTCAACTATGGGCGCACGGTTTCGCAGTTCTTCGAGTACCTCCGCATTGGTTGAATATCCGCTTTTGGTTTTCTTTAAGGCTGGCAGTCCCATTTCTTCAAAAAGCACAACTCCAAGCTGTTTCGGAGAGGATATATTAAATTCATGTCCTGCCTCGTCATAAATTTCCTTTTTGATTTCCTCCGTCATCTGAGATATATTTTCACCAAAATTCTTTACACCCTCCTGATTTACATTTATTCCATAATGTTCCATTGAGGCAAGCACTTCTATCAACGGCATCTCGATATTTTCGAGGAGATTTGTCATACCCTGACTTTCAATCTCATTTCTTAATTTTTCGGATAATTTTCTGATTGATACAAGTTCGGCATATTCTCCGTTTTCCGAATAGTAGTGAACACCGTATTCACCGCAGAGTTTGTCTGTTTCATAGTCTGAGGCTGATGTATTAAGCAGATAACCGCATATTTCAATATCTGTCTTTAAATTTTTCAACATTGTGTTATGAATAAACGCCCAGCGGTAATGAGGTTTTGCACATACTGTTGATTTCTCGCAGTCAGATTCAAAAAATCTGCATATTATATTTTCATCAGTGCTTATATAGGCATTATCCCCGCTGCGGACAGATAATTTTTCACCGTCAAAAATATATTCAACTGTTTTTAAAGACGATATTATATTTTCATCAAGTTCGGATATTTCAAGATTTACGGGTTCATATCCTTCTTCATCGGGTTTGGGGGAATATACGGATATATTCATTTTTTCCATAAGCTTATGCATTTCAAGTTCAGTCAGGAGTTTGCTTATGCCGTCTTTATCGGGCGGAGAGATTTTATAATTATTCAGGTCTGAATCAATGGGTGCATCACGGACAATTGTTGCAAGCCACTTACTCTGTTCAGCGGATTCCTTTCCGTTTTTAAGCCTTGTCTTTATACCTTTTGAAAATTCTGAATTTTCATAATTTTCATAGAGATTTTCAATTGTTTTATATTCCCTTATAAGTTTCAGTGCGATTTTTTCGCCTATGCCCGCAACACCTGCTATATTGTCGGATTTGTCTCCCATAAGAGCCTTGTAGTCAATTAAATTTATTGGGTCGAATCCATAGTCCTCCCTGAATTTTTTAAGGTCATAACGAATATCTCCCTTGTTTGTCGAAAGCATTATATTGACTTTGCTGTCAATAAGCTGTAAGCTGTCCCTGTCTCCTGTGAGTATCACACATTCTTCATTATTGTCTGAACACATCTTTGAAAGCGTTCCTAAAATATCATCTGCTTCATAGCCCTCACATTCAACAACCTTAATCCCCATAAGCCCTAAAAGCTGTTTTATTATCGGCATCTGCTGTGAAAGTTCAACAGGCATGGGTTTTCTGTTGCGTTTGTATGATGATACTGCGCTGTGCCTGAATGTAGGCTTTTTCATATCAAAGGCAACGGCTGCGGCATCAGGTGATATTTTTTCCGCAAGTTTAAGATATATATTCATAAATCCGAATACTGCGCCTGTATATACGCCGTTTCTGTTTGCAAGGGGTGTCTTTATTCCGTAAAATGCACGGTACATTATGCTGTTTCCGTCTATTGCCAAAAATTTCATGATAATTTCCTCCATAAACAAGTATATTTTTATTATAACATAAGCCCTCTAAAATAGCAAGTATGACGAATAATTTATTTGACAAACATTCTCTTGACATTTGTCCCTGCGGTGTGATATAATTTTTATAAATCCAATAAGGAGGAATATTATGGAACACGATAAAACCCCTCTTCAGGGGGACAGAGTTTTCGGAAGCGGTCACGAAAATATCTTTTCCGACCCTGATGTTGACGAAAAAACTAAAACTGCCGTTTCTCAGGCAAGTGAAGTATATCTCATCTTGAAACAGCTCTCCGCCAATAAAGAACAGGACTGGAAATCACTCGGCGGAAATATTCCGCTCTCACATCTTCTCAGAACCGATATATTTGAACTCTGTGCATTTCTCTCCGCTCTCTCAGGCGGTTTCGGAAATTATGCGCTCACTGTCGTAAACGGCATATGCTCCGCTGACGGAATTACCGCAGGCAGACAGAAATTCTATGAATATATAGAAAATCTCGGTCTTGAAGAACTCATCGAAAATCAGTCGTCATCACCCGAAACCGAAAAGGCTCTCAATGACTTTACAGGCAAAAATACTTCATTCCTCAATGCCCTCGCAAAATTCAGGGACAATGACGATATTTCCATGATTTATTTCATGTACGGCAGTCTTATAACTTCTGTCGGGGATATCCTCTACTCAGCAGGCAATACCTTACAGTCGGTTGTCGGCTGGAATAATTACCTCAAAACTCAGTATACCGCCCTCGCTGAACACCTTACAGGTTCGGCAGGAAAAGAATTTGACAGAAATCTTTTCCCCTACCTTCAGAAATTAAATGACGAAATGAAGGAATATATGAAATAACGCTTGCATTATTTCTGACCTTGTGATATAATGTTGTATGGACAAGCCGTAATTACGGCAGATTGGAGATATTTTATGAAGAAAAAAATAACATCTGTACTTATTTCCGCTGTTTATTCAGCGATAACCGCCTCATTCTTTGCAGTCAGTGCCTTTGCTGACGATGCCGCCTCTGAAACTGCCACAGCTCCGACAGGCTCTATCTTTACTACTCTTGTGCTTCCGCTTTTAATACTCTTTGCTATCATGTATTTCATGCTCATACGCCCCCAGAGAAAACAGGAGCAGGAACTCAAAAGTATGCAGCAGAGCATTGAAGTAGGCGACGAAATCGTTACCCGTGACGGAATTATCGGCATGGTCGTCCGCATAGGAAAAGACAGCATCGTTATAGAAACAGGCGGCGACAGAAATAAAATCCGCCTTAAAACATGGGCTGTCGCTGAAAATGTTACCGCTAAGGAAAGAGCTGCCGCTAATGCTCCCAAAAAAGATAACCCACTCGCTGCCGCAGGTCTTTCAAATGAAGCAGATTCCAAAAAATCAAAAAAGAAAAAAGATGACTCCAAGGAATAATAATACAAGCCTCCGAATAGAATTTTAAAAAGTTCTGTTCGGAGGTTTTTTATGCGCCGTAAATATAAAAATATTTATTCAAATAAATTCTTCAATATAATTATATCCGCTGTAATTTCAGTTTCGGTAATAATTCTGTGCTGTCTGGTTTTTTCGTTTATAACATTTAATTTTATAGGAAATATGAAATTTTCTGTGTTTTTTTCTGTGGCTTCAATAATTGCAGGCTCTTATGCAGGCAGCTATATATGCGGAAAATACCGCCGCCGTATGGGACTTGTATATGGAATCATCAACGGAATAATAATATATTCCCTGATATCTGCGGCAAATCTGATTTTCCTCGGAAATATCCCTGATATAAAAAAACTCCTCCTGCTCACCTTTTTCAGTGCGGCAGGAGGAATTGCAGGCGTTAATTCAAAACGTCCGTCATGTCTGAGAGATTAGAAATTTCCTGATGTATCTTCCATAAGCTTAAACTTTATATCATAATATTTAACCTGTTTATCCTTTGTGACATGGGCGCAGGTTGCGGGTACTGTGTCGCCTGCCTTATATTTTCCGCTTATTGCATCATAGAGTTCATTATAGTTTTTAATGGGTTTTCCGTCTATTTTGGTTATGAAATCACCTTTTTTGAGTTCTGTTTTTGCAATATCGCAGTCATCGCTTATATCAACAATATAAACTCCGCTGAAATCTTCGGGAAGTTCAAATCCAAGTGCTGATTCTATTGCAGAAATCTGTTCATCGCTGTCCATGCCTGTGAGGGTTATTCCTATTCTGAAACGTCCCGACATATAGCCTTTGTCGATAAGTTCCTCTATTATCGGCTTTACTGCGTTTATGGTTATTGCAAATCCAAGACCTTCATAGCTGCTGCTTACATATTTTGAAGAAGTTATGCCTATTACCTGACCGTACATATTGACGAGTGCACCGCCTGAATTTCCGGGGCTTATGGCGGCATTGGTCTGGATACATTCCATTTCAAAACCTGTTGAATCGCTTCGTATCTTACGGCTTACGGCTGAAACAATTCCGTCTGTAACCGAACTTGAAAGTCCTGCGGGGTTGCCTATTGCGATTACCTGTTCACCGACTATTACTTCATCTGAATCTCCGAGGACTGCGGGGGTGAGTTCGGAAGAATTTACTTTTATGACGGCAATATCTGTTTTTGAATCTCTGCCGACTATACTTGCATTGAGGACTTTTCCGTCAACGGTATGAACTGTGTGGTAACCGTCAGCCTGCAAAACGTGTGCATTTGTAACGATATATCCGTCTTTTGAGAGGACCACGCCTGAACCTGTGCCGTGGAGTTCATTTTTTACCGAATCGCCGTATGTATATATTTCAACTATTGAGGGCTTTACGGCTGCGGCTGCGCCTTCGGTGGTATATTTGCCGTTTTCGTCAATGAAATTTGAAAGGTCATTTGCGCCTTCGGGCTTTGAATTCTGATAAAGCACTATATGTTCATTCGGGATTATATTTTCGGTATTTCCCTTTCTTATATCTGAAACTATGCCGTATACTGCAAGTACAGCGGCTATTACAAATATAAACATCACAAGGAAAAATATACCCCGTTCACGCCTCATTCTTTTTATTTTTTCTTTGCGTTCCTCGGCGGCTTTCATAGCTTCAACGGCGGCTTTGTCAAAATCGCTTATACCTATGGGTTCATACATGAACGGATTATAGACAGGTGTCTGAACGGGCTGGGGAGGAGTTTCGGAATTATAAGGCGGATTATTATTTTCTGCACTGAAATTTTTCTCTTCGTCCATAAAAGCTCTCCTTTTTATTTTTTATTGTTATCGGTACTCTGGCGGGGGTCTTCGGGAATCTGAATCTGAAATTCGGTATATTCACCGTAGACGCTCTTGACAACAATATGACCGTTATGGAGGTGGACTATTTTTCTTGAAATAGAAAGTCCAAGTCCAAGTCCCGTGGTATCTTTTCCTCTGGAAGAATCTGTTTTATAAAATCTGTCAAAAACCTGCTGCATTTCGGAATTTTGCAGACCTTCGCCCGTATTTCTTATACCTACTATGCATATTCCGTCTTTTTTCTCAAAGGTAAAGGAAAGTGTACCACCGTTGTTTACAAATTTGACGGCATTTTCGACAAGGTTATATATTACCTGCTGCATGAGGTCGGCATCTACTACTGCCATAAGTCTGCTGCTGTCGAGTTCTTCTATCTGCAAATTTTTGTCCTCTATTTTTTTCTCAAACATGAGGACTATCTGTATAACAAGGTCTGTGAGGTTTGTTTCCCTGAAATTAGGGGTAAGTGTCCCTGATTCAAATTTGGTCATATTCAGCATTGAACTTATGAGCATACGCAGTCTCTGAATTTCCTTTGAAACGAGGACGAGATATTCGGTCTGTTTTGATTTTTTGATAGTGCCGTCAAGTATTCCGTCAACAAAACCGCCTATTGTAGTCATGGGAGTTCGCAGTTCATGTGAAACATTTGCTATGAATGTCTTGCTTGTTTCCTCGCCGGTTTCGACATCGGAGGCAAGGGAATTTATATGTTCGGCAATATCTTTGAGCATATCGGGCTTATCGGTATCAATTTTCTGAGTAAAGTCACCCTTTGCATATTTTCCGCTTATTTCATAAAATTCGTTTTCGTATTCCGAATATTTACGAATTTTGTTTTTAAGTATGAAATATGCAGTAAGCACTCCCGCTGATGATATGACAACATAGACAAGGGCGATTTTAAGGCTGAAAATGTCTATCTCGTCAATATCTCCGTAAACAAGGACATATGCCTCGGAGGGATTTGAAACACCGTTTTTCAGGTATATTTTTGTTCCGTAAAGGAGATACGGTTCATTTGATGATATGACTGCCGTATTAAGATGCAGGTATTCGTCATTGCTGATTACGGACATAAAATTCGTGTCGAGGTCTGAACTGCTGTTATTGCCTGATAATATGCATTTTCCGTAACCGTCATAGACATTTATCATAAATCCGTTTGAAGTGCAAATATTCTGCTGGAGTGAGACAGAATCATCTGTAATGAAATTATTTTCCTTTTTATATTCTTCTTTAATACAGCTTATGAATATATCTCCTGATGATTTCAGTTCTTTAAGTTTTTCCTTTCTGAAATCATAAGAGGCAAAACTCACTGTAAGTATGCCTGTTATTACTAAAACGCAGATAATAATGAACAGTGTATACCTTGAAAGTCTGTAATATGTACTTTTTTTATTATCCAATATATCATCTCTTTCCGACTGCGGATTATTTTCTGAAAAAAACAGGTCTATATAATTCAAGGCGGAAATATATCCGCCCTGAAATATTATTCGTCCTCTTCGGCTTCAAATTTATAACCCACGCCCCATACTGTTTTCAAAGCCCATTTGTCGGAGACACCTTCGAGCTTTTCACGCAGTCTTTTAATGTGTACGTCTATTGTTCTTGAATCGCCGTAGTATTCAAATCCCCATACTTCATCGAGAAGCTGGTCACGGGTATAGACTCTGTTGGGGTTTGAGGCAAGATAGAACAGAAGTTCGAGTTCTTTCGGAGGTGTATCAATTACTTTTCCGTTGACTTTGAGTTCATATCTTGTCATATTTACGGAAAGCTTGTCATAGCGCACTTCCTGCACTTCGGGTTCTACGTTTATATTTCCCACACGTCTTGTAACGGCATTTATACGGGCTATGACTTCCTTTGCATCAAAAGGCTTTACGATATAGTCATCTGCACCGAGTTCAAGACCGATAACCTTGTCAATAGTTTCGCCTTTGGCAGTAATCATAATTATGGGGGCATTTGATTTTTTTCTTATTCTTCTGCACACTTCCCAGCCGTCGATACCGGGGAGCATTATGTCAAGCAGAACCATATCGGGATTGAGAGCGTTGAATTTTACAACGGCTTCTTCACCGTCATGTGAAAGAATGACGCTGTACCCGTCTTTTTCGAGGTAAAGCCTGAGCAGGTCGCATATATTTTTATCATCGTCTACTATAAGGACTTTCAAACTTTTTTCATTTGCCATTTTATTACCTTCTTTCTCTGCATATATGCATACTATTAATTTTATTATAACTCATATTGCTTAAATTGTCAATTAAAAATCAATAAATTATCAATAAAAATTAATATAAACAATTTTTTTAACTGTAAGCTGTAAAATTATGCTGTCAGCCTGTTATTTCCTTGTTGAAAAGCCGTATGGTATCCATATGAAGGGCATGATTTTCCGGCTTTTTGAGTTCGGGGTCATCACGGAGGATTTCAGATGCACACATCTGGGCTTTTTTCATAAGCTGTGTATTGCAGGCGATATCAGCTATTTTCAGGGGAGGGAGTCCGTGCTGTGCGCTGCCGAAAAAGTCTCCCGGACCTCTGAGTTTCAAATCTTCCTCGGATATTTTGAAACCGTCTGCTGTAGAAGACATTATTTTCATGCGTTTTATACACTCGTCAGTTGTGTTATCGGTTATCAGGATACAGGTGCTTTCAAATTCTCCACGTCCTATGCGTCCTCTTAGCTGGTGAAGCTGTGAAAGTCCGAATCTTTCGGCATTTTCAATAACCATAACGGCGGCATTGGGGACATCTACCCCGACTTCAACGACAGTTGTACAGATAAGAACCTGTATTTCGCCGTCACGGAATTTTTTCATTACCTTTTCTTTTTCGTTTGCCTTCATTTTTCCGTGGAGGAGGGCTGTGGAATAGCCTTTCAAATCCTGTTTCTGAGCGTTTTCCGCATATGATTTCACGGCAAACAAATCGCTTTCGCTGTCCTCAATCATGGGGCATACAACATAAGCCTGCCGACCTTCGTCAAGGCGGTCACGCACAAAATTAAATGCACGGTGACGCATTTTTCCTGTGACGGCATATGTTTTTATAGGTTTTCTTCCTTTCGGGAGCTGAGTTATTGCGGATATATCCAAATCTCCGTAAATAATCAGTGCAAGGGTTCTCGGAATGGGCGTTGCGGACATTACAAGCTTATGCGGAGAGTCTCCCTTTTCGGCAAGTGCCGCCCTCTGATTTACTCCGAAACGGTGCTGTTCATCAGTTATTACAAGGGCAAGATTTTTATATTCAACATCTTTCTGAATAATTGCATGAGTTCCGACAATAACATCTGCCTCGCCCGATAAAATTTTTTCACGGATAATTTTTTTATTTTTCGCAGTTGCAGAACCTGTCAGCAGACAGATTTTAAGTCCGAAAGGTTCAAGAAATTCCGACAGTGTTTTATAATGCTGCATCGCAAGTATTTCCGTAGGTGCCATAAGTGCCGACTGCAAGCCGTTTTTATATGCAAAATAACAGGCTGCTGCGGCAACGGCAGTTTTTCCGCTTCCGACATCTCCCTGCAAAAGTCTGTTCATGGGGACATTCCTGCAAAGGTCAGAAATAATCTCGACAAGGGCTTTCATCTGTCCGTCAGTCATTTTAAAAGGCAGACCGTCAAGAAATTCCGAGATACTTATTTTTCCGTCCATCTGATAGGCTGTGCTGTTGCGTGTACGGGTTTTCATAAGGGACATTCCGAGCTGTAATTTCAGGAGTTCATCAAAGGCAAGCCTTTCCCTTGCAAGTCCTGCCGCCTCGTCACTTTCGGGAAAATGAATATTTTCAAGCGACCACATAAGGGGCATCAGTTCATATTTTTCCATTATATCTTCCGAGAGCGTTTCAAAGGGCTGAGACTTCATAAGATTTAAAGCCTGCTGCATATTCGTCCTCACCATAACGGCTGTAAGTCCCTGAGTAAGTCTGTATACGGGCTGTATCAGGACTTTTTCATCATCTTTTATATATACGGGAGAATTTATCTCTTTGCGTGTGAAACCGCCTGTAACTTTTCCGTACATATAATATCCTGCTCCCTCGCTGAGAGCGTGAAATGCATATACATTATTGAAAATATTTATTATTATATTATCTGTACCGTCAGTGGCGACAGCTTTGCAGATGACAAGACCTTTTCTTATTGCCTGCGGCTGGAGTTTTTTTGTTATGGTCAGTTTAAGGAAACAATATTCATCAGGCTGTGCCTGTGCTATGGGAATATGCGCCCTGAAATCTATATATGTGCGTGGGATATGGTATATAAGTTCATAGGGAGATTTTATGTCAAGTTTTCGGTATTTTTCTCCTCTTGTTTTTCCAACGCCTTTAAGGTATTCTATTTCGCTGAATAAATTAGCTGCCATTATTTTACCTCTTTCTCAAAGTATATTATTATTATAAATATATTTGGCATTTCTGTCAAGTATCTGTATTTTTATAATATTATTCTATTGACAAAAAGACAAATTATATCTATAATTTTATTATAACGTTCTGAACAGGAGTTAATGATATGAATACCCCTTTATATGATTTTCTTTTAAAATATTCATCATCTGAAATTCTCCGATGTCATATGCCGGGGCATAAGGGGAAATTCAGATATCTCGAAAATATATGCAATATTGACATTACCGAGATAAAAGGCGCAGACAGCCTTTTTGAAGCGGACGGGATAATTTTGCAGAGTGAAAAAAATATGTCAGACCTCTACGGTACTGCCGCAAGCTTCTATTCCGCAGGCGGTTCAACCCTCTGTATTCAGGCTATGCTTGCCGCCATGAAATTTGAAAACAGAAAAATTATAGCCGTCCGAAATGTTCACCGTGCCTTTCTGAATGCCGCCGCCCTGCTTGACATTGATGTTATATGGCTTATGCCGAAATATGACGGCGGTATTCTGTCGGGAGAAATTAATATTGATGATGCAGAAAATTTATTAAAAAAATATCCCTCGTCATGTCTTTATGTCACCTCTCCCGACTATACAGGGAAAACTGCTGATATTAAAAAATTATCCGAAATCTGCCATAAATATAACAGCGTACTCCTTGTTGACAATGCCCACGGAGCGCATCTGCATTTTTTTGAAGAAAGTATGCACCCGATATATCTCGGTGCGGATATATGCTGTGATTCCGCACATAAAATGCTCCCCGCACTTACAGGCGCAGCCGTCCTGCATACTTCATCAGAAAAATATGCGAAAATATTAAGACAGTGCATGAGTATCTTTGCATCTACAAGCCCTTCATACCTTATAATGGCTTCTCTTGACCTGTGCAATAAATATATCTCGGAAAATATAAGAAATGATATTAAAAATAATCTCAGGTTTATAAAGGATTTCAGAAATAATTTCCCTGATATGAAATTTGCAGACGGTGAACCTTTTCATATAACTCTCAAAGCCTCCGAATCAGGTTATAACGGAAACAAAATTGCCGAACTTATGCGGATTAACGGTGTTGAATGTGAATATTCAGACGATGATATTATAATATTTCTCATGTCACCTATTAACTGCCGTGAAGACTATGGAAAACTTTCGGATTCTTTAAGAAAAGTTTTGACATCTGTTGAAAAGCATGAAATAATATCCCCCGAATTTTCCGCACACCTCCCGAAAAAGGCTATGTCTGTACGTCAGGCGGTATTTTCCGAATCTGAGGAGATACCTGTTGAAAACTCCCTCGGAAGAATCTGCGCTTCTGTAAAAGTCCCCTGTCCGCCTGCCGTGCCAATTGCCGCAAGCGGTGAAATTATTGACGAAACCTGCATAAATATTTTCAAAAGGTATGGTATTTCGTCCGTGATTGTGGTAAAATAAAAGAGCCGCATTTTTCAGCGGCTCTGCATATTATTTTTCATCATCGACAAATTCAAGTATATCTCCCGGCTGACAGTTCAGTGCCTTGCATATCGAGTTCAGTGTTGAAAACCTTATGGCACTTGCCTTGCCTGTTTTCAGCTTTGAAAGATTTACGTTGCTTATCCCCACACGTTCGCTGAGTTCATTCAGACTGATTTTCCTGTCTGCCATTACACGGTCAAGTCTTAAAATTATTGACATACTATCACCTCTCATATAGTTTCATCAGACTGTTTCTGAAGCTGTGCGCCATATGCAAAGATGTTTATTACCATGATGATTACAAGAACAAGAAGTGCCATTGTGAGAAGTGAACCGTTTGCGATTCCGCCGAATACTGCGAGCGGTATGAGCGAATAACCGAATTTCTTCATTTTGGATATTATTTCATCAGTAAAAGGTGTGTCGCATTTTTCAACAGCTTTTGCAAGTGATGCCGCAAATCCGAAAACTACTGCCATACATACCAGTTCAATAAATCCTGATATTATATCAATTAAAGTTTCTTTTATTATTTCTTCCTTGCTGAGTTGTGAAAAATCGCCCTTGATACCTATTTCAGCCTTGTTTTCATCAATTTCAGATATCTCGTAATCGAGGGCGATAAATTCATTGACCTTGATTTTATCCTTTTCGATAACGCCCTGTGCATTCATGATATCTTCTGCATTTTCCTCGCTTACAGGCAGACCGCTGAAATCAATCTCAATTTTTGCGTCTGCATTTCCCGTAATGTTGATTCTGTCAGCAGGTATCATTTTTACGAAAACAGCCCCTGCAATCATGGCAACTGCTCCTATGATACAGAATATCATTGCGATTCGGCTTATTATCCTGCAAGCCTTGCCCATACCATTGATTGTTTTAATATTTTTGTTCTCCATAATTAATTCCTCCATTGAGTATTTTTCCCTTGCGGTGATTATATGATAGCACACATTTTTACGTTTGTCAATAGTTTTTTATCGAATAACATTAAATTTTATATGTTTTCACATAAATAATTATCGTTTTAAGTCTCTGCTTGTGCAGTTTGCACGATAAATATTTATCGTTTATCATTAAAAATCTAATTCAAAACATAAAACCACAATTTTAAAGGTGAATAATATGAATAAAATCTACGGAAACCGCCTGCTCCTGTCTACTGTCCGAAATATGATTAAAAATAATCATACCGCAAATTCCGTCATAATTTTCGGTGAAAAAGGCAGCGGAAAAAAACTTACAGCCAATTACTACGCAAATATGCTTCTGTGTGAAAATCCGTATGACGGATATCCCTGCGGTATGTGCAGTTCATGCAGAAATTTCCTTTCAGGAAATCACCCCGATGTCATATACCCCGAAACAAGCGGAAAACTCGAAGGTTATTCTGTCGATACAATAAGAGATATAATAAAAGATGCTTTCATAAAACCAAATAACAATACGGGCAGAAAAATTTATATCTTCCGTGACTGCCGCAATATGGACTCACGCTCTCAGAATATGCTCCTGAAATTAATTGAAGAACCGCCCGAATATGCATTTTTTATATTCACGGCAGAATCAAAATATGAGTTCCTCCCCACTGTTATTTCAAGATGTGTATGCTTCAATACATCACCATGTACGGAAGATGAAGTCTTTTCAGCCCTTAGCGAAAAGGGAATTTCGGAAAATGAAATAAATTCCGCTGTAAGCTGTTTCCACGGAAATATCGGTATGTGCCTCGATTACATCAATGACGGTAACCTGCGTAAACAAGTCGATTTGACAAAACGAATATCTGATAGTATAATAAGAAAGGACGAATATAATCTCAATTCGGCATTGTGTTCCATAGGAAACGACAGAAAAAATATCCTCGCTGTCCTGTCTATGCTCGATAAACTGATGAGAGACTGCGCTGTTTTCAATAAGGATAAATCAGCACGGTATATAGGCTGCTGCCGTGAAAGTGCCGAGAAATTATCGCTTATGCTTACCGCAAATCAGGCGGAAAAAATTCACAGATGTATCGAAAATGCCCGAAATGCCGTAAGTTTCAATGTAAATTCATCTGTCACAATGTCTGCATTGTGTGCGGAAATTATTGATGTTATAAGGAGCTGAAAATGAAAGAAATAGTTGGTATCCGCTTTAAAAAAGGCGGAAAAATATATTATTTTTCCCCCGAAAATATTCAGGCAAATGTCGGCGATATGGCTATCGTCGAAACTGTAAGAGGTATTGAATGCGGTGAAGTCGTCATCGCCAACAGAAATATTGACGACAGCCAGTTCAATTCCCCCCTTAAACCTATCATAAGACTCGCTGACGAAAAAGACCTCGAAAATGTCGCAAAAAATAAACAGCGTGAAAAAGAAGCTTTCAGAATCTGTGAGGAAAAAATCCGCTCACGCAAGCTTAAAATGAACCTCGTGGAAGTTGAATGTACTTTCGACAATAACAAGCTTCTGTTTTATTTTACTGCGGAGAGCCGTGTCGATTTCCGTGAACTCGTCAAAGACCTCGCATCTGTTTTCAGGACAAGAATCGAACTGCGCCAGATTGGTGTAAGAGATGAGGCAAAAGTCCTCGGCGGTCTGGGTATCTGCGGACGGGAATTTTGCTGTAAAAGCTATATGGGCGATTTCCAGCCCGTATCAATAAAAATGGCTAAGGAACAGGGCTTGTCACTCAATCCCACTAAAATTTCAGGTACTTGCGGCAGACTTATGTGCTGTCTGAAAAATGAACAGAATGCTTATGAGGCTCTCCTGAAAATTACACCGAAAGTAGGCGCAATTGTCGTAACTCCTGACGGTGTTAAGGGTAAAGTTGAGGACGCAAATATCATAACAGGAAAGCTCCGTGTAAAAACAGAAAAATCCGAAGTACCCGTTACTCTCGACAGAAGCGAAGTAAAACTCCTTAAAGATGCCGAAATAAAGGTAAACAAAGAGGAATTAAAAGCCCTCAGAAAGCTTGAGGATAAGTAATGCAGAAAATCAATTATGCAAAAATTCTCGATGATAGAATCGAGGAACTTAAAAAATCAGGCGAAAAACCTGTGTTGCTTCTCCATGCCTGCTGCGCCCCGTGCAGCAGTCATACCCTTACAGTATTGTATGAATATTTTGATGTAATATTATATTTCTTCAATCCGAATATATCACCCGAAGAAGAATATATTTTCCGCTGTAACGAACTTAAAAGACTTGTCTTGGAAATGAATATGAATGTAAATGTAATCGAGGAGGACTATGACCCGAAACCATTCTATGAACTCGCAAAAGGTCTTGAAAACCTCCCCGAAAGAAGCGAAAGATGCAGGAAATGTATATCCTACCGCCTGAGAAAAACAGCAGGAAAAGCTAAAAGTATCGGTGCGGATATGTTTACCACTACCCTGACCATAAGCCCTCACAAGGACTGTCAGTTCATAAATCAGTGCGGAAAAAATATATCGGAAATATACGGCATTGAATATCTCTATTCCGATTTCAAAAAACATGACGGATATAAACATTCTATCGAACTTTCAAAAAAATATAACCTTTACAGACAAAATTACTGCGGCTGTATATACAGCAAAAAAAATTAAAAGGAAATTTGCGCCCTTGTGCCGAGAGTGAACGCAACGGAGTGGAGCGAACGAAGGCACAAGGCTCAAAAAGCGCAAATTGACGATTTCAAAAGGAAATTTGCGCCCTTGTGCCGAGAGTGAACGCAACGGAGTGCAGTGAACGAAAGCACAAGGCTCAAAAAGCGCAAATTGACGATTTCAAAAGGAAATTTGCGCCCTTGTGCCGAGAGTGAACGCAACAAAGTGGAGTGAACGAAGGCACAAGGCTCAAAAGGCGCAAATTGACGATTTCAAAAAGAAATTTGCGCCCTTGTGCCGAGAGTGAACGCAACAAAGTGGAGTGAACGAAGGCACAAGGCTCAAAAAGCGCAAATTGACGATTTCAAATGGTGAAAAATAATGGGTAAAGAACTTAAAACTAATGCTATGCGTTTCCTCGATAAAAATAAAATAGACTACGAAATTCAGGTCTATCAATGCGATGAGTTTATTGACGGCATTACTGTCGCTAACGCTCTTGGTCAGCCATTGGAGGAAACTTTCAAAACTCTTGTCGCAAAAGGTAAATCAGGAAATTATTACTGCTTTCTGATACCCGTTGCTCTCGGACTTGACCTCAAAAAAGCCGCAAAAAGCGTGGACGAAAAATCTGTTGAACTGATTCATGTCAAAGATATAAACAAGATAACAGGTTATGTGCGTGGCGGCTGTACTCCAATAGGTATGAAAAAACAGTTCATGACTGTTGTGCATGATTCAGCCTTGTCCCTGCCTTTATTCTATATAAGCGGAGGAAGAATAGGCACGCAGATAAAGCTTTCCCCTGAAAAGCTTGTCAATGCGATAAGAGGAAAATTTGACAATATTATCTTACAGGGTGAATAAAATGGATTATTCAATGTTAAGACAAATTCTTATGATGTATAACTGGGACGGAGGCTTTGAAATTCCAAAGCGTATACTCTGCGAACCTGCCTGCGACCTCGCTCTCGCTATGGAGATATTTTATTTATGTGACGGATACGGATATTTCCTCAACAGCAACTCAGGCTCTAAGGAATGGCTCGAATTTATAAGCCGTCTGTACGGCGATATAATTATCGGAAAATATCCCAAATCAGACAATCATTACGAAATCCCGCTCACACCTTCCCAGAAATTCAAAATGAAAGAAAATAATATACCCGAAATATTTCTGAAAGATATATAAAAAAGAACAATGCCGCAAGCTCTTGCCTGCGGCTATGTTCTTTGAAAAGGTGTGGTATATAATTAACGTCCGGAGGTATAGGAACGCTGAAACGGTTGTGAGCAGCATATATCTCGGAAAACTTTCCCCTTTTCCCGAAATAATTATATCTCTCTGCTGTAATTATATTATAGCGTATGTTTTCGCAATTTGCAATAACAGGCTTATTTCAGTTATAATACAAATCAGTGCATAAAGGTTACATATTTATAACAAAATTTAATCTTTTCCGCTGTATTGCTGTTTTTCTGTGAAATAATGCGAAAAATTCCAAAAATATAAGAAAAAACAAGATATTTAATGATATATTCAAAAAAATACCTGTTTCAGGGTGAAAATATCAAAAGACGGTGTTTGCAGTTCATATGAACTTATGATATAATCATATCATCGTCAGAAAGGAGTTAATGAACATGAAAAGACTTATACCTGCAACTACTCTTAAATACTCCGACAGTATAAGAAACTCAGCTTTTGACGCTATTTCTCCCGTTCTCGAAGCAACAGGAGGAATTACTCTCTCTCAGCTTTCAAAACTCACAGGGCTTAAAGGCTCTACTATCCAGAACTGGATAAAACGTGGCTGGGTTCCCTCCACAAAAGGTAAAAAATATTCCAAACGCCAGATTTTACGCATACTGCTTATAAATATGCTCAGAGGTGCTATGAAGCTTGAAAATATTATAAAGCTTATGACATACATAAACGGTGACGTTGAGGATACTTCTGATGATATCATTGAGGAAACTCTGCTTTATAACAGCCTTTGCAGAATTATTTTCACTGTCGAGGACGAGGTTGCCTTTGACAGCGATTCTGTTAAAAAACTTGTCGCCCGTGAACTTGAAGACGCTGCCGATTCAATAAAGGACGAGCATAAACTTAAAAAAGCCATGTTTGTTATGGTCATGGCTTACAGGAGTGCCTGCATAAAATCCGAAATGAACGAAACTCTCACAGACATACTTTCTGAAATGGAGTGACAATATGGGACGAAGAAAAAAAGATCATTCATGGCTTATAGCTGACATAATTGAATTTATAATAGATTTGATATTTGACATTTTCTTTGATTGAAAACTCATCTGTTAATATAGGGAAATGCTTTGGGGAAAGCCGAAAAAACGCAGCCGTAAGGACTGCGTTTTTTTGTTATATCATATCAATCGGGAGACTTGCAACCGCATTCAGACTTTCATCAGCGGTTATTCCCGCAAGAAAATTATAGCTTCCCTGACAGGCTATCATTGCACCGTTGTCTCCGCATAAAAATTTTTCAGGCATATAAAATTCAAAGCCTTCCCTTTCGCAAGCCTCCGACAATGCCGCACGGACTCCCGTATTTGCGGAAACTCCGCCTGCGAGGGCGATTTTTTTATATCCGAAAGTTTTGGCGGCATTTATAGTTTTTTCCGTAAGAATATCGGATATTGACTTCTGTATGCTTGCGGAAAGGTCATTTGTATCAAGAGTTATATTTTTCTGAGATGCATTGTGTATCATGTTGATGACAGAAGTTTTAAGCCCTGAAAAACTGAAATCAAATTCGTTCCCTGCAACAGTGGGGTGAGGGAGTTTAAATGCTGATGCATTGCCGTTTTTAGTGGCATTGTCAATATGAACCCCTCCCGGATAAGGAAATCCCATAGCCCTTGCACATTTGTCAAAACATTCGCCTGCGGCATCATCACGGGTGCGTCCTATAACGTGAAATTTTGTATAGGATAAAACTTCAATTATATGACTGTGACCTCCGCTTGCGACTATGCACAGATACGGCGGTTCAAGATTTTTGTGTGTGAGATAATTTGTGGCTATATGTCCTGCTATGTGATGTACAGGGATAAGGGGCTTGTTGCAAGCCATTGCAAGCGATTTTGCAAAGCTTACTCCCACAAGAAGCGCACCTATAAGACCGGGGGCATAAGTTACAGCTATGCCGTCAAGGTCATCAAGGGTAACATTCGCATCATCAAGGGCTTTTCTCACAACTCCGAGGATATTTTCGCAGTGCCGTCTTGATGCTATTTCGGGGACGACTCCGCCATATTTTTTATGTTCCTCAATCTGGGTTGAAATCACTGAGGACAGTATTTCACGGCAATCCTTTACAACGCTTGCGGCTGTTTCGTCACATGAACTTTCTATTCCAAGTATAAGCATATTATTTCATTCTCTTTCGCATAACTATTGCATTTTCAACGGGTGATGCATAAAAATTTTTTCTGACGGATAATTTTTCAAAACCGCATTTTTCATAGAGTTTTATTGCAGGGGTATTGCTTTCACGGACTTCGAGGAAAATTTCCTCGGTATCGTCGGGTATCTGCAATTCAAAAATCTGCATGAGACACTCCGCAATATGTTTTCTGCGGTAATCGGGGTGTACGGCAACGCTTGTTATATCAGCCTCGCCTCCTGCGAAATATCCGCATATAAGACCTGCCATTCTTCCTGATGATGAACAGCACATAACAATGCCGTTTTCCTTTTCGGCTTCTGACCTGAAAGATTCTGCTGACCAGCCGTCAGCACCTACGCAAAGCCTGTCGAGTTCCGAAAGTCTTTCATATATTTCGGTATCACTTTCAGGGATAACATAATAAAACATACTTTCTTCCATATCACACCACATTCGCAATCATCACCGCATCAGCCGCAGTATTTTTATCCTCAATCATTACTCTGAAATTGAACACGCACTGTTGTTTAAACGGAAGTGTTACAACGGGGAGGATAAATTCAGGTTTGTTTATATCTATTTCCTGTTTTGCAACGGCTGAGATATTGTTTCCGTTTTCATCGGAAAACCAGTACATAAGCAGTATTTTTTCCGATTTTGTCTGTATTTTCATTTTTACGGGTATTCTTGTCCAGCCTGAATTTTTCATGACTATATATTCAGGTGCATTAATTGTTATACTGTTGTCCTGTCCGCAGTTTATGAAAAATGAAGGTATTTCACGGTACTGCAAGAGGTAACCTTCGCAGTAGGCGTTATACACTTCCCTGTCAGTCAGTTGTCTGTTGAGTTCTTCGGAATATCTCATAATTTTGATTTGATTTTCCTCAATGGTATCATCATTGAGTTCATCGCTCAGACCATAGAATACTCTGCCTTTTTCGTAGAGTACGCTGTAATGGTTTTCAAAGAGAAATTCTTTTGGTCTTACATAAATATCCCAGTCGCTTCTTGTACCGGGCCAGCCCATTGAAACATAGGGGACAGTTTCAAACATATCGGGATATTTTCTTATTCCGTAATTGAAATAACTGCACCATTCACAAAGTCCCTGCGAAATTATTTCGGGATATTCCGCAGTCATTTCGTTGAATATTCTCTTGTCAATAACCTGTGGCTGATGAGATGAATACATCATGGTCGGATAACCGTTTTTGCTGAGAAATTCACGGCTTTTCTTCATACACACATCAAAAGATGTAGGATTTCCGTATGTACCCTGCCATTCATTCAGGTCATAGCAGTAGTATGCAAGATATTTTCCGTCCTTTATGAAATTCTCCTGTTTAATGGTTCTCAGTGGTCTGTAATCGTCATCAGTCATTATGAAAACATCATCTATAACCGGATTTTTCATTGCAAGACAGCGCAGGAAGAAATTTCTTGTGGAATGGTCATCGGGGAGAGGATTTCCGTTCAGTATTTCGCTGTCGGTGAGGAATTTCATATCAAGTCTGCCCTTGTACAATTTTTTGAGTTCACTGACATTCTTATCGGGAGTACAGAGAACGATTTCCTTTATGAATGGCATAAATTTTTCTATATACGGGAGAGTTGCAAGTATATCGTCATTTCTTGCGGTAAGGCATACAATCTGTTTTATATTTGTATTTTCTGGGACTGACTTTGAATTTTCGCTGACGGACATAACAGCATTTTCCATAGCCTGAGCGGACTGATTCCATGTAAAGGGGACGAATTTTTTAACTTTTTCCTTCAAAGCCCTGTAAGCG
>OCVV011120601.1_pt1 | contig 21498 bp, 21 predicted proteins | sample 1539721 | NCBI WGS metagenome assembly OCVV01 (sample SAMN02144230, study PRJEB22623) | gut metagenome | biome: sheep rumen | host: Ovis aries | place: New Zealand
ATTACACATCCATTCTTCCGGAGTGGAATCGATCACGTCCGGAAACAGGAGTTTTAAAATAAGCATAAGCAGAATAAATATTTTTCCTATCAACAAGCCCAAAAAGTTTATATTCATAGGTTTTTCCCACAAAAAAAGCCAAGCAACATGTGCCTGGCTTTTTGAATGTTATGATCACTCCACGAGCTGGACATTCACAGCCGTGACACACTTTCCGTCTTCGGGAACATCCGCGGAAGCATCAAACTGTACCTTATCTCCGGTTCTGAGAACCACGTATCCAGGTTCTTTCTTCTGAACGTTCTTGAAGTAAAGGTAATAGTCGTTTCCGTCTTCGCCGGCGATGAAGCCATATCCCTTGCGGATATTAAAGAACTTAACCTGACCCTGCACTTCTTCTTTCCTCCTTTCTTGATTATGAAAAGAAAGGTTTTGCAGCCCTTTGAAATAAATTATGGTCGAGGTTTTGAAAAAAGGTTAACCGTTTTACCAAATCATGCTGTCTCTTTTAATTCTTCAAAAGCCTTTTTTATCCTTTTTGTCATCATACTGTTTCTTCTGGTGGCCGTTTCGGATTTGATAAATCTTTCAAGAGTGTCGCCAGAGGAGATGATGATCAGCTTTTTAGATGCTCTTGTGGTCGCAGTATACAATAATGACCTGTTAATAAGATGTGAATTTACATCGTCCGGGAGGTAAATTATACATGTCTTTGCCTCGCTTCCCTGTGCTTTATGGACTGTAGTGGCATAAGCAAGGCTTAAATCTTCAAAAAACTCCCGAGGAAGGTCAAGCCCGTCGCCTTCAGGCGACACAAGTGCGATTTTCTCCGATGAATGCGTATCTTTAATCCTCCAGATGTCTCCATTATAATAACCGAGCTCATCGATGTAATTATTTTTTATGGTCATAACCTTATCATTTTCATAAAACAAGTTATCACCAAAGGTCACATGAGGTTCATCTGTTTTGTGAAGGATTCTTTGTATCTCACCATTGATAGATACTGTTCCATTGTTTCCGATCCTCTGAGGTACTAATATCATAAGTTCCTGCTGTCTGTCGGAATTATATTCTTCCTTGAAAGTATCCATGAGACAGTTCCTGGCAAGGTCATTATTCTCAAAACGCTTTATTATAGTGGAATCATCTTCTGTTAAACTCTCGATTCCCCACAGGATATTGTAGCTGTTCTGTATAATAGATGAACCCTCGTCCTGTCTGTGAGTTTTTTCGAGTTTGACATATTTAAATTGTCCACTATCGACCATATCATGAAGGACAGAGCCGGGTTCTACAGGCTGTAACTGATTCCAGTCGCCGACAAAAATGAATTTTGTTCCATCTTTGGCTGCGGCGATAAGTCTTGAGAATAATTCAAGCCCTACCATGGAAAACTCATCAACGATAATAACATCTGCTGTAAGCTTGTTGTTCTGATTGTAAGTAGGAATACAATCTCCGCCGGCAATATAATGATATTCGAGCATGGCATGGATAGTCTTTGCTTCCATACCCGTCTGTTCTTTCATTCTCTGTGCAGCTCTTCCTGTGGGGGCACAAAGTTCTATAAGACTTCCGGGGAGATATCTCTGGATGGTTTTAATAACAGCATCCAAAGTGGTCGTCTTGCCTGTCCCGGGACCGCCGATAAGAAAACATATTTCACTGTCACTTAAAAGATCAAGAGTTGTTAACTGAATATCATCCAGTTTTTTGCCATATGTCTGCTTCGCTTCCTCAATCTGTTCTTTTGTGAGGAGTTTTTTCGTATTCCTTGCAAGTCTGATAAGTTCATGTGTTACCACAGCCTCAGCATCATTGAGTCTTGCTGAGTATACATAGGATTTATTTTCAAAATCCATGAGTTTTATATAAGGACAGAAGTTCATCTCAAGAAGAATGAGATTTCTGGGGATCATTGCTCTGAATGCAGAATACCTCTGTTCTACCGCGCGGAAAAACGGAAGAAATTCATCTTCAGTCAGAAAACAGTGTCCAAGCTGTTCCATGCAGTTTTTTGCAAGTTCAAGCAGACGCTCAAGACGAACCTTACTACAAAAATCAATACCATGATCCCTTGCATAAAGATCTGCATTTTTAAAAGGAAGCCCCATTTCATAAAAACAGTCATAGGGGTCTTTTTTTAATCTTGTGGTGGTTCTTCCGTGGAAAGTGTTCCTCAGTTTTATGATCTGTTCATAACTGACACCATAAGGGGACAGCTTATCATACAAAACATTCTGAGAAATAAGCTCTCTCATATTTTTTGCTATATATCCGGCCCTAAACTTATCCAAAGAACGTACTTTGGCATCACAGATAACATTAACAAAGTTGTCTTTCTGAACACTTACGGGAAGGTTTTCATATGTAATACCGTTTTTTTCAAAGGAATTACATATCTTTTCGGCAGCGACATTTTTAAATCCGGAAGGAAGACATGCCAAAACAAAGCTTTTCATGCTTTCTCGGGATGATATTCCGATACTTGCCTTCTGAGCCAAGAATATCTTTCTGCCTTTATCATCTTTCTTATCGCTGAAATCACCTTCAAGAATAAGGGGGATACCTTCGGTGTATAACCCTACTGTTCCTCTGCAGAGATATTCTTCATCTCCTTCTTTGTCGCGATTAAATAACTTCAAAAAAAATACGGAAAATCCATTCTTGTTGTTATGAAAAATGCATTTTCCGTAAATCCCTTCAATCTGCATATTTATCTCCGATTTTTATACATCAGGTTCGTCAGGCTTTGAAGAAGTTATGTAAGGATCTTCATCTTCTGCCAGATCTGCATCAATCTCTTCTTCTTTATCAAAAACAAGATTGTTTATCTTTCGTATCTTAATAAAATGCACTGCCCGAGCCAGGATACCCGCTGCAAGCAATCCGCAAAAAGTTACATCGCTTCTGTTTATCGAACGATCTTTAATAAGAAGCACGATGTAAGTGATTATCATCAATCCAAAAACCGCAATCCAGAATATATCTTTTTTTTCTTTTTTACTCATGCAATTTAGCCTCGCAAAATAAAAGCCCCCCATCGTAATCGACGGGAGGCTTAAGGTTATGCTCCGATAGCCATATTGTAGGCCCTTTCGAGGGTGGCTACATCTGCCTTTCTGAGTTCTTCTGAGCTCATGCCGAGTCCCGTCAGTACTTCCTTTTCGATCCTTTCAGAGAAGACCTTTGACATATTGTAGATACAATATTTAAGGTCATCATCGGACTTGGGACGTCCCTTTTTGAGGATCTCAGCCATCTTCTTGATCTTTTCAAGAGTGGACTTCTTTTCGTCGCCGGAAAGTTCGCCTCTTTTGTACTTCTCGACTGCTTCCACATACGCTACGTAGCCTTTTGAAGGGACGATATCCGGGGCAGGTTCTGAAGTGGGAAGTTCAGGGATAAGACCGTCAAGTTTGCTAACAGGCTCATCAACCATGTTGGTGATCTTTGTGATAAGATCGCGGTTTTCCTGGGAACTCTTTTCTATGGACAGATAGAATTTATAGTTATCTTCAGTAACTCTTATACCTTTCATTATGCTCTCCTTTCATGTTTTTCGGTAAGGTTTTGCTCCTTTTTTCCGATAATGAAAATATGATTTTTATGAATGGGAAATCTGTTGTTTTTACTATCGCATTATCTCATTTATGTATAATGAATTAAATCTTCCTGCATAAAAGAAAACCCGGCTCTCATAATGAGAACCGGGAATATCTTTCTTATGCTGCGGCATCATTTGAATCATCACTGATATTGTCATCAAGGTCAAGTTCATCCTCGTCATCTGCTGCATCCATCTCAGCCTTGGTTCTTCTTGCCCAAAGGAAGACCTTGTCATACTTCTTGTAATCAGCCGTGAGCGTTTCTGCTACAGCTTCCTGAAGCGTGATCATCTTCTGGAAATCACCGGAATTAACTCTTCTTACGATATCGTTAAGGGCAAAATAGATCTCATAACCGGTCACGTCCGTTCTGAGCTCGTAACTTTCCGCAACTTCCATGGTTTCTTTCTTGGGAAGATGAAACTCCTTAGCGAGAAGACGGATACATCCGTCGGGATGATCTACCTTGATCGTCATAAGACTTCTCAGCGCCTTTTCAGAATTTCTGAACATCTTATAAAGCTTCTTGCTGGCTTTCACAAGAGATTCCTTAGACTTCTTTCCCGAATGCTTGATGCTTACGGGTTTTCCGAAGGCAACGTAAGTGTCGTCTACCTTCAGTCTTGCAATGTATGTGGCTGCAATATTACCGTGGTCACCGGTATAAGCATCAACACATACCTTAACGTTGTTTGCGGGCATTCCTGCATCACTAAGCATCAGGGTTATATCTTCTTCAACCTCCTCATCATTGATAAGGTATCTTTCGGAGAAAAACTCCTGAGAGATATTAAGATGATCGAATTCGATATTATCATAGTCCTCTTTGAGACCTTCCTGGAGCGCAGAATCGAGAACATCAATTCCGATAGGGTAATACTGCTGGCTCATCACGGAAGTAACCTTTCTATCCCTGTAAAGAACCTTCGCATATCCGGAATAAAGTTTAAAGCACTTGTTGATGAAGTCAGCCTTTTCTTCAAGAGTCATTGCAGTGCAATCAGCCTGGTCTTCTTCGTTGGTAAATGTAAAGCCGGCGAGTCTTGCTCTCTCAAGAATACTCCTAAAAGCGATATCTCTTACAGGCATAAGACCTCTTCTGAGAGTGCCGTCTCCAAGATCACACATAACCTTAAGAAACAGGTTTGCTGCATCAATCTCCGCATCACAGAGTCTGCTGTTGGTCCTTGCTCTGAATTCATCACAAGTCTCTCCTGAACGTCTGACATACAGGAACATATCCTCGATCTTAGTCTGAAAATATCTGTCATGACCTGCACGGTAGTTGATAATGCCGTCCTTTACATCGGCATCGTGGGTAGTGAAAACCTCTTTTTCTCCGAGCAAAATGTTTGAATTCATATCCATATTGTTTTCCTCCATAAAAAAACAGAGGCCCATAGCCCCTGTTGTGGGGAGCCTTAATGCTCCCGTTGTCTTGTTCTATATTAATATGTTATTTTACGAGGTCATAAGTAAGAATGTTATTTTCATCTTTCTTGGTGACGAGTATCCCGAGATAACTGTTTGTCCAAAACGAGTTCTTTGTCTCGTGTATATTAGAGATATGTTTCTTTATCTTTTCAGCATCATCTCCAAACACGCTGAGAATAACCAATCTACCCATTGAGAGGATACAGGATTCATAAATAACATTATCACTTTCGCTATCATCAACGAATACTACGCCGGGATTTTCTTTCCTTATATTAACCAATGCTTCTTCGATGTTCTGATAATCCGTGTATTTTTCCCGCTGATTGATTATCGATTTATCATGCCTGAGTATAGTCTGTATAGGGCTCTCAAGGGTGACTATAGCAGTATTTCTGTTATGAACAATATAGTCCACAAGGCTTATTCCAAGAGTGGAGCGTCCGCTTCCTCTTTTTCCGCATACAATGATAAGCCCCTCTTTTGCCATGCATATCTGCTTTGCTATTTCATCAAGTTCTACCAATCCACCTTCGTCAGCGTTTCTGATCCTTTTGATAACTATATAAGGAGTGGATCTTTGAAGTGCAATGGAAACAAAATATCTACTCACACCCGGAACCGACTTGGAAAAATTAACACTTCCGTTATCAAACATCAGCTGTCTGTTTTTCGGGCCGGCAAGAGACGCGACAAATTTATTTATGCTCATAGGATTCAAGGGATTTGAACATATAGGCTTAAGACCATCTTTGCTTCTGTAAGCAACCGGAAAACCAGGCTCCAGATATATCTCTTCTGCACCATCCTCTTTCGCTTTCTTTAATATTTCAAGCAAAGAATCATCGAATTCTTCCATATATATTCCCTTCCTCGTTCACAAAAACTGTCATTCGGATGTGAATTGTTCCGAAAATCTCATCATTATTATGATTTCAAGTGAAAAAAAAAGCCCGACGCGTATGGTATCGCGCCGGACTCCTTTGATTATATAACCACCGAGGGGAGGTGTTCTCGGTGGGGGCTACCGGATATTAATTCCGGATTAAGTGTGTTATACCTGCAATCACTTTTTTATGCAGGCTTCGGATAAGCATCTGCTCCCCGAACTATATATAAAAATCCAAGACTTAAACCCCTTATGCATTGAAAGGATTTCCTGGTTTTAAATGAGGTCTATCCTCATTTAGTAACTCCATTTATCTTAGATAACTATATTATGGAATTTTTGAACGGGCTAATTTTTCATTTTTGAATTCATATTATCAATATACTGAAAAAGGAGTTTGTACATGATAACCTTTGAAAAAATAGATCTGATTCCTATCTATGATTTGAATTTCAATACAAACATAGAGAAAATGTCGGAACTAGCCCCACTCAATAACGATATCGATCCCGCAAACTGGGGAGAGATATTAAGAAGACATCATTCCGCAACCGGAGCCGGTGCAGGCACAAGAAAAGTCTATGGCGTAGAAGTGGACTTTGACATAACTACTGAATTTGAACAGAAAGCCGTATACGATGCTGTTTATGAATTTTTTGTGCGCATTTTTGAAGAAAAAAACGTCTTGTCTGTGAAAGCAGCAAGATTAAATGGATCCGGTGATAATAAAACCGGTTTTGCATTTAAAGCTCTTATATATCCCCAGGTAAAAAGGGCTCTTAATCCTGATGCATGGTTTGAGATTTCCTTAGAGAGGAAATACACACTTAATCAGGATGTCGTTGCCAAGCTTCAGACTCATTTTGAACAGACTTTTTCAGATAAAGTTGACTTTGCGGAATCTACGGGATACAAAATCACTTCAAACGGACAATCAATAGCACAGATTGACCTGATCAGTTCTTTGGAGTTTCCTGCCCCCGACGAATATGACTATATTGAAAAAAAATACGACGCCTATAAAAACGAGCCCGATGTAATTCACGATATGTCTGAACAGAGGTTTGTTCAGACCGTTCAGCATGCTGTTCAGTATTTTACAACCGGTGTAGAAAAAGGTCTTTATCTGCAGTATCAGACTAAAAACATAACTCAGGAAAAATTCCTTGAAGAAGTTGGAAAGTTTGTGCATAAACAGGTTGCTGACATATCCGAAAAAGATTATGCCTCAATGATGAAAAAGATACAGGAGGCAGTATTCGGGAATTATATTCTTGAACCGCTTATTAATGCAGATGATATATCGGACATCAAGGTGATCGACCCTAAACATATAAGGGTAAAGTCCAATGGACAGAGAATGACCAGTAATGTCAGTTTTATCGACTACGCTGATTATGACCGTTTTATAAAATCGATGGCCATGAGATATGGACTCGATCTCGATAGTAAAGCGGTTCACGTCTTTTCTGATGATTTTTCAAATCCTAAGTTTCGTATGAGAATAAACATTACGATGCCCCTTATTAACTCCGGTGGACATCTTTATCTTCATATCAGAAAGATAAGAAATAAGAAAATGTCCCCTGAAGAGCTCATTAAATTACAATGCATGCCCAGAAAGGTATTTGAATATCTCAGATACAAGGCCAATACCTCAAGTCTTGTGTTCTGTGGAAAGGGTGGCTCAGGCAAAACCACAATGATGAATACCCTTCTTGATGAGATTTCATTCAGGCGTTCAGGACTCGTTATACAGGAAACCGAAGAGCTTTTTTCAAATAAGCAGCCTGATTTTATGTTTGAACATCTCGTGCCTGCGGAAAGAGATCCCAGAGGTCTCGGATATACACTTCAGGATGAAGCAAGAAATGGTCTTCTTACCGATCTTGATTATTTTATCATAGGTGAAATAAAAGGAGGAGAAGCCCTTTACTTCCTCAACGCTGCCGCAACCGGTCACAAATGTTGGTGTTCTGTACATGCACCTGACACCAGATCAGCTATCGACAAGCTTGCTGACTACGTTATGTATGAGTCACCTTATAACAAGGAGCAGGCAATGTACATGCTTAAAGAATTAAAAACCATAGTATATATGGAAAACTTTAAGGTAAAAGAAATATCCGAAATCACCGGATATGATGAAGAAAAGAAATGTCTTCAGTTTAAGATCGTGTACAAATTATAATTAAAGGAGATAATAAATGGCACAGAACAACAGTATTTTTGGTAAACTTATCGACCCTCAGCTTTCAGCACTTAAGTCCGCTTTTGATAAGTGGGGAGTAAAATATAATATAACCCCTGCAACGGACGATAAAACAAAAAGAAAGATTACCAAGATCACCGTAATGAAATACGGAAAGAATGGTAAAACAGTTGAGGGTTCCATTATCTTTAAAGATGGGCCCAAGATGTTCATGAACGTCAGGTCGATACAAAAAAAGAGTGTTAACATTACTGCAGAAACTATCCCCGAACTTCTTCAGAAGTATTCAGTTACAACCGGAAAAGAAATCTATGATATTGACCGTTTTGTACAGGATATAGCCCTTATAGAGAACAAACCGGAAGAAACTCCTGATTACTCGCACTTTGATGACGTTGATCAGATAAAAAACGCCATAATGCAGCGTACCAAAAAGACCTGGAAGACAAAGATAATCGATGGCGAACTTGTATACGATGTAAACAAGTGTGCAAAGTTCGGTATCTACCCTCTTAAGAATGGGAAACTCCGTGTTGATATCTATAAATGGGAACCTTCTAAGGATGGACTTGGTTTTACCACCATTTACGATCTCAGCTTTATCGTGACCAGTGAGCAGGTTGTTTCTGTCTTTAATGCAACTATGAACTCCTCTGTACCGATGGACAAGGAACAGCTTCTTGATACTTACGCAGATAAAAAAGCAGGGCCCGTATTCGATTCGCATCTTAAGTATGACGGACAGATACCCTTAAGCGCTGAAAGAAAAAGTATCAAAGATACAGCTCAGACGGGTAAAGCGACAAGGAAGAGAAAGAAAAAAGAGCCGGCAGAGATCATAAAAGAGGAACCCGTTCCTATCCCGGAACCTGATGATATTCCTGATGAAACCGAGAGCGATGAGGATGAAGGATTCGAAAATCCTAATTCAGGCGATACGGATATCGATGATGAAGATGAAGGTTTTTCGGATGACGCGATTCTGTAAATAAACATATAACAGATAAGACGGTACAGATTGATGAGTCTGTACCGTTTTTATGTGGGAACATTTTATTCATTTTATCTTTTAAGTAAAATTTTAGTTGGAATATATAAGAAATAAATCCCTGAGAAAGGAGAAAAAATGTTTACAATAAGTAATATGTTTACAACAAGCATAATCCTGATAATCATAGGAATAAGTTTAATACTTTTCTTAATTAAGCTTTCAGAAAAAAAACATAAACCTATTTTGGGTGATTTTGGCATGCTTTTAGCACTTTTATGCATATCCACAGCAATAATCCTTATGACACTTGATTTAGGGATTGGCTCTTCAAATATTGAAGCATATGAAGTCAACGTTTATCCGGCTTATAATCTCAAATATACCGTAAGCTCCGGCAGAATTCGCGGCGGGGTGTATATACTTTATAATTTTGACATAAACGATAAGCAACTAAGAGAGAATTCCTACCTGCGCGAGATTGCCGTAATAAAAGAAGAATTTGAACCGTTTTGCGTCGAAAGGAAATACAGGGTATTGGGGATTTTTGATAAGTCTACCTATCAATTATATATAAATGAAGAAGATCTTAAAGAACTGTCTGACAGTTATTTGGAAAATTTATATAGTTTTGAAGAATAACATTAAAAAACCACTCCGCATTGCGAAGTGGTTTTTTGTCTTAAGCTACATCATCCCAGTCAACAAGGTCTTCTCCTGTGACAACGCTTGTTGGATAGGCCCCCATAAAAATGGAACCTGCAATATTCTTTGTTCCATCAGGGCGTTCCTTATGAACAGAGACATGACACATACTTGATCCGGGGTTATAGGTTTCCCAATCGGGATAGGCGGCATCACAGTTCTGATAAGGCACTTCTGATGCATACTTCTGACTCGTAAGCCAATTTGATTCTTTTCCCAGACACGTAGCGATCATCTGCTGGGTACGGGTTCTTATATCATGATAAGCTTTTTCCGCACCACTATCATTTGCCTGAGGATAAAGTCTTGACTGCATAAGGATAAGGTCGTTATACCCGAATACCTGGCGGACCACTTTGTAGCCGTTTGTGATGTCCCCCAGATCATTTGGCCTGATCTCAAAATATAAGAATGAATCAGTATCGAGCATATACCCGATAGAACCTGCCATGTGGCAGCTTTCATCATCTCCAAGCAGATGGCATGATTTCCAATTTTCTCCGTTTGACATGAGCAGAAAATCTTCCGGCGCTACTGACCATACGCAGAATACATCGTCTGATTTAGGATTGATATTGTCTGAAAGTTCTGAATAAGCCTTATTAAATCCATCAAACTTATCCATTCCTGTCTCGACACACATCTTCATTATAGCCTTTCCGGTTTTCATGTTATCCCGGAGCCTGAATCCGTCACAAGCCTTATTGAGCTTGTCAAGCAAAGGCCTGTAATAATCAACGTTTTCTGCGAAAAACTGATGATGGATCTTATTGATAAAGGAGACGACCTCCATTCTTAAAAGATAAGTCTCCTCACCGCTCTCCTCGCGGTCCTTCTTAACAACTTCCTCAAGAAATGATGCGAATTTCTGTATCGCAGCATATTCAAATCTCCTTTCATGTTTTGCCCTGGTAACGATCCTGAGTTCATCTTCTCTCCATTCCGGGTGATTACGAAATAACTCAATAAGATGTTTTTTCGTTTTTATGGAATCAAACACCTGTCTGTCCGTCACCTTTCTGACAGCTCTGCTGTATCCGTAATTTCTGAGAACCCTCAGGTATCTTTCCTGGAGTGCATTAAGTTTCATAGTATTCCTCCATATATAAAAAAAAAGGACAGCAATCACTCCTGTTGTCCAAACTAATAAAAATATGTTATTTTTTTCAAGCAAAAAACTGACGGTATAAACCGCCAGTTTCTTTTAGATGAGAAATGGAAGATCCGTATACCGATCATACGGTTCAGGTTCAGGATCAGGATCAGGCTGCGCTTCTCCCATTGGGATATAAGCGTAAACAGGTTCGTTTAATGCATTCTTGCACATATAGTAACTCTTTGTGATCCGGGTCACCTCATCTTTTTTATCCTGTTTGAGGGCTTCATAATATCCGGAGACATTAAGGAACAACTTTTGAAGCTTTTTCAACTGAATATTGAGAAGGTCATTACATCCGACCGTCAGATCAAGCTTTTTTACGATCTTTCCACACATATTGTTGTTTAGGATATTTTCAATACGGGCTATCCCCTCAATACACTTCGAACATATAAGCTCCTTGAATGCTTCAGGATCAGTTTTCCAAAGCTCTTTTAAGGACAGTATCCTTTCTTTTCTGCCGTATAATACATCCCCCTTAGGATCCGTTCCAAGGTACATCTTTCCTTCCGGAATGTCGAGTTTTGATTCACAGGACCCTTCAGCAACTGTTCCCCATGCAGAATCCTTCAGTCCGAGCCAAAACAGATCATCATTAGTTAAAGGAAAATCTGCATATTCATTCTTGCTTTCCTCGAACTCTTTAGCTCTTTCTTTTGATAATGTCAGAGAATATTCCGTAAATTCCTCTGATATAGCCTTGCAGGCGCCTATAAAATCAACACCCAACGAATGCATAACCAGATCGATATTATTGCCTTTAGCACCACAGGCAAAACAATAATATCGGTTATGGAATATAGAACATGAGGGCGAACGATCGTTGTGCTCCGGACAGTTAATTACCGTGCGATTTCCCACCTTTATCATCTGCATTAATCCTCTTCCACTTGTCTGGCCGGGGATATAACCACAGACTCTTGTTGCGACTTCTTCCATGTCGAGCTCATTTATTGCCTGAGTGTTATAGTACATATTTCCTCCTTAGGTATCAAATACCTCCTATTGTCTGTATAAAGGAAATATGGTTTTTTCCTATTTATAAAAAATCCTCTCACCTTTATTGGCAAGAGGATTTTTATATACTTATCATGTGGACGAATTTCTCCTTTTAATGTACCTATAGGGTAAATATATGGAATACAATGCTTATAGTAGTTGCAGGTCGGGGTGAAGCATGAGGAACGCAGTTTCTTTATGTGCGTCATACAACAGGCTTTGCGCCACACGGTCCATTCCATGGAGCAAGCCTCTTGCTTCGTCCGGTAAGAACTGTGAAAGAAGCTCGAAGTCGGGTTTTGGCATTTTATAGATATGCAACAGACCCGAATTTCTTATACACGTTAGATACTCGGGACGCTCCGACACATCATTCATAGAGAAGGTGACGATGCCTGAATACTTTTTGATGCACTTTATAAATGCCTTAACAAATACAGAAAGGTGAGTGTCATAAATATAATCTTCCATGTGTTCAATGAAGATCCACGTAGTCTTTCCGCACCCACAATTTTCTTTTGCTCGGGTTATCGCATATACGAGTTTTGACAGGCGTGTGAGCGAGTGTTCGTGGCACGGGTCTGAGTTTACCAACTCGACGAGTCTTGAGGGTTCGATATCAGTCTTGTCCCTAAGAACTCTCGATAGTCCCAACTTTTCTTTTAAGATTGCGTCGTAAAACTCACCCATATCACTTGCTATTTCTGCAAACGTAGGTATCTCCTTGTCATATTTTGAGACTGCTGCCTCACACACAGTCGATATAATGATATCCTCGCACTCTCCGACCTCCCTATCAAGTATGATCCTACACAGCATTTTGGTGATCTGCGTTATTATCTGTAACCTATCCTCATCGTTATTTGCAAACCCGCAAAGGTCGTAAGGATTGCACACACTTTGGGTAATACCGGCCGGCTTAAATCCACAAGCCTCCACATCACAGTAAGAAGGGAAAGGTGTCAGAAAGATCACTTCATCATCAGTATCCTTGGCTATCTGAAGCATTTCATCCTTCATCATGTGAAAATGCCCCGATCCGGGTGTACCGATATACATTGCATTCGGACAAGCCATACTTTTTCTGTTTATATACACTTCTTCGTTATTGAGCGGGTTTACGCCGTAGTAGATATGTGCCATATCATTTTTCCCGTGCATTTTTCTTAGTGGGCTTTCCTGACCTTGAAGTCCTGACGCTGGTCTTCTTCTTTGTAGCAGAAACCTTTCTTTTCGCCACTCTTTCACCCGTCCTCTTTGTGGTAGACGACCTTTTTGTAACAGTCGATTTTTTCCTTGCTGTTGATGTGCCTGTCTTACGGCTCGTATTCTTCTTGGTCGCTTTTTTCTTTTTCTCTGCAAGTGCTTTATCTATCTCTTTCTGCTTGCGGATCTTTGCTTCAGAGACCTCAAACGTATAACCGTTATCGTAGAATTTCTTCACAATAGGGTCGATCTTTAAGTAGTCTGCGAGCACGGGCTCCGTTAAAACAAGTCCCTCAGGGGTGCGGACTCTTGAAAGAGCTACATAGAGCTGACCGGGCGCAAATATCTGAGGTGAGATGACTGCCTTGTCAAATGTTTTCCCCTGACTCTTATGTATGGTGATTGCCTTGGCTACTTTTAAGGGGATCTGCTTTACACTTCCGATCTCTTCCTTCTTAAGAGCCATCGTAGAACGGTCAATAGAGTACTTATATACGGACCAGGTATGATATGTTACTTTTACATCACGCCCGTCTTCTGTAAGGACATCTACGCTGTCAGAATAAACCTTCTGCACGGTTCCGAACATTCCGTTCGTGTATCTACCATTTCCATCGAAATATCCAGTGTCATGGATACACTCCTGTGCGTTATCATTAGCGGTGAACATCACCTTGCAGCCTTCCTTCAGCAATACGATCTCATCGCAGGGAAGTTCTTTTCCGGTAATACCATCTGTTTTGGCACGGTACGCACACATGGGGGAATCAAGAGCGTCGAGATACTCGTTATTTACTCTGTCCGCTTCTGAATTTGTTCCGCAGATATATATGCCGTCATTGATTTCTTTACCGAAGAAACGGTTGAAATACTTCAAACAAGCCCTACTTCCTGTGCGGGCAAGGTTTAAATTCTTGACAAACTCGGCATTATCCTGCCTTTTTATCTCGGTCAGTTCTACAACCTTGAACTTCTGATCCGCCCACTCTTTTGTCGTGAAACAGTATCCGGACTTATCAAAGCCGTATTTGGTGAAATATTTCTCTTCACTTTTCTTCACAATGGGCGGAAGCTGAGAAAAATCACCCGACACGATCAGGCGGGGACGTCTTCCGGTCTCTTTCTTTGTCCGCGCAAGGACTTTCATCATAAAGGCAAATGCATCATTTCTCATCATAGATATCTCGTCAATGATGAGCGTATCCGCCATAGCAAGCGTCTTTATGACTGAAGAAGGTACTTTCCCTACATCTCCTCCATACGCGGGCACGGGAATGCCACACAGCCTATGTGCTGTCACACCACCAATATTGACCGCTGCTGTTCCCGTTGGAGCACACAGAAGTGTATTGGGGTGTTCTTCCACGTATTCATTTATATAATAAGTCTTACCAACCCCCGCAGGTCCGGTAAGCAAAATATTTGATTTACAATCAAGTGGATTTTTCATAAACTTCACAGCGTATGGAAACCCACTGCTTCAGCGGTGGGAGGAAATACGCTCTGCCGTTAGGCAGTTCTCCTTTCCGTTAAAATATTTTTTCGCATTTCGAGTAGTTTTAATTTTTTATATGTAACACCCGCTGATAGCTTTGTACCGTCAAGCGTACGTATATCAAAACTTCCTGTAGCTCTACGAGCGAAAATATAGCATTTATGTCCTTTGTACCGTACCTTATCAAAGAGCCTATAGCCCTTAACTTCGTATGGCACTTGATTACGTTTGCGGATACCACCTTTTAGGATGGTATTTTTATGTATCTGTCTATTATGACACCTTACCTTCTTTTGATGGTAAACAGTACCACTCGATACTGCTGTCGGACTGCCGCTTATACATCTGGCATCTATATGATGTTCTTTTGGTAAGTTGTGTTTTATACGTGTATTTTTGGTCTTATAACCGTAGGTAAGATTTACTTCTATGCCTTGTGGCACATATATTTCTTTTACTTTGTTATAAAACGCCCACCGCATGATACCCATAAAGGCTGCGTCCTTGAAAGCCATACCTCTATGTATGGACTTGGGTAACTGTACAGTTTCGTTATGATAACCATCATGACAGGTTTTGCACAGTGTTATAAGATTATTAGGTGCATCCCCGCCGGTCTTACGGCTTTCTATATGATGTACATTAAGGATCTTATCCTTTGACTTGCCTTTGCAGCACTGGCAGATATGACCGTCACGGTATAATACATACTCACGCACATTCCAAAAGCCAAATTGTTCACCCTGTTGATAGTCTGTACCTTCGAGCTTACCAAGATTCTCGATATCGGCCTTAAGCTGCTGGGTATCGAAAGATGCTACCTCTACTGTTATTTTTGATATAGGAAGCATCTGGCAGGTTTTATGCACTATCATTAAGTGAGTATCTACCTTATTTTGTATACTGGGCGCTAACCAACCGTTTTTACGGGTACGGTTATTGAATCTCGCCTGTCTGTACCTTATTATACGGTTACGTCTGGCACGACGGTTTTGTCTGCGCGTTGAGATAAGGTTTACTATGTCATTACGGAGTGTTACTTCTGCTTCGTAGAGTACCTTGTCTTTTGTGGTAGCAGATACTCCAATTATCTTACTGCCTGCATCTATACCGAGCGATACAGGTTGTGTATGAGTCGTGCTCTCATACAGTAGTTGAATAGTAAACGGACAACGATTAACCACTTTTGCTTTGTTTGTTTTTAGCAGGATACGGACTTTGGCGTGGTTATCTGTCGGCATTAGCGGTTGTCCGTTTTGATGTATGACATATACCATTGTCCGTCTCCTTTCTAAACCGTTAAGGTTTAATTACTCACTCCGAAGAGTGGTGTGTGTACCTTTGCCAATGTTATTGCAAGGTTTAACGTAAGCAACACTGTCCCTACCCCACAGGACTGTTTAATCACTTACCTTAGAGCCGCAGATTAGGTACTACGTCCACGGGTAACTATATATTCTTGCATAACGTAGTTCTCGAAGAACTTAGGCTATTCAGCATTAGGATTGGCAAACAGGACTATAGCCTGCGTATCAATCCCACGGTTTTAACCGTGGGTTACTGAATTATATCTCCAGTTTTTACAGTGTGACACCAAAGACTTCTTTGACGCGTTCCTTATAAGCCGTAACAGCCTCATAGTCAGTATCTTCGCCACAGAAAGAATGTTCCAAGGGGAAATTCAATATATTGGCCGTTGTCTGCATTTCTTTGCGATAAGAGGCTATTGTGGCTTCAATTCTCTTCTGTTCGTACTCGGCCAACTCTTCTACGGTCTCAAACATCTTTGTTTCATTATCCTTTGTGATATAGGATGTCCCGCTCATCACGCAAATATCATTTCCGTGAAGATCGATAGCCATATCCCATTCAAGGACAGCCAATATATTCTCATCATAGATGCCGCTTTCACTCTTTTTTCCTATATGTCCTCTATAGAACATTCCGTTTGCAGTAAAATATATTGTTCTTCCTTCCTTATATTCCATACTTATTCCTCTTTGGTTTTATTATTTGTCGGCCGGTGCTGAAGCGAGGTCGAAAAAATCATCAATGACCACGGGCATATATATAGGTGAGACAGGTATCATACCTCTCAGGACATCCTTTACTTTTTCAAGTCTGTTATCAGCAAGATTAGATACGATGTCTTCCGGGAGAAATTCCTTTATGATATATTTCGTCTCATAATTCATGTCCGATTCAGCCATTATGAGTATGAAAGGGAGTTTGTCTTCATTGCAGATATCTTCGATCTTTTTCCAGATCGGAAGAATGTATTTCTTTATATCTGCAGTGTAATCAATACTGTTTTTGTATACTGGTTTTACCCCGCTTCTCGCACTTTCAGGCTTATCGTAATCAGGAACAAGATTCGGTTCAGCAGTGTCAAACCCGTTCATAATAAGGATCTGAGGAGTAATAAGGTCGTTATTTAACGACATTTCGAGTACAGCGGGTGACAACACATTTGTGTAATAGGTTGTCTTGTTATGTTCGTTACTCTTTACAATCCCCATATAATAGGGCACTCTTGCACGTATACAGGAGTGCCTGAACTTTTCAAGGAGAGCAGTAAGAGTGTCTTCAACCATCTTTTTCTTCATCAATAATTACCTCTTTTGCGGGAACTTTAAGCAAAGTGTCGTTAAAATCCGAGCCGAGAAGGCTCTTTCCTTCTGATATAATGACGGTGGCATAATCTTCTCCGAACATCTTAGACTTACCCACTAAAAAGCAGTCATGCTTTTCTCCGTCGTAATTGGTATAAACCGCCTTTTTGACATTCTTATATACGGGACCGGGATCTGTCGAATTGAGCCAGGCATCCCAATCCATATATTCTAACGGTGAGCGGGTGAGCATTTTAAGAACATTGGAAAAAGTTGCGCCATTGCATTTTAGCAGGTCAGCTAAAACCTCTCTGTTTGTGTTTTTCATATAGAATCCCCCTACTATTTATCGATATCGCCCAGTGCTCCGAAGAAATCAAAATCAGATGATGCTGTAGTCTCAGGCTCCTCAATCTTCACTTCTTCTTTTGCTGACTGGATTATCTTTTCGGCCACGCTGTTGTCCGCAAGGCTTGCCTTTTTTCTCGTATTAACACCTGAAACAGGTTTTTTCCCATTATCATCAGACCAATAACCTCTCAAGAGTTCAATGGGCATGTATCTTCTGATGGCATTCTTGCAAAAGCTGTTTATCTGTCTTTCCTTTATCTTTTCAATCAACTCAAGAAGTTCTTTGTCACGTTTATCACCAAGCTTAAATCGAAAACACATTTTTGAGGGAAGATTATTGTTTGTATATACAATGTCAGGGAAGGAAAAATCCTCCCCTTTTGCATATGCCTCAAGACAATCCCTGATCATCCAGACAAAAGGCCTTGTAGGATTGTTCAGGGATTTATCTCTAAGCGATGACGCATATCTTACGAGATCATAATCATGCATCTTGTAAATAACTATTTTTACTGTTGTTTTTTTCTTAGATTTCATGATCAGTTATTATTAATGAGATACATATAGTATCCTCTTGCATTTGCGAAGATATAAGGGATATCTTCATTGCGGTTTCCGGGAAGAATGTTCAAAGTTTCAAGACCTCTGAGTCTGTCGTGAAAACGCCCCATCCATGCCGCACCGGTTCCGCCGGTTACCGCAAGATAATCAACTTCCTGGAAGTAGTTATAGATCTCACAGAGTCTGGCAATAGCCGCATCACAGACCTCATCATTACACTTGGCAAGGATATCTGAAATGTCATAACTCTTCGAACGGAGTGTCTTCTTGTCAAAAGACTTCACCATTCCGGTCTCAAGGACAGGCTGGATGGCCGACACGGGAATATGCACGCCGTATTTATCTGCAATTTCCCTGCTTGTTCTTTCCAGAACTTCGATCATCGAAAGGTCACTGAAGGTCTGACATTCTTCGGGATTGACTGTGCCTTTCTTAATAAGACAACAGTCTCCTGTTCTGAATCCGGGATCAAAAACAAGGATATTCGAATGAAAGAGCTTTTCAGCGTCAGGTGTAGGTTTTCCGTCCTTGTTAATAGCGAGAGAAACCATTGTGCCCATAGGCTGCTGAGTGATATGAATATCATCCTTTGAAAGGCTGTATTCGAAATGCTGCCAGTCCCCTGAGCCGACCTTTATGTCGTAGGAAAAGTCTCCGAAAAGAGCCTCTCTGAGAAGTTCCTTATCGGTATCCATATACTTGGGCGGGAGTCCCGTCTGAACCTTGATCTTCTTGCCATTCGGCGAACCGAATTCATTTGCAGTAAGAGCAAGCGCCATACTTGTGCGGCTTGTTACGCGGAAGATATCGGAAAAGTATCTGTTTCTGCCATAAAGAACTGCGTTAGAATCGTTAGTTGACTCGATTGAGATCATGCTGTTGGCTTTTTCTCCAACAGCCCATACGTCAGACCTTTCATTGTCTCTGTAGAAAATATCCGTAGGCAGAGGTCTTGCGAGCTCAACTGCATTTTTAGGCATAACCCTTGCATAAGCGGGAAAGCAGGACACAAAAGAACGGCTTATATTCTTGACTCCCGAGTATCCCATATCAAGTGCTATTCCCCAAGTGTCGTCGTTTATCACAGGGTGGGGCTTAGCCTGCATAACTGTACGGGTTTTAAATGAGGTTGTTATCATTATCTGTTTTTCCTTTCCGCATTATTTAACCGAGAGATTTATAAATGGTGTAAACTTCATCAACAACCTGAGATGCACTGTCCTGATCAAGCTGGCACGAAAGTCCTACGAGAATGGAACTTCTCTCTCCCTTGCCGGGGCGGGTGTTTTCAAAAACATTCTTGAGCCACTCGATCTTTTCAGACCTATTGACCCAAGCTCTGAGTATAGGATTTCTGGACTTTGAAAGCTTATCCTGAATGAAATCCATGGTCTCGTTATCAAACTTCTCCGTCTTCTCAACATCTGACTCATCCTTATCCACAAGAGGAGCTTCTGTCTTGCGAGGGCGGCCACGCTTTGCTTTCTTTTCTTCTACGAGCACCTCTTCTGAACCGGTGTTAACGGACTTCTTATCGATTTCGGCCTTGACCTCCTCGGTCTTCCTAGCCTCAGGCTTTTTCATTGTTTCCTTAACAGCCTGCTCCGATGAAACAGATTCGGGATCGCCGGTCTTTTGAACCGTTATGGTAGGCAACTTATTCGCTTTTGCATTTTCATTGAATGTTTCGATGTTCTCAAGGATAGATGTGTCCGATGTGACGATGGTCACCCCATCATTTCCGGAAACAATACCGAAAAGCTTGAATATGAAAGAGGTCTTGTCCTCAGGCAAAGGTTCACCCTTGGTGAATTTGGTGTCCGGAGAAAGGATTGAGAGTGCCTGTTCCACAGGAAGGGTGATGGTTACTTCTTTCTGGTCACTGAGAAGCACCTTAGAATCTTTTGACTTATCATTGATGAGTGCCTGTGCGTCTGTAAAAATCTTCATGCATATTCTCCTTTTTAATTAAAAATGTTATAATAAAAGTTTATATATTTCAAAAACACAATACGAATTATATGACATTTTATTCTTAATGGAAATTTTCCTGCATGAAACTTTTTTCACTCTATAAAAGGCATTTTTCGTCCATATAAATATGTTCTAACCTTCGGCAAAACGTTAATAAAACAAAAAAAGAGCACTTTTCAGTGCTCTTTTCTTTTAAATCTTCATGAGATATTTCAATCTGCATTTTTCCGAGTTGTAGATTATGACTTCGTCATGCAATAATGCTTTTCCCCCGCGGGCCCAAAAGCAATCCTTGCCTTTAGGAACTTTGGTCAAAGAAGTGTAAGATGGGATCCAGTCCTGTGATTCATAGGGGTCTCCGGTAACGACTTCATATATTCCGACAAAACCCTCTTTTTCCGTTCCGCCTGTCCAAACAGAGCCTGATTTAGACGAGTAGTTCGAAGCCTTTTTTAAAGAAGGTGCGAAATATATGCCTCTTCCGAACATTTTTCCGGTGGTGATCACATTTACAGGGTCAATATTGAGACCTGTCTTAATGATCGAATACCAGTTTTCTGTTCTGGAACCGTGAAAAAGAAGCGACACTTTCTTGCCCTGTGCATCAAAAATGGAATCTTGTGAATGTGTTCCGGCCCTATATAATTCTTTGAATTGTATCTTTAACCGGGAGGCTACGGATTCCTTTTCCTTAGCAGGAACATCTTCAAAATAAATATCGGATATATCTTCCCCTCCGCATACCGAAGTCTGAAAGTTCATCAGGAGATCATGTTCCCTTGCAACGACATCTTTTATCATCGAAGGATTTGCTGCACTCTCCAAAACAAAATTCTTATAGGCTCTCGGAACGAGGGAGAAATATTCCAGAAGCTTTTGATTGAATTCAGCTATATCGGTCATTGCAGCCATTTTTTCAAGCAGCTCTTCGGCTTTTCCGATATCATCATTGGTAAGACAGATGTTGTTTTTGAACTTACCTTCAGTGAATTGTCTGGATTTTTTTGCAAGATACTCAAGCACCGGATGAGAATACTTCTTTGCATCGCTATTCTCAATAGTACCGGATACTGTATATCCGTTTGACATCTTCTTAATCTTTTCAAGCTCCCATACATCAATGCTGACAGTTTTTACAAACACAGCCGGGCCATTTATCCTGGATACATAGATTGAAATCTTACCATTTTCCTCGACACCGCTTACTATCTTACCTTTTAACGGATTGATGAGTGTATCATTCATATTCATATTCCTCCACAAAAAACAGGAGCCGTTAAGCTCCTGTTGTCCATATAATAT
>OCVV011218890.1_pt1 | contig 21474 bp, 18 predicted proteins | sample 1539721 | NCBI WGS metagenome assembly OCVV01 (sample SAMN02144230, study PRJEB22623) | gut metagenome | biome: sheep rumen | host: Ovis aries | place: New Zealand
TGCTTTTTTTTCCTCATTACTGATCTTCCTCTTCTACCAGATACATTTTTCCGGTGGACGGATCAACATATACGGTTCCCTTTTTTTCCAAAGAAGCGGTTGAATCCTTTTTCTTCTCCGCGTTTTCGTAAGTGCTGCTGTCCACTTCCTTCATCTGGCTCTTATCCATCTCTTCTGCCGCGTTTCCGTTAATACTGATATGCCAGTTGATCACCAGCGCCAGCATAATGCCTACCGCCAGCACCAGCATGGCATCCGCCAGATTGGATACGCCCGCCATCGGATTCGGATCTTCATCCCCAAATCCTCCATTCCGGCGGTGTCTGCCAAATCGATTAAGCATGATTTTTCTCCACCTCCAGTACACATTCCATCAGGGCTTCCATCATAGACATGTCATTGGCATACCACCGTTTCCGGATCATGGATATGACTGTGCATACCGCCGCGCAGATCAGTCCAAGTACCGTTGTGTCGAATGCAGTCAGCAGCGAACCGGACAGCGTATAGGTATCTCCCTGTCCCAGCGCGATAATACCTGGTCCAAGCGGAATCAATGTTCCCAGCAGTCCGAATACAGGCCCCAGTTTAATGACCAGGTCGGTGCTTTTGATAATCGTCTGGTACCTGGCCTGCTGCTCGTCAATCAGACGGACTGCCATTGCTTCCCGCATACTGTCTGTCAGCTCTTTGTGATCCGTCACCTCAATCAGCGCGGCTTTCTGCCGTTTCAGCAGACCGCTGCGCCGGATACACACCGCCGGGGGATCTGCCTGTTTTTTCAGTTCGTCAATCAGCTGCGGCAGCCAGACGTTCAGACAGCGCCGTTCTGTCAATCCCTCTGCCACAAGTGTTCCTGCCTGCACCAGCGTATAGACCACAAAACACAGCAGAACAATAACCACCGGTGTCTGCAGGCTGCTGCTGATCGCGCGCATTACCGTATTTAAATCGGAAGATGATATCATGATTTTTTTCGCTTTCTTTTCTTCGTAATATTCTTATTCCACCGCACCTGATCTCTGTAATACAGAGTTTCTGCCGCAAAACCGCCCAAAAGAGCCGCAAGCACGATCCAGAGCATCCTGCCCGGTTTGATCTGACTGCTCAGAATGGTATTCACTCCTCTGTCTGCTCCGCTGATTTCGTATACCTTTTTGCCGGACTGGCTGCCGGAACTTCCGGATGAAGATTTTCCGGAGGATTGTCCGCTGTCGGCATCCGTTTCTGTACGCTGTGCAGTGCTGCCGGACGCATCCGATTTCGTAATGTCTGAGGAATCCGAGGCTGCCGAACTGCTATCCGATGGCACCGCGGCGCGCTCTTGTCCGGTGCCGGAAGATGATCCTCCATTTCCTGTCCCGCTCCCGGAACCGGCCTGATTTCCGCTGCCGCTTCCGGAACCAGTTCCACTGCTGCTGCCTGAGCCATTCCCACTGCTGCTGCCTGAACCATTCCCACTGCTGCTGCCCGAGCCATTCCCGCTGCCGCCATCCGTTCCGCCTCCTGATTTCTTTCCGGTATCGGATGTTTTTTCCTGCGCATTCTGGTTCGTATCAGAATTCGACTGTTTTGTTCCGCTGACTTTGACGGAAAAAAACACCTTCCCGCTATAAGAACCTGTAATCGACGCATCGCCGGCTCCTTTCACGGTAACAGTCCCGTCCGAGCCGACAGAAGCTACGCTTCCATTGGTACTGTTCCACTGAATATTTTTCCTGACAGCCTCCGTCAATGCCTCATCCGGCGTATCCACCTCTAGCGCTATCTTCTTTTCTGTTCCGACTTTTCCGTCTATCTTTGTTTCTTTTGCCTTGATTTCCGGGGCGCCCTCGAACCAGATATGTATCTTTTTCACCATCTGCGCCTGCAGATTGCGGGAAACATCCTTCTGTCCTGCCAGTCCGAACATCAGGACCGGTTTTCCGGTTTCCGCAAGCTCTGTAAAGTCCAGATGAGACGACGGCCGGTAACTGTTCCAGGAAGCAGACCTGGTTTTTAACGCAAGCATGGGCTTAATCGATTTTCTGCTGCTCCAGGCCGCGCCGGTATAGGATCCTCCGTCAAACACTTGCTGCAGATTATAATACTGATCCGGATTCTCCAGATAATCCCCGTGCTGCTGATACGCCCGGATGACTTTGCGAAACGAATCCGTCACCGTGTATCTGGTTGAAAAAAGCTGTGTGTTCATCCACTGCTGCTTTGCGCCGGAATAGGTACTGGAATCCGCGGTGAAAAAATTGTAGTAATACACTGAACTCCGGTCAATCTGAAAATAATCCATCAGATCGCTGAGATAGATCCCCTCTGCCTCTGTCGTCCCGCACTTTCCTCCGGCGTTGATCCAGGTGTATACCGCCTGATGGACGCCGCACTGTTTCGCCAGTTTGTCCAGGGAAACCGTATTTTTCTCATATTCCCGGTCTCCCCAGTAGCCCACGGTAACCGTAAGGTCTTCCACCGCGTCATAGGCTCTGGCCTCTGTGGCGGGCCAGCAGGCAAGTGTAATCCACAAAGCCGCCGCAGCCGCAAACAGATATTTCATTGCTTTATTTCTTCTCTTCCTTGCCAATTGAATTCTCCACAAGTCTGTTATACCGGTCGGTTGTGAGACTGCAATGATAAAACAGCCGATAGTACTGTTTGGTCAGTTTTTCCAGATCATAATCCGCCTGGTCCGGGTACAGCAGTTTCCCCAGCCACAGCATCCCCATGACACGATTGCTGGAAGGCGGCGAGCCCATCCAGTTATACGGTCCGCTGGGCGTTTCATAATACGTTCCGTTTTTTATTGCCTTCAGCATCTTCCAGTTCGGATCACTGCCCGCATAGGAATAATAACTGTCCGGTGAAAAAATAATAATCTCCGGATTCCAGTTCAGCATCTGCTCCATATCCACCGCATTGCCGCTGCCCTGACTGCTGGGGTTTATTAAGCGGGCCAGATTGTCGGTCAGAAGATCCAGCACCTGGGAATGATAAGAATCAGCGGCAATCACATTCATGCCGTCTTCCTGCGTACAGTAAAGCACTTTTTTCAGTCCTCCGTTTTTCTTTGCTTTTTCTGCAGCAGACTTTGCTTTCTGATAGGCGCTGTCACAGAATGCCGCCAGTTCTTCCGCCTTCTTCTCACGGTTCATAAGCTTTCCCAGTTTTCGGTAGGCATCTCCTGTCGTATTGAAATCCGCGTCAATATGCACCGCCGGAATTCCTGTCTTTTTTGTAATATCATCCAGATCCGATTTCATGGACGGTTTGTTTTCGCCGACATCAATAACAATCTGCGGATTGATGGATGCAATCTCCTCATAATTCAGATCATGCTGGCCGAAAAAACTTCCGATCTGCTTCAGATTCTGGTATTTTTCATCTACATACTGCTTTGCATCCGCCGTCCAGGCGCCGTTTACCGCTTCCAGCGTGTCCGGCGCCAGCGCATACAGATAGATCTGCGCCAGGCTGCCGGATGCCACCGTGCTGGTAATACGCGCAGGCACTTTTACCTTTCTGCCGCAGTCATCGGTAAATACTGTTATTTTCTCCGTACTGCCCTGTCCGCTGTCTTTATTTGCGCTGCTGCTTTTTGCGGTCTGCCGGTCTGCGGCAGGACCTGTCTGCGCGGTCTGAGTCTCTGATCCCGTGTTTTTGCTGCCGGATGAAGGCGTACATCCCACGATCCAGACGGCTGCCAGTGTCCAGATCAGCAGACCTGTCAGAATTCGTTTTTTTCTTTTTTTCATCATCCGATTTCCTTCCCCGTTTCTGTCAACTGTCTTTGGCGGAGCGCCGCCAGCGGTACGCAGACTCTCATCCGGTCGTCTGCCACAGCTTCCACCCGCACTTCCACACCGTACAGTTCACGGATAAACGCCTCGTCAATCACATCTTTCGCTTTTCCCTGCGTTAACACCGTTCCATCCTTAATCGCCAATACTTCATCCGCAAACAGAAATGCCTGATCCGGCTGATGCGTTGCTTCCAGAATGGTATAACCGCTTTCCGCAAGCTTGCGGATCTGCTCCAGCACGAGAACCTGATTGCCGTAATCCAGATTGGCCGTCGGTTCATCCATAAGCAGCACTTTCGTCTCCTGCGCCAGTGCCCTGGCAATCAGGGTCAGCTGCCGCTCTCCTCCGCTGATCTGCGCAAAGCCTCTGCCGCTTAAATGCCCGATTCCCATCCGTTCCATCATTTCTTCCGCCAGCCGGCGCTGCCGCGCCCCAGGAACCCCCAGCGCCGGCAGACCCGCCGTGGTACCCATCAGCACCATGTCGCTGACGGAATAATTGAAGGTCGGCTCGTGAGACTGCGGAATATAAGCAGCCAGCCGCGCCATTTCACGGACGGACAGTTCCGATGTATCTCTTCCATCCAGCATGACTGTCCCTGTATATCCCGGCAGCAGACGCAGAATATTTTTAAATAATGTACTTTTTCCTGCCCCGTTCGACCCCAGAAGGCACACCAGTGTCCCTTCTTTTATCTCAAAATTCACATGTGTCAGCACCGGCCGGTCTGCCTCATAGGAAAAACTCAGGTCCCTGACAGTGATACTCATGCGATCGTCTCCTTCCTGGTGATCAGATAGATAAAAAACGGCGCGCCGATGACAGACGTCAGAATTCCCAGGGGGATCTCCACTGCCATCAGATTTCTGGATATATCATCCACGCCCAGAAGAAAAATCGCGCCCAGAATCATCGTCAGAGGCAGAAGATGCATGTAGTTATTTCCCACAATTCTCCGCGCAAAATGCGGAATTACCAGTCCTACCCATCCGATCATGCCGCTGACCGATACGCTGGCTGCCGTAATCAGTGTGGCACATAAAATCACGACCATGCGTACACGCTGGGTATGTATCCCCATACTGACGGCCTCTTCATCTCCCAGGGTCAGGAGATTGATTTTCCAGCGCATAAACATCAGTATTACCAGGCCGATCCCCATGGGAATGCATACCCATTTGATATCCGCCAGTTTTGCGTTGGACAGGCTTCCCATGAGCCAGTAGGTAATCGCGGGAAGCTGATCGTTCGGATCCGCTGCCAATTTGATATAAGAAGTGCCTGATGAGAACAGCGAACTGATCATTATTCCCGCAAGCACCAGACTTAACACTCTGCTTCCGCCCGCCTTTTTGCTGATAAATGTCACAAGCACCACGGTCAGCATGCTGAAGCAGAACGCGCTTACCGTAATCATGACGGAACTGCTTTTGTACAGTATTGCCAGCGCTGCGCCAAAAGCGGCGCCGGAGGAAGCACCGAGAATATCCGGTGCCGCCATGGGGTTCTGAAATATCCCCTGGTAGGAAGCCCCTGCTACCGAAATGCAGCACCCTACCAGGCAGGCCAGCAGAATCCGCGGCAGCCTGACATGGTAAAAGATCCCTTCCGTCTGCGCGTTCCAGTACATGGGAACGGAAAAAAAGCGGTCCATATGTGTCAGCTGCAGCAGCCGGTTTCCCAGCATGCCAAACACTTCTGACGGCCGGATCGGGAATCGCCCCATCAGGAAGGATGCCAGAAACAGGAGTATCAGCAATACTGCAAATATCAGTATCCGGGCGGGAAAATGTCTTTTTTTCATACTGATTCAATTTTCTCCCTTACACAACGCAAAGCGGTCTTTTCAGGCCGCCTGCGAAGTATGGGCAGGAACGCGTCTGAACGTGTACCGTTCCTGCCATATGTTATAGAAATAAGTAGGTAGGATGTTACGAAACTTTCTTCGATTTTGACCAGGAGCCGTAATAGGTTTTTCCGCCAACCTTCTTGTACGCCCTGACCATAACCACATATTTTCCTTTTACGGAAAGTTTGCTGATCGTCTTGGTCCGTTTTGCTGCAGCTACCTTTTTCCAGCTTTTGGAACCGGTTTTTCTGTAAGCAATCTGGTACTTCACGCCGCCTGCTGATTTCCTGATTTTAACCGTGAGCTTTTTCCCTTTCTTTTTGACAGATGAGAGAGCTGCTTTCTTCGGCACAATCCGGAAGGTTCTGCTTAGTGTCCCTGAATAGGTGCCTTTCCCGCGAATAATCACAGTCGCCTTCCCGATCCTCGTGTTGTTCTTGTAAGAAACGGTATAATCTTTTCCTTCCTTCAGCTTCTTTCCGGCCAGCGTAACTTTCACGCTCTGCTTCAATGCTTTGCCGGTGTATACTTTTGATTTGATGTTGCTGACTACCGGCGCCGTGATATTGACTGTCGGAACAGCTGTACTCTTCTTGATCCCTATCACCGTAACAGACGCATGGGCCACAGTTTCTCCGGTCGAAGCAGACACAGCTGTAACCTGCAGCTTTTCCGATGTCTCATCGCTGCCAACCGTCAGAAGGCCGTCTTTACTGATGGCTGTCTTATTACTCTTGTTTCCGCTGACTGACCAGATCACAGTGGAGTCCGCATCCGCCGGGCTGACCGTTGCCTGGAACTGGATTTTTCCTCCCACCGGAGCCGCCAGGCTGGCAGCGCCCAGATCCGTGCTCACCGTTATCCCTGAGGCTTTCGGCTGTACAGTAATTTCAGCTTCCGCAGCGATCTTTCCATTCTCGGCTGACATTGCCTGGACTTTCAGTGTTTTTGCTGTTTCATCCGCTCCGACTGTCAGATTGCCGTCTTTTATCACTGTTTTTTCGCTCTGATTGCCGCTGACTGTCCAGATCAGATCCCGGTTAGTCGCGTCACCCGGTGTAACCAGTGCTTTTAAGGAAAGCGATTTCCCAACCGTAACGCTCTGGTTTTCCAGTTCCACTGCCTTCACCTGCTGATAAGATACACCGTTGACTTTGAGGTCTTCTTCCTGTCCGGATACATAGACGTAGAGCATGGAATCCTTCTTCGCTTTCCAGTTGGACGGCGTACTGGTAATGGCAATCTGCTCTCCGGTATCTTTGTTGAACCCGGAATTCACATAGTCATAAATATCCGTAGTCCCATCATAAAGTACCTGGTCTCCTTTTGTGATTTTATACGTATCCGCAGCCGGAAGTTTTGATGTGTCGATGGCCAGAAGATGCAGTTCGGCGCCTGTATCGTCCACGACATCCGCAGTAACGGCTGCATTGTTGTTCACGCCCGCCTGGGACACGCCGAAAGATTTCCAGTTCGGCACCGCATTCTGATCAATATATGTCCGGAGATAACCGCCGTTGTAATGGATTACTCCGCCGTCCGAATCATTGCCGCTGGCATATCCGCCGCCGCCGATCGCTGCCCCGGAAAAGTCTACATTTACGTTGACCTTGCCTCCGTTTAAATAAACCTGGGATCCGCCGGAGGCACCGCCGGTGCCGGCGCTTCCGCCCATGGCAGCTCCCCGGGCATTGGCAATCAGGTTCATGGTGCCGCCGTTAATCGTAATGGCCCCCGGTGTGCCGGAAGCATTCGCGCCAGCGCCGATTCCGGCTCCCTGTTTGGTTGCCTTCAGGAAAAGATTGCCGCCGTTAATCGTAATTTTCCCGTTGGTTTCGCCGTTCTTCCCTCCGATCCCCGAAGCCTGGCTGCTTTTGTACATATACATAACATCCTGGGTTCCGCCGGAAATACTCAGTTCTGTATCCGCGCCCACATGAACCAGCGGATTGGAAATGTCAGTCGTCTCAAGAATATTGGTTCCGGAATAATCCAGCGTATTGTCTGCGCCGGTAAATTCGAGATCTGCATTCGTCAGATACACTTCTTTTAAGTTCAGGTTAGATCCCGCCTGAAGGCAGTCCACGGTGAGATTACTGTATACATCACCGTCGTCCGTACCTGCTCCTTCCAGCGTGACTTCTTCCTTCGTATCTACCGTAATCTTTCCTGTGGCGCCTTTGCCGATCTGATAAGTTCCGCCCTTTGTAATCGTATTGGTCTTTCCGGTATTCTGATCCCCGAAAATCTCGGCCTTCTGCCAGGTCAGCGCCGGATATCCCAGCGCGATTATCCCTGTTTCGTCGGTGCGGAAGGAAGTGCCGAGTTTTTCCGCTGCATTCTTCAGTTCATCAGATGTCAGCTGAATGCCAATCTCGTTCTCAGCGGTTCCGGAATTGGTAATGGTATCCAGGGAATAATTATTGGTAGCTTTTCCTTCCTGCTGTCCCACAATCGCGTTCGTATAACCGGCACCGGCGGCCAGCGTACCTGCGAAATAACTGTTGGTTACACTGGAATCTTCCTTAACCACCTGATTTCCCGAAGCATCTGTGTAATAGTACACCAGGTTTCCGTTGTCATCTTTTTTACTGGAAAGCCCATAGTGGCCGTTGTTGAATCCGGTAATGCCGCCTACCCATTTCTGTCCTGTGCTTCCGACCTCTGAAATGCTGTAGCAGTCCGTAATCACGCCTGTCTCATAGGCTGTGTTGTTGTTGCCGTTTCTTCCGGCGATCCCGCCGACGCCGTTTTTACTGGAGGCATTTGTGCCGACGACCTTGCCTGAGGTAAAGCTCTGACGGACGGTTCCCGCATTTTCGCCTACGATACCTCCGACTTTGTTATAGCCGGTTACAAAATCCGTGGAGGAGCAATCGACAATTTCTCCCACTGCATCGGCAATGACAGTTTCCGCGCTGTTTATCACTGCGGCGCCGGAAGTGCTCAGTCCGGCAATGCCGCCCACATTATATGCTTTCCCCGCACTGACCTGCACATCACTGTGCACATCCTTGATCGTACCGGAGTTAAAGCCTGTGACACCGCCTACAAAATCTTTGTCAGACGTATCTGTCACGGTGCCGTCAACGGAAAGGTCCTCAATGGTTCCTCCGTTATTTCCGAAAAGCCCCGCATATCCGGCTGAGGTATTGACCTGCATTCCCTTGATTTCATATCCTCCGCCATTATAGGTCCCATGAAATGCCTGGGTGGCGGATCCGATGGGTGTCCAGGCTGAAATGGAGTCCAGACTAATATCTGCCGTCTGTTTTATTGTTTTTCCTTTAAAATCCGTGCCGTCATTCACCAGCTTCGCGAGTCCGGCCAGATCTGCCGCGTCGGCAATCTCATAAACGGATGCGTCCGCCTGGTACCAGCTGGTATCAGCAGCGGAATCATCTGCCGTATCTGCCATTACATTTACCGGAAAACATGATGCCGTTGTTGTCATAGCTGCGATCACTGATACTGCTGCCAGCCTCAGCGCCAGTTTGGATCGTTTGATGTACCACATAATTCTGGTTCCTCCTTTTTCTGCTGTATCAAGTGTGTACAGCGCCTCCCTTTTTCTTTGGTTTACTATATCAAACTTTCCTTTTTTTATTCGTTGCTTTGGCAACTTTATCACTATTTTTTCTATAACTTCTTGTATTATTTAATTCTTTTTGTTATTTTTTTACTAAAATCTGTTTCTGTTTATCCTGCACTATAGACAAAAAGGAGGGCATTATGTGGCAGCTTTATGACAATCTTGTTGATGGTATTCCATCTTCTCTCATCGTGGATGAATTCTTTCCGGCAGACCACTTTTCTTTTCTGAAATCCGGTACCTGCTGCGGCGTCTCCCACACGATGCGGGGCAGCAGCCGTCCGCCGGAATATCCGGGATCCCCGGTGGGACGTTCTCTGAAAGATGCTGCCGCAGGTATTCGATCCTGGAATCTTGCGGAAGCTTCCGCCGGCATGGCGGCCATCAATGCCTATTACAACTCCAGGGATCATGTCAATTCCATCGGTCTGGACGCTTTTACCGGAAGCGACACACCGCATCAGGCACGCAGGAAGCACAATCCGCTGGATCACCCTCCAAAAGAAATGTTCGGGAAAAAAACAGCTGTTATCGGCCATTTTCCTCACATTGAAGAGAAACTGTCGGATCTCTGTGATCTTTACATTCTGGAGCGCAATCCGAGACCGGGAGATTATCCGGACTCCGCCAGTGAATATCTGCTGCCCGAAATGGACTATATTTTTGCCACCGGCATGACTTTAATCAACAAAACACTGCCCCGCCTGCTCCAGCTGAAATCCCCTCACGCGAAATTCGTGCTGGTAGGCCCTTCCGGCCCGCTGACCCCCGTACTGTTTGAGTTCGGTGTGGACTGCATTGCCAGCTATGTGGTAACAGATCCCGACTTCGTCTGCCATGTTCTGAAAGCCGGGAAAAAGGGCATGTTCCAAGGTGGAAAGATGGTAGAATATTTCGCTCCCTGAAAAGAAAACAGCAGTTCTCTGTCATACAGATCCCGTATGATTCCATAGAAATACACAATTTTACTGCATAGGCATTCCTCTGCTATCCTGATAACAGATCAATTGCAGAAAAAAGAGGAGGATCTGTTATGGAACTATCATCGAATGCATTGCCGCCCATCGCTGTCCGCAGCCAGCGGACGCAGACCGCCGTCGCCCTCGGCACGCCGGATCGGGTGCCGTTTATTCCAACCATTGGAAATATGTACTGTCTGGAATACGGCGTAACCATCAAAGACGCCATGAAAGATGTACGCAGCGTGATCCCCGCCATGGATACGCTGTGCCGTGAGATTGATCCGGATGTGCTGTTCGCCCCGACCTTTTTCCCGGAGAAAACCCTGCGCCGCTTAAACGCCGCCTATTTTTCCTGGCCGGGCAAAACACCGGAAACCGGTGATAATGCTCCTTACCAGATGGCAGACGGCTGCTTTCTGGAAGAAGAGGATTATGATGCGTTTCTCCGGGACCCTTCCTCCTATCTGATGACACAGGTTCTTCCAAAAAAATATCCGGCCCTCGCCGGTTTGTCCGGTCTGAATCTGTACAGTCTGTGTTCCACCACCGTCATGGGCTTCGGCGCCCTGGGCATTCCTCCGGTACAGGAGGCACTGCAGGCCTTTCTGGACGCCGGGCAGTCCACCCTGGAGTACCTGCAGGGTATGACAGAGCTGTGCCTCCACGCGGTATCGGAAGGCTACCCCCTCTTCGGCCACGCGGTTGCGTTAAATCCCTTTGATGATTTCGCGGACTGCATCCGCGGTCTGGTCAACACTGTCATGGATCTGGCCGAAGATCCGGCAAAGCTGGCAGAGGCCGTCAGCCGATACGCCAACGTCACCATTCCGGCCGCCATCGCCGGCGCGAAGATGCAGCACGCGGAATATCTCTTTGTTCCGTTGCACGCCGGCATGGATGAATTCATGTCGCCGGAGGATTACGAGCAGTACTACTGGCCGCCGCTGCGCCGCCTGATCGACGCCTGCATAGAAAACAGCATTACGCCTATGCTGATGTGCGAGGGCAATTACTATTCCCGCCTGGAAACGCTGAAGCAGGTTCCGAAAGGCAAAGTGGTCTATTTCTTTGAAAAACAGGACATGAAAGAAGCAAAACATGTCCTGGGAGATGTCGCCTGCATCGCGGGAAACATAAGCACCGAAACCCTGATGCACGGCACGCCGGAACGGGTCGTGGAAGAAACCCGGCGGCTTCTGGATATCTGCGCCCCGGGCGGCGGCTACATCATGTCCAACTCCATGTCCCTGGATGCCTGCTCCCGGGAGAATGTGGCTGCCTGGGCAGAAGCCACCAGGAAATACGGCGCGTACTGACTGCCTCAGTTATTGTATACATCAATAAACTCATTGTCTGTCAGCGTGCTGATATAAAGGGCCAGCGCCGGGTTATAGTTTTCCCGTTTCCACACATACGCCACAGATAAGGGCGCGATCTCCTTCGGCACTTCAAAAAAGCGGTAAAAATCTGTATTCAGGATGGACCGGACGCTGGTATCCAGGAATCCTACGCCCCTGCCGGTGCGCACCTGCAGAAGCATGGATTCCTGGTTGCCGGCATAACGGATCCGCTGACAGTCGATCCCCATCCGGCGCAGAATTTTTTTCAGTGTCTCGGTGCGGTGGGGGGAGTCTTCCGGATATGGAAGGTAAAAGACTTCCCGCGAGAACCGCTCCGGGTCGATGTGATCCAGTTCCGCCAGCGGATGACTGCGGGAAACCGTCAGTCCCGCCGACACCGGATAGTATTCTCCGTACGCCGCGTCCGCAAAATTCGCCAGTTCGAAACTCAGGGTGAAAATCAGATCCAGACTCCCGTTTTCCAGCTTGTCCCGCAGCTCCGCGAAGGATCGACTTTCCAGCGAAATCTCAATATTCGGATAGTTTTTGCTGAAGAATACCGCAGTGGGCATCACGAAGAAATCCGAGTCCATGGCCTCCAGATAACCGATCTTAAGCGTGCCGCTGATTTCCGCCCCATGTTCCATCACCTGACAGATGCCGTCGTCAATCAGATGCATGGCATCCTGCACCCGCTTCCACATCACAGTCCCTTCCGGCGTCAGACGGACCTCGCGGTTCGTGCGGATGAACAGCGGGAACCCCCATTCTTCTTCCAGCAGGCTAATCTGCCGGCTGATGGTGGGCTGGGTCGTATGGCACTCCTCCGCTGTCCGCGTAAAATTCAGATTGCGGGCCGCGCTGATAAAAATTTCCAGCTGCTGTGACGTCATGCTCCGCTCCTCCCTGTTTTCGTCTCCGGCGCACTGCTCCGGCTTTTTCTTTCTGATATACTGCTGTCTTTTATTTTACTATGCCGGCTTCCGCGGCACAATCCATTGCAACTTTTTTTCCCGCAGGGTACAATAAGCAAAAAATACACGAGGTTGCTTATATGATGAATGATACCCTGATCTTAGTAGACGCCTGCGACCGTGCCATCGGGACTGCGGGCAAATCCGAAGCGCACCGTGCCCCCCTGCTGCATCGGGCCTTTTCCGTATTTCTGTACGATGACAGCGGCCAGGAGCCGGCATTGATCCTTCAGCAGCGGGCACTGACCAAATACCACTCCGGCGGTCTCTGGTGCAATACCTGCTGCTCCCATCCGCGCCCAGGCGAAACCATCCTGGCCGCCGCGGAGCGCCGCCTGGAAGAAGAGCTGGGAATTACCGGCTGCCGCGGGCTGCGGGAACTCACATCCTTTGTCTATCTCCACAAATTTCATGAGCAGCTCTATGAATACGAATATGACCACGTGCTGCTCGGAACCTACCGCGGGCCCGTGCAGGCGAATCCGGAGGAAGCCATGGCCATACAGAAGGTTTCTGCCAGCGCACTGGCAGAGGGTCTGCGGCTTTCCCCCGCTTCCTACGCCAGCTGGTTTCTCACCGCCGCGCCGATGGTTCTGCGGGCGCTGAGCTGACAGATCACGCTTTCCATCCTGCAGAAAGCCTGTTCAAAGTAATCCTGCAGGAGAAACAAACGGCAGTTACGCCGGCTTTTGGATGGAAATCTGTTCCAAATTTTGTTAAGATGAAAGCAGCGAAAGCGCAATCACATTCACGTGGCTACGGCCATCATTTGAACAGGAGGTTCCTATGAAATTCAGTGACCCGATCAAAACACTCCTTTTAGCAGGGATCGGTGCAGCCGCCGTTACAACCGAGAAATCAAAAGAATGCATTGATGCCTTAGTGACAAAAGGTGAAATCACCGTAGAAGAGGGCAAAGCCCTGAATCAGGAATTAAAGCACAAAGCCAGCGCAAAAAAAGCCGACCGTTTTGCGGAAAAAATCGCCGCGCTCAGCAAGGAAGAACGTGACGCCCTCCGGGCAAAACTGGACGAAGCCGATGCTGCAGAAGCAGAAGACGCTGACGCTGACCCCACGGATACGGAATGTGACGCGGATACAGATTCCGCCGAATAATTAATTTCATGAGCAACGAACGACTTGAAAATCATCCGGCCCGGCGTTTCGCCGAAATCATGGGCATTCTGGCCAGACATCATGTGGCGCGGGGCATGACTCCGGTCAAACTGCGGGAAATTCTCGAAGACCTGGGACCTGCCTTCGTCAAATTTGGTCAGATCATGTCCATGCGGCCGGACATGATTCCGCTGGAATACTGCAAAGAACTGGAAAAACTGCGTACCGACGTCATTCCTCTGAGTTTTGACGTAATTCTTCCTGCCATCGAATCTGAATTAAAACAGCCGGCAGACCAGGTCTTTTCCTACATCAATCCGGTTCCCCTCGGTTCCGCTTCTGTCGCCCAGGTACATTCCGCCATTTTAACCGACGGCAGGCATGTGGTATTAAAGGTACAGCGTCCCGGCATCCTGCAGACCATGTATGAAGACATCCGTCTCATCAGCAATAACATCTTCCTGATCCGCAAGATCATGGGGCTCAGTGAAATACTGGACCTGAAAGAGATCCTGAACGAACTTTGGAAAACTTCCCAGCAGGAGCTGGATTTTCTGAACGAAGCCGCCGCAATCGACCGTTACCGGAAAAACATCGATGGTCTGGTTTACGTGACCTGCCCGAAAGTCCATCGAAAATATACCACCGAGCACCTGCTGACCATGTCCCATATTCACGGCTATCAGATTGACCAGGTCCGCCAGCTGGAAGAAGCCGGCTACGATCTGCACGAAATCGCCCGAAAAACCGCAGAAAATTACTGTAAGCAGGTACTGGATGACGGTTTTTTCCATGCGGACCCCCACCCCGGCAACCTGATCGTCACCGGCGGCCAGATCGCCTGGATTGACTGGGGCATGACCGGCGAGATCAGCAGCCATCTGCGTTCTATTCTGATTTCAGCTATCCGTGCTATCTGGGAAAACGATATCTACGCCCTGGAAAATGCCTTCCTCATGATCGGCGAACCGAAAAAGCCCATTAACCAGGCCCGGCTGATCACCCAGATGAACGCCATCGTCCAGGAATACCGCTCCGCGGATTTCGGTCATTTTAACGTGGGAATCCTTCTGCACAAATTTCTGGACCTGATTACCGAAAACGAGATCGTGATTCCGCCGGATCTGACCATTGTCAGCCGCAGCGTCATCACCATGGAAGGGACCGTCAGCAAAATTGATCCGGACGTCAGCCTGATGGAAATCTTTTCCACCCATCTGCGCACCGAAGCCTGGAACAATTTTGACTTAAGGAAAAGCCTGGAGAAACACTCCTACGGGCTGTACAAATCCATCATGAAAAGCATGGATATTCCGGCAGACACTTCCGATGTTCTGGGACTTGCCAAAAGCGGAAAACTGACTCTGAACATTATCGAAAACACTTCACCGGACACCCTGCGGGCCAACCGCGGCAATATGCGCCGTCTGATCTACGCGGTGATGCTGTTTACCTTTTTTCTGTGCGGCGCCATTCTTGCGCTGAGCGGCATATCTCCCCGGATCCTCGGTCTGCCCTGGCCTTCCGTCATCGGATTCCTCCTGGGCATTGTCATGCTGTGCATCCTGATCGTTTCCATCCTGCGCTGGCGCAAATAACTGACGCCGGCGCCTTTTTTATTCTTCGGACACATCTCCGGACTGCACAATCTCCGCACCGATATTCTCCATATCTCTCAGGTTTGCCTGCTGAATTTCCTCTGTATTGGAGGAACAGCAGTCCGCGACAATTACCACTTCATAATCCAGTGAGAGTCCGTCATAACACGTCGTGCGAATACAGTTCGGCGTCGTAGTTCCCACCAGATAAACCGTCTTGATCTGCTTTCTGCGCAGCAAAAGATCCAGCTCCGTATGGAAAAAAGCGGAAAACCGGGGCTTTACCAGCATATAATCCTGCGGACCGCCTCCCAGTTCCGGGGGATTTTCCGCGGACAGAGGGCCGCAGGCCAGTTCACTCAACGGGCGTCCGCCCTGTTCCCACCGTTCTTTTCGCACCAGTTCCACATCACTGCCATCTGCCCGGTATCTTCGGTTCACAAAAAACACCGGCACCTGTTCTCTGTGCGCCTGCCGAATCACCCGGCTGCAGGCCGGTACCGTCTCCTTTGCTCCCTGTATGCACAGCGGGGATTCCCGCTCCAGGAATCCATTCTGCATATCTATGACAACCACTGCGGAATCTGCTCGAAACTGCTTCATTTTCCTTCCTCCCTGTATGCGTCCGGCTTCTCACAGGAAAGTTTTGATCCTCTGTAATCTGTCCGGCCTTTTTCTTAATCATAACGGAAGGGAGATCCGGACGCAAGGGATCCGTTTTCCTTCCAAATTCTGTCCTTGTATTATCAAAAACACATTTTCATGCAACCGAAAGTTGTGTGTATACAACACTTTTTATGTATACAATGTAAGATCCATGTGGTATCTTTTAGATAGCGAAAGAAAAACCTGCGGCCGCATGCGGGATCTGTACTGCTGCTGCCGCGGATAAAACAATAATGAAGGAGGATTTGTCATGGCTGAATTAATTATTTCCGAAGCCAAAAGATGCTTAAACTGTAAAAATCCGCTGTGCAGAAAAGGCTGCCCGATCAACACGAATATTCCGAAAATGATCCAGCTGCTGCTGGATAACCGGATGATGGATGCAGCACAGATGCTGATTGCCAACAATCCCCTGTCTTTGGTATGTTCTCTGGTCTGCGACCATGAAAAACAATGCGAAGGGCACTGTGTCCGCGGCATTAAAGGCGACGCCGTGCACATATCCGCCATCGAGCACTATATTTCCGACACCTGTTTTGAACGCCTGCTCCAGGACAGGGCGCCGGGCAACGGAATGAAAGTGGCTGTCATCGGCGCGGGGCCCGCAGGCATCACCATTGCCATCTACCTTGCGCTTCTGGGCTATACCATCACTATTTTTGATGAAAAAGATAAGCTGGGCGGCATCCTGCGCTACGGCATTCCGGAATTCCGCCTGCCCAATTCCATCCTGGACCGCTATTATGAAAAGTTAAAGGAGCTGGGCATCTATTTCCGCCCGAACTTTGCCATGGGCACCTATTTAAGCATCCAGGACCTTCTGGATGACGGATATAAATCTGTCTTTGTCGGCACAGGCGCCTGGCGTCCCCGCCGTCTGCGCATCCCAGGAGAATCCTTCGGCAATGTGCAGTACGCCATCAACTACCTGAACAATCCGGACTCCTACGATCTGGGGGACAATGTGGCTGTGATCGGCGCCGGAAATGCCGCCATGGATGTGGCGCGTACCGCGATCCGCCACGGTTCCCGCAATGTTACCGTCTATGTCCGCCGGGACAAGGTGCGGTCCTCCCAGTCCGAGCTGGATTACGCGCTGTTAGACGGCGTAAAATTCGAATATCAGAAAGCGCCCCTGCGCATTGAGGATCAGGGTCCTGTCATCTGTGATACGGAAATCACCGCGAACGGACAGGTGCATCTGCTGGAAGATACCGCCCGTCTCATCCCGACGGACACGATCATCATCTCCGCTTCCCAGGAGCCCCAGGACCGGCTGGTAAACCGGGACCACAAGCTGAAGCTGAACCGGGACGGGAACCTGAAGGTCAACCATCTGGGTGAAACCACCATGCCCGGCGTATTTGCCTCCGGCGATGTCGTGACCGGCGCCAACACCGTCGTCCATGCCGCTTACTATTCCAAGATGATTGCGGTGGACATGGACCGCTACATGCGTGGACTGCCGCCCCGGACGGAAGAAGAGATCGAGGCCGCCCGTAAGGCTCAGGCGGAAGCAGACGCGAAATGGCGGGAAGACCATCTGGCAGAATGGAAGGCACGCAAGGCAGCTGACCAGGCAGCCGGGCAAAACGGGGCAAATTAACAGGAAAATCACAGAAAAATCACTTTTTTACCCCTTTTCCAACACAATTCTTTCTTATACTGGACTCCGAAAAAACACAAAAAGGAGGATCAGTTTTGATTGAACTACAGCATCTTGAGAAAAAATACGGACGCAGGACTGCCATCCATGATCTGACGATGACACTTGCGTCCGGAAAAATCTACGGATTTCTCGGTCCCAACGGCGCCGGCAAATCCACCACTATGAACATCATCACCGGATATCTGGGTGCTGACAGCGGAGACGTGATCGTCAACGGCTGCAGCATCCGGAAAAATCCATCGAAAGTCAAACAGCAGATTGGCTATCTTCCCGAACTCCCTCCTCTTTATACTGAAATGCGCGTCAGAGAATATCTGTCTTTCTCCGCCGAACTGAAGGGAATTAAGAAGAATTTCCGCAGCGAAGCCGTGAAAGAAGTCATGGTGCGCACCGGCCTTCTCGAGGTGCAGAATTCTCTGATCCGCAATCTTTCCAAAGGATACCGGCAGCGGGTCGGCCTGGCCCAGGCTATTTTAGGCTATCCGGACGTGCTGATTCTGGATGAGCCCACCGTAGGCCTGGATCCGCAGCAGATCCGGGAAATTCGTGCCCTGATCCGTTCTCTGAAAAACCGGCATACCATTATTATCAGTTCCCATATTCTGTCCGAAATCAGCGAAATCTGTGACGAAGTATTCATCATTTCCCACGGCAGGCTGGTGGCAGAGGATACGCCGGAACATCTGGAACGCAGTCTGCGCGGCCGGCAGGAACTCTCTGTCACCGTTCAGGGATCGGAAGAAAATGTCCGCGCCCTGAATAATCTCCCCCATATGGAATCCTGTACCATTTCCCAGGATCCGAATAACGGCCAGTATCTGATCCGCATCCTGGCAGAACCGGATACCGACCTGCGCAAAGAGGTTTCCCTGTTCTGCGTGAACCATGATCTGCTTGTACTCGGCATGCAGGAAGACACCAATTCCCTGGAGGATGTATTTATCCGCCTGACACAGCAGGAGGATCAGGAGCTGTCCCAGTCCGCGGATTCCCTGATTTTCGGCCGCCCTACCCGGGCAGACCGGAGGCAGGCAAGGCGCGCCCGTGCCTCAGCCCGCCGCAGCGCTAAAACCGCTGCCTCCAAAACAGACACGGAAGCTTCCGCCAGCCGGTCCAAACCCGATCCGGGCACTGACGCTGCCGATCATCATGCCAAAGCCAAAAAGGAGGAAAACTAATGGGCGCAGTATGGAAACGCGAGGTACGGTCTTATTTCCAGTCAGTTCTGGGCTGGGTTTTTCTGGCTGTTTTTTTCTTTGTATTTAACCTTTATTTTTATGCCTATAATTTAAGCTACGGATACGCTTATCTGTCCTATTCCATTCAGAGCCTGGAATTCATCCTGCTCATTATCGTCCCGGTGCTGACGATGCGCAGCATGGCAGAAGACCGCAAATTAAAAACCGATCAGCTGCTTTTCACCTCGCCGGTTCCTATCCAGAAGATTATCCTGGGAAAATATCTGGCCATGGTATTCATCTTCAGTATCGGATGCGGCGCCATCTGTCTCTGTCCGATCTTCCTGTCCGCACTCGGAACTGTGCCAATGGGTGAATCTTACACTGCCATTCTGGGCATCTGGCTCTATGGGGTACTGGCTCTTTCCATCGGTCTTTTTATCTCTTCCCTGACCGAAAATCTGGTCATTGCGGCCATCGGCTCCTTTGCCCTGCTGTTTGCCAGCTACATGATGTCCAATATTTCCAGTCTGTTTTCCAGCAGCAGCGCCGTTCTGGAGACCATTACCGGAGCGGTATCCATCACCACCTATTTAAGCGATTTCATGTCCGGCACCATAAGCATTACCGGCATCCTTTACTATCTGACGGCATCCGGTCTTTTCCTTTTCCTGACGTTCCAGATGAACCTGAGGCACCGCTGGCAGAAACCGGGGAAAAAGGGCCGCCGCATCAAGGCCGGCGCCTTCAGCTCTGCTTTTGTGGCACTGGGCATTGCAATTGTCATCGGCATAAACGCCGGCGCTTCCCAGCTGCCAGCCGGGATGAAAAGTATCGACGTAACCTACAACAAACTGTATACCATTTCCTCCGATACCAGAAAAATCCTGAAATCCCTGGATCAGGATGTCACCATCTATGTGCTGAACAAAAAATCCAGTGAAGATGAAGTCATCCGCAAAACGCTGAAAAATTACCAGGGCTCCTCCCGTCATATCAAGGTAAAATACGTGGATACCACTGCCAGCCCGAACTTCTACAAAACCTATACCGATTCCCAGCCGACAGCCGGCAGTCTGATCGTAGTCAGCGGGAAAAAATCCCAGGTCATTGATTACAGCAATCTGTACGAATACGATTACTCCAGTTATTCCAGCTACAGCTCTTCCGGCAGCTCCGGCATTTCCGCCTATGACGGGGAAGGTCAGATCACCAGCGCCATCAACTATGTGATTTCCGATCGTTCCGCTGTGATCTATACCATCAGCGGCCACGGTGAAACTTCGCTGGGTACGAATGCTTCCGCTGTGCTGAGCAAACAGAATTATACCGTCAAGAGCCTGACCCTTCTGAAAGTGAAGAAAATCCCCGCTTCCGCTTCTGCTGTAATCATCAACGGACCGACGAAAGATTTTTCCAAAGAAGACGCGGCCAAAGTGAAAGCCTATCTGAGCGCCGGCGGAAAGGTTCTGATCACCACCAGCTATCAGCAGGCGTCAGACATGAGCAATTTTGATTCCATTCTGTCCTCTTACGGCATGAAAATCTGGAACGGCATGATTATCGAAGGATCCTCCAGCAGATATTATCAGTATTCCTGTTATCTGCTGCCGAACTTAGTCAGCGACAGTCTGGGATCCTCTATTGACGGCTATCTGTTCACACCCTATGCCCAGGGTATTACAAGCGCTGTGAAAAAAGGCAGCAAGCTGACTTATCAAAGCATTCTGCAGACCAGCAGAAAAGCCTATCAGAAAAAGGATCTGAGCACCCCTAAGTCAGAGGAAGATCTGGCGAAAGAAAAGGGCGACCGTACCGGCACCTATGACATCGGCGCATCGGTATCCAGCTCTTCCACCGGCGGCGAACTGACCGTGCTTGCCTCTTCCCTGATGCTGGATGACAGCATTGATCAGACTGTAGCCGGCAACAACACCGAACTTCTCTCTGACATCACCGCCACCTATGCAGATACTGATTCCGCTTCCGTATCCATCAAAGCCAGGAACTATACGGTATCCAATCTCACGGTAAATAACGCCTTATCCAATGCTTCCCTGGTGATCCTGGTACTGGCGCTTCCGATTGCGCTCTTACTCGTCGGCATTGTGATCTGGTTTAACCGGAGACGCCGGATGTAAAAACGATTTTTCTCCCCTGTCTCCGAGCATATCGCTGAACACAGGGATGGCCGGTGCCTTCTCCCAAAAAGGAGAGGACACCGGCCATCGTCTGTTCAGCGATTCCCGCTATTTTCATTTGAACGCACAGCTGTGTAAACCGTTTGCACTGCTTTCTCACAGCGGGGATTTTCCTTCGCTGCTTATTTGACAGAAGCGCCGAAGGCTTCAATCTCTGCCAGGGCTGCTTCTGTCTTATTTTCCTCGCCATGCAGTTCCCGGATTCCGAGATCCTCAGCGCCGAAAAACGCCAGCATATTATGATACTGCTGCTCCAGGCCTCCATAGACATCCGGAGAGCCGGAGCTTAACAGCATGGCATATTTCTTTGCTGCCGGTTTGTGGGGCGCGTAAAATCTGGAAATTGCCGACTGCAGCTGACCGGTAAAGCCAAAATAGTGTACAGCAGATACAAAGACGATAAGATCCGCGGTTTCCAGCAGCGGATAAATCTCCTGCATATCATCTTTCTGGATACAGGTGCCCTCGCCTTTGGTATGACAGTATTCGCAGGCAAGACATCCGTGGATATTCATCGTGCCTACCGGACAGACAGTTA
>OCVV011342697.1_pt1 | contig 21470 bp, 39 predicted proteins | sample 1539721 | NCBI WGS metagenome assembly OCVV01 (sample SAMN02144230, study PRJEB22623) | gut metagenome | biome: sheep rumen | host: Ovis aries | place: New Zealand
TCAACGACGAAGGCGAGGCGGAGGTGTGGGAGAACCACAAACCGCCGTACGAGAGGAGGTAGGGATGGACAGATACATTACGCTCGGGGCCGACGAGAACGGCGAGGTCTACGGGCTCGAGCTGAACGAGGACGGAAGCTGGCGGCACAACTCGCTGGGCTATTCCACGTCATGCGCCGTCGTCCGGCCGATGTCCAAGGAGGACTACGAGTACGTGACCGAGGATCCCGAGTCGGCCAAGGACCTCTGGCAGGACTGCGTGGCCAACGGCCGCACGGAGCTCGGGCTGAAGGAGTGGTTCAAGGAGTACGTGTCGAACGACGATCCGTTCGACGCGTCCTTCGTGTTCGAGCTCCTCGACGACGAGGGCAACCCGACGGTCGCGCCGTTCGGGAGGTCCGACGCGAACGACGGGTCGTCCGGGTTCCGCGAGCACCTGAAGAAGGCGCTTCTGGAGTCCCCCGACACGACCATCGAGTGCGAGGACGACGTCTACAGCTGGGAGTCCAGCGGGTGGTTCCCGCCGAGGAAGCCATTCGTGATCGAGTTCGCACCGAAGGAGCTGCTCGAAGAATACTACGCGCACCTGCGCAAGACATACAAGGAGTTCAAGGGATGAAGAGGAAGAAGAAATACCCGAAGCTGAAGACGGACGAACGCCCGCGCCACAAGCTCGAGACCTTCAAGGTTCGGTGTTCGCTGGAGACGGCGTTCTACGCGTTCGTGGAGGCGCACGACCAGGACGAGGCGGAGCTTGTCGCCGAGAACTGGTGCAGGGAGTCCGACGCGAAGCGCGACGACGGCCTGTTCTGGGACTCGGAAGCGACGTACAAGCATTCGACGTTCGAGGCGGAGGAGGCATGAGGGTCGACGGGTTCTACGCCGTCGGGCGCGAGACGCCCGGCGGCTACGTCGTGTTCCTGCAGACCTACATGACCGGGGGCATGCCGACGGGGCACTGGGGCGGGCTGGCGTTCGCCAACCGCTACCTCATGTTCAAGGACGCGAAGAAAGCGGCGGAGAGCGCCCCGCTCCCGTACGAAAGCGACGAGCCCGCCGCGGTGTGGCGGATCGAAGTGACAGCAACAAAAGAAAAGAAGGAGGAATAGATGAAACTGAGAGACTTGTTAAAATTGCTGAAGGACTGCGAATACCAGGTCCTGGACCTCGACAGCGGGCTGCACACGGACTACATCATGAGTTGGGAGACCAACAATCCCCAACTCCGGACGCTCTTGGACAAGGTCGTGAAGGCGATCTGCCCGCTTGTCGTGCCGGAGGGCACGCTGGGCAGCCTCGTCCTGGAGGTGGCCAATGCGTAGCTGCGACCTCAGGGAAGTCACCGGCAGGGAGCTCAAGAAGTGGTGGGAGTGGCTGGTCCGCGAACAGGCGGGCTGCTGCTCCGTCCACTTCGCGAGCACCGATAAGTACCGGTACTGCGTCTGCATGGGCTGGCAGTCGGGTTACGGCCCGGCGTCCGAGGAGCAGTGGATGGACAAGGACGAGAAGTGGCGTCCGGCGTTCTGCCCGCCCGTCGACCCGAAGGACGAGGCCGACGGCTGGCGCATCTGCTGGAAGATCGGCCGGCAGACGCACAACAACATCATGCAGTGCGACTACGACGTCGACTTCGAAATGCCCTACGTCACCGAGGCGATGGCCAATGCCGACCCGAAGCTCGTCGAGGGCGACGTGGACGACACGGACAGCGCCGTCGTCCTCAAGTGGGGCAAGGTGACGAAGGGCAGGAACGGGCGCATCGAGTCGATGAGGCTCGGGGCGCCCGTCGGCTGCCGCTCGTGGGACGATTTCGCCAAGTACGTAAGGAAAACGGCGCGCCGCGTGTGGCGCGACTGGAAGGACAACGACGAATAAGGAGATCGAATGATAGTATTGACGTACGTGGGGCTCGCGCTCTCGTCGTGCGCCGCGCTCCTCTTCGGGGCGACGGTGTTCTTCGGGGACAAGTTCCTGAAGACGGACGACCAGCTGCGGAGGACGATGGACGCCATCATGTGGTGCCTCGTCCTCGGGCTCCTGGTCCTGTCGGTGAACGCGTTCGTCCGCGGGAATTTTCACCATTGACGCCGAGGAAGGAGATATGGTATAATGCCCACCGAGAAAACGGAGAAGCAGGAATGCAGGAAATGAAGCTGAAGGAATGGCAGGTGCCGATCGCAGCCAGGCAGACGGACGTCCTCGGAAGGGAGCGCGTGCTCCTCGAGGCGGCCCACACCGGGGCGGGCAAGACGTACCTCGCCGCGCAGACCATAAGGGACCTCGGGATTCCGACCCTGGTGGTCTGTCCGAAGATCGCCCGCTCGCAGTGGCGGGAGGTCCTCGACGGAATGGGGGCGTCGGAGCACGTCCTCGACGTCATCAACCCCGAGAACCTCATAGCGTCGAGGAAGCAGCAGTGGTATTCCCACGAGGACGGCTGGAAGAACATCCCGCCGGGCCCGGCGCTGCTTGTCTTCGACGAGGTGCACAGGGGCGCGGGCGGGATATACAAGCGCGTCGCGGGTTCGCGGAAGGGGAGCGGGTGCAAGCAGTCGCTGATGCTGGCGAGGTGGGTCAACAGGTCCACCCCCGGCCACAAGGTGCTGCTGATGTCCGCGACCCCCGCCGACTCGCCGCTCAAGATGCAGGCGATCGGGTACCTCATGGGGTTCCACGACTACTACGTGGGCTCGTTCTACAACTGGTGCCGCGCCAACGGCTGCGCGTTCGTCGAGAAGAACCGCGCCGGGGCGATGGCCCTCGAGTTCACGAAGAACAAGGCGAAGGCCACGGAGATCATGAAGGCGATCCGCGCGAGGATGGGCGACAGGTTCATCTCCGTCGGGCCGAGCGAGATCCCCGGGTTCCCCGAGGAGACCGTGGAGACCGTGCTCGTCGACCTCGCCAAGGCCGACCACGACATGCTCGTGAAGGCCTACGAGGAGATGCCGAGGAACATCCGCGAGATACGGCCCGGCACCGACGAGATGGTGAAGCTCCTGAGGCTCAGGCAGCAGGCCGAGTTCGCGAAGGCGGAGGCGATCGCCCAGATGGCCGTCGAGGCCGTGGAGGACGGGTGCTCGGTGTTCGTGTGCCTAAACTTCACCGACGCCCGGCGCCGGGTGGAGAACTACCTCTCGGAGCACGCGGTGGCGTTCTCGAACATCTACGGAGGGCAGCCCGACAGGGAGAGGCAGGCGGGCATCGACGCGTTCCAGGACAACCGCGTCCACGTGATGGTCGGGATGTCCTCGGCGTGCGGGGTCGCGCTGTCGCTGCACGACGTGAAGCACGAGAGGCCGAGGGTCTCGCTCATCAGCCCGGGCTGGTCGAGCTCGGAGCTGAAGCAGGCGCTCGGGAGGATAAGGCGCGTCGGCGGCACGACCGCGACGCAGAAGATAGTCCTGGCCGCGGGCTCCGCCGAGGAGCGCGTCGCGAGGGCGGTGCGCCGGAAGGTGGAGAACCTCGACGCGCTGGTGGACGGAGACCTGATGAGATGAACAAGTACGAGATGATACCGATGACCTACCCCGAGCTGAAGGTCCTCCGCGCCTTGGTGGAAGGCGGACGCGACATGCTCCTGGCGAACGGGTCGAAGGCGACGCTGGAGCTGGACTCCCTGAAGGAGAAGCTGGACGCGGCCGCCAGGCGCCTCAAGCAGAGGGAGTGCCAGGAGCTGAAGGAAGGGCGATGAAGGTGCTGAAGTTCAGGGACGGGGCGGACGTGTTCGTCGTGCCCGAGGGCGAGGTGGAGTCGGTCGGCTCCTTCTCGCCCGACGGCGCGACGCTGACGCTCCGCTCCGGACAGGAGGTGACGGTCGACCGGAGGGCGGGCGTGGAGCCCGTCGAGGTCGAGTCCGTCGAGGAAATGGTAAAACTGGTAATAAAGGAGAACAAGAAAAATGGCATACAGGCCAAACATAGTAAGCCCGTCAAGTCTGGCGGCTGTGGAAAAGTGCCCGAGGTTCCGCCCGAACGGCGAGGAGACCGAGGCAAGTTCAGATGGAACGCTCTATCACGAGCACATGGAGGCGATCTGCCTGCTGCCTCGGGAGAAGTGGGACGAGTACGTCGAGAAGATGGAGATGTCGAACGACATGCGGTGGCTCGTGAGGGGGTCCGTGAGGGAGCTGGGGAGCCTGCTCCTCGAGAGCCTGCCGACGGTGCAGGACTATCGGATCAAGTTCAGGAAGGGCGGCCAGCCGTTCCTGAAGACCAAGCGCCTGAAGCCGGGCCTCTACACTGAGTGCGAGGTCGAACTCGGCGGCGGGCGCCACGGCTACATAGACGCGATGATCGTCCCGGCCGACGGCCCGGTGTACATCATCGACTGGAAGTCGTCGCGCAACGACCACGACTACACGCTGCAGATCATGCGCTACGCGCTCGCGGTCAGCACGCTGTGCCCGCTGCACGACGCGTTCATCTGCTGCGTCGTGGCGCCGCGCCTCAGCGAAGACTCGCAGCTCCGCATCCCGGTCGGGAAGGAGGAGCTCGCGGAGTTCGCGAAGCGCGTCGCGGCGATCGAGGAGCGCGCGGACAGGTCCGCCAACGACGACACGGTGCCCGGCTGCCCGAGCGAGGCGTGCCAGTACTGCCACTGGAGCGGCATGTGCCGGTACCAGGGCCAGTACGTCGAGGGCGCCTCGAAGGTCATGGAGGGCGGAGGCGCGCTGCAGCTCGCGTCCGAGGGCGTGGACAAGGCGTCCACGGACAGCCAGCTAAAGGCCGCGAAGACCGTGTTCAACTCGGTCAACGTGTTCAGGCAGCTCACCGCCCCCGGCGGCGTGTTCGCGGGCACGAAGCTCACGCTCCAGCCGCAGACGCCGGCCGAGCGCGGGCTCCGCCGCCTCGTCCTCAAGACGATGGCCGACGTGTTCGAGGCCGTCAAGAAGGACGACGCGCGCTGGGTCGCGCAGAACCCCGGCACGGTGGAGCTGCCCGGCTACAGGATCCAGACGCAGCGCGGCAAGGCGAGCGTCCCGGCCGAGAACATGGAGGACATGAAGAAGGCGTTCATCGCGAAGTACGCGCTCGAGCCCAACGAGGTCGCCGCGTGCTCCGAGTTCTCGACGACGCTTCTCCTGGACCACCTGGTCGACAAGCGCGGGATGAAGAAGACGGCGGCGAAGGCCGACATCGACAAGGTCAAGGAGCCCTTCACCGTCCGCGGCGCGGAGGTCGTCAAGTGGGTCGCGAGCGAGAAGGCGACGCAGCTGGTCGTCGAGCAGAAGGGCGAGCTGTGACATGCCGGAGAAGCAGGAAGAGGTCCGCCCGATCGAGCAGTACGGGTACCGAAGCGAGATGGGCAGGTCGTCGTTCTTCGTCGACTGCCCGTTCTGCGGGGAGAAGCGCATACTGGTGTACGCGTGGTCCTTCGCCGGGAGCGGCAAGCGCTGCCCGAAATGCCGGGCGATGCTGACGCCCTACGGGGCCAGGCGGGAGTAGGCACAAGTGTCCCCCGGGGCACGGTGCCCCGGGGGCTATACAGGAAAACAAGAAAACAGGAAAAAGGAAAACAGAAATGGCAAAGAAGTTCGAGACGGTCGATGTCGAGGCCGCCGGCAGCAAGGAAGACAGCGCCACCGCGGTCGCGGTGCAGGGCACGACGGCGGTGAGCACCGGCGCCGAGGTGAAGGGGATCAGCGTGCGGTTCGCCACGCTGTCGCCGTTCTACTCGGTGAGCTCCGTGCCGCAGGAGTGCGCGCAGGAGTGCAAGGAGGGCGACCTGGTCCTGAAGACCGGGAAGAACTCGGCGTGGAGGCTCACCGGCAGCGGCAAGAAGAACGCGGTGCGCGCGTTCGTCGTGGACGGCAAGCCGGGCTACCTCGAGGGGTGCCCGATGGGGTCCGGCATACTCCCGCGCACGTGGGTGGTCGGCCGCCCGAGGAGCGCGGGGTCCGACGTCATCCTGCAGAACGTGGACGAGTGCAGGGAGGCGGCGCTCGAGGAGACGAAGGGCGAGGTCAAGTTCTACCGCTTCGAGGACTACTCGAGGGCGATGAACCCGATCCCGCAGCACTACATCGCGCAGTGCCTCTACCTCGAGATGCTCGTGCAGGTGCCGGACGACTTCCAGGGCGAGGTCGACCTCGTCAAGGTCGGCGCGCACCTCTACACCCCGGCCAGGGTGCTGTTCAAGAAGTTCGACACCATAAAGGTGCGCCAGTTCTTCAACAACATCAAGGTCCGCGAGGAGCTCAAGCACCGCGGCGAGCAGGGGTGGACGTGGTCGCCCCTCGGCCAGGTCGTGTCGTTCTTCACGCAGGGCGCGGAGTTCACGCGCCCGACCGGGCAGAAGGGCTACATCTGGACCCCCACGGTGGAGGCCGCGCTCGGCGAGGACGGCAAGCTCTACCGCCCGGACGAGGAGGAGACGAGGGACCTCGTGGCGTTCTGCGCGCTCTCGAAGACGTCCCGGGCCACCGACGAGGAGGTCGCGTCCGCCGGCCAGGACGGCGAGCTGTGACATCCGCGGACATCCGCGGACGTCCACGGGCCGCGTGCGCACATGCGCACGCGGCTTTTTTATTTTACCCGTTGACGCCGAGGGCGGCGTTGTGATATACTATCGGACGACAACATGAAGAAGGTCAAGACAGACAGGGGGCTCGTGGTCTACGTGTTCGGCGCCGGCGACGGAATGCAGAGGCGGTGGGCCGACGACCTGCAGCGGTGGAGGGCGGTGGCGCCCGCCAGGCGGAGGCTCGCGCACCCGGCGGCCTGGTACCTGGACGCGGAGGCGAGGGCGAGGCGGCCCCTGTACGGGCTGAAGGCCCTCGCGCTGTTCACGGAGAGGCTCCTGTGGGACGCGCTGTCCAGGCACGACCCGGACGGCAGGGAGGCGGTCAGCGCGAGGCGGGCGTTCATGGCGGTGCGCAGGAAGATGGCGCAGATGCAGTACCGCCGGGCCTCGTGGAAGGCCGAGAGGCGGTACCTGAGGTCGTGCGTGGCGCGCTGCGCGGCGCTCGCACGCAAGGCGTACGTGCTCGTGAAGGGCGGCGTGCCGGAAGACGTAAACTACGGGCGCGGACGCCCGAGAAAGGACACAAGACATGGGTGAGGGAGTGATGCCAGCGAAGGCGGGGCGGCTGGAGGCCGACGCCTCCGCGGTCGCCATCGACTACGAGACGTACTACGAGGACAAGACGAAGTCCAGGGCGTACTCGCTTGCAAAGATGCCCACGTGGCAGTACTGCGCCGACCCGAGGTTCGACGCGTACCTCGTCGCGATATGCGGCTGGGGCATAACGGACGACGGCAAGTTCGACCTCGTGGACAAGGCGGACGCCGACGGGTCGTACACGTTCCGGCGGAAGGACGGGTCGCTGTACAGGCAGCTCCCCGACGGACGCCAGCTGTACGTCGGGCGGCCGGAGAACTTCGACGACTGGGAGGAGCTGAAGGGCAGGCTCTGCCTCGCGCACAACGCGAGCTTCGACCAGGTCGTGACCGTGGAGCTCGCGAAGCGCGGGAAGATCCCGGCGTTCATGGGGGAGCAGCGGTGGGCGTGCACGGCGGACATGTCGGCGTACCTCGCCGCGCCCCGCAACCTGAAGGGCGCCATGAAGGAGCTGTTCGGCAAGGACATCTCGAAGGAGGTCCGCGCCGCGATGGACGGACACCACGACTGGGAGCTGGACGAGAAGGAACGCCGCGACCTCGTGGAGTACGGCGGCAGCGACGCCGTCGAGTGCCACGACCTGTGGCTGAAGTACTCGAAGGACTGGCCCTACGTGGAGCGCCGCGTCTCGGAGCTGAACAGGCTCTCGACGATGCGCGGCATCCTCATGGACGTGGAGTACGCGAAGAAGGCGAAGAAGGAGCTGGAGAGCTACCTCTCCGTGGTCCTCTGCGACATACCGTGGTACCCCGAGAAGTCCGCCGGGTCGCTCCCGGCGCTGAAGCAGGCCGTCCTCGCGATGGGCCTCACGTGCCCGAAGTCGTTCAAGAAGGACGACCCCGGGTTCCTGAGGTGGGTGGACAGGAACGGGAACGTGCCGTTCATAAAGGCGCGGCAGCAGGCCATCTCGATACAGATGTGCATCGCCCGCCTGAACACCATGATCGAGACGGCGGACCAGGACGGCAGGTCGCACATAGCGTTCCTGTACTTCGGCGCGCACACGGGCCGGTTCTCCGGCAGGTCGGAGTCGGGCGGCAACCTGAACCTCCTGAACCTGCCGCGCAAGCCCGTGATGGCGGGCGACGAGCACGTGTTCGGGGGCGAGGGCGTGAAGATACGCGAGTGCTACATGGCGGGGCCTGGGCGGAAGTTCGCGGTCTACGACTACTCGCAGATCGAGCGCAGGTTCGTCCTGTGGGCCGTCGACGACCAGAAGATGCTGGAGGGCGTGAAGCGCGAGGGCAACCTCTACGAGGCGTCCGCCGTCGAGATGGGCTGGTGCGAGCCGCACTCGCACATCAAGAAGACGAACCCGGGGCTGTACCTCAAGGCGAAGCAGTGCGAGTTGGGCCTCGGCTACGGAATGTCCTGGCCGAAGTTCCTGGACACCTGCAAGACGGCGGGGCTCGACCTGGACCCGCTGCCGGTGGACCAGTGGCCGGACATCGTCGGGGGCGTCCCGTGCGAGCCGATCGGCGACCCCGTCGACAGGGACGGGCACCCGTGCGTCGCGTTCACCCCGGGCGACAGGAGGCTGCGGTTCATGCTCCGCAACGTCGCGCACGTGAAGGGCGACTTCTACAAGGGCGACAACGTAAGGCGCGTCGGCCAGCTCCTCACGGCGAAGAGGATCGTCGAGGACTGGCGCAGGGCCAACCGGAAGACGGTCGACTTCTGGGCGGAGCTCGCCCAGAGGTTCAAGGAGCGCGCCATGGAGGGCAAGCCCACCGTCTCGTTCAGGATGCCGTCGGGCCGCGTGAAGACGTACTACAACCCGCAGTTCGTCAAGGAGCCCACGACCATCGTGGACGACGACGGGAAGGAGAGGCAGGACTACAGGGTGGCCATCGCCGCCCAGGTCGTCCGCGGCGGGCCGATGAACTACTTCACGGGTGGGTCGCTCGCGGAGAACCTCACGCAGGCGTGCTGCAGGGACATCCTGATGAACGCCATCGTGGAGATCGCGGACACGCACCCCTCGTGGAAGTACGTCTTCAACGTGTACGACGAGTGCATATTCTCCATTCCCGAAGAGGAATCGGAGGAGGCGCAGGCCGAGATACCCCGCATCATGACGAAGGGGGACAGGATACGCGAGTGGACCGAGGGCCTCATGCTCGAGGTCGAGGGAGACATCTGCGAAAGATACCACAAGTAAGAAAGGACACCAAGTGTCATGAAGGAAACCTACGACAAACTGGGGTCGCTGAGCCCGAAGCAGCTTCACTGGCTCAACGACCGGATAAAGGACAAGACCATAAATGTCCCCGAGGAGACCGTCCTGCCGGAGGGGACCAAGTTCTTCGTGGTCAGCAGGACGTCGCGGTTCATCGACTGCCACGAATACCGGCACGGCCTCGTCATGGATGCGGGCCCGTCGATGCTCGCGCTGGCCCTGTTCTCCGACCATTCCGTCGAGAACGCCGGGCTGGCCAACTACCCGGGGTGCGACGGCATGCGGTGGTACCTGACCAGGGAGGAGGCCGAGGCGGCCGCGGGCAAGCGGAAGGAGGGCGAATCGTGAAAATACTGTGCGACAAGCAGAGGCGGGCCGTGTACAGAAGGCTGAGGCTGGCCTACGCCTACCTGCAGCGCGTCGACGAGCTGGTGAAGGGCGCGTACGGGAGCCACCGCCTGCGCTCGCTCATCATAGGCCCGGCGCTCCGCGACCTCGCCTGCGCCGTCGACCAGTCCCATCCCGAGTACGGGGTGTTCGGCACGATTGGGGACTTGCTTTCGCCGATGTCGCCGAAGCTCGGGCGCATGAACGGGAAGACGAAGCGCGAGCTCGGGCTGACGCCCTGGGAGGGACTGGAATGAACGCGGGCAAGGTCCACTTCTTCTCCCTGCCCAATCTCGCGACCGACGAGGTCGAGGTCGTCGACAGGCCGTGGGACATAAAGGTCCCCGAGGACGTCAAGCGCCTCTCCACCACCGACTACAAGAGGCGGTGGAGGGACCCGGCGACGCACCACTGGCTCCTGCTCCTCGTGGAGGGGCGCGACCCCACGAGGTGCGTCTCCGTGGCCAACCCGGCGGCCGTGATCCACGGCTTCGCCGCGGACTACGACTCGCCGATCGGCGCCGACCAGATGGCGGCGTTCAGGAAGAAGCCGCCGAGCAGGTACCTGCCGGCGTGGTGGAGCCTCTCGCACGGCGGGAAGCTCCACCTCTACTGGCTCCTGGACCGGCCCGTGAGCGTCCTCAACAACACGCACGCGGCGGCGCTCATGGCGTTCATGGCCGCGAAGATGAAGGTGGCGCTGTGGGGCGCGGGGTACGACAAGTCCTCCGAGAAGCCCACGCAGGTCATAGACATCGGGCGCGAGTGGCACCCGTTCTCCGAGGAGGCGAGGCTGCCGGCCGACGAGGTGATACTGTGGGACTCGAAGCTGTTCGAGAAGGAATGCGCCAGGATGACGGGGGAGCGCGTCGACGTGCCGTTCGAGACGGCGGTCGAGGAGCTCCGCCACCGGGAGTGGCCACACCCGCTCCCGAAGGAGATAAGGATCGGGACGAGGTGCGTCCGCTTCTGGGACCCGGACGCCGACAACCAGTCGGGCGCGCAGTTCACGCAGGGCGGCGTCAGGGTCTACACCCCGCACGACAACGGCTTCCGCTCGTGGAAGTCGCTCCTCGGGGCGGAGTTCTGCGAGCAGTACACGGCCAAGTCGATGGCCCCGTTCCTGGAGGACACGATGTGGCTGCCGTCCAAGGACGTGTACTGGCGGTTCCTGCGCGACCGCGAGCGCCCGCACTTCGAGCCGAGGAGCGAGAAGAACCTCCGGTCCGACATGGTGGTGGAGGCCGGGTGCTCCGACAAGGTGCCGCGCGGCGAGGAGATGAGCGAGGTCGGGCGGTACATCAAGGAGATACAGACGAGGAACTCCGTCCAGTACGTGGCCCCGCTCCTGTATGAGCCCGCCGGCCGCATCTACTCCGAGGCCCTCAGCGGGGACGTGCTGAACATCTCCACCGTGACGATGGTGGCGCCGGCCCACCCGACGCCCGTCGCGCCGGAGGAGGTGAAGGCGAGGCCCGGGCTGCCGGAGGCGTACAGGGAGGACCCCCTGCGGGCCGAGTGGGACAACTACTTCGCGGTCAGGGACTTCCCGCACATCCACAGGCTGCTGACGTGCTACTTCGCGAAGGGGGCGAAGACCTACAGGAACTGGACGGCGGACGGCGCCCCGCCGGAGAAGGCGTGGAGCGTGGCCGACGGGCAGCTCCCGTACCTCCTCGGCTGGCTGGCGCACTTCTACAACTCGTCGACCAAGAGGAACAAGGGCACCGGGCAGGCCCTGGTCATGGCCGGGGCCGCGGGGAGGGGCAAGTCCTTCTTCACGGCGTTCCTCCTCGCCGGGCTGATGGGCAAGGCGGACGACGGCAAGGCCTACTACATCAACAACAACCGCTTCACGTCGGAGCTCGCCGAGTCCCCCGTCCACTACGTGGACGACTGCCTCGGCACGCTGACGAAGCAGGGCTTCAAGGGGTTCACCGAGCGGCTCAAGCAGGCGGTGTCGCTGCAGACCATACGCTACGAGGCGAAGTTCGGCTCGGCGGTGAACGCGCTCCCGTGGCACGGCCGCGTCGTGATCCTGTCGAACCTGGACCCGCAGTCGCTCAGCGTCATACCGTCGCTCGAGCAGTCCACCGAGGACAAGTTCATGATGCTGAAGCTCTCGGACGCGCAGTTCGAGTTCTCCCCGGCCCCGCACTGGGCGGAGAACCTGAGGTGGCTCCACGAGGAGCTGCCGCACTTCGCGTGGTTCCTGAGGAACTACTCGATCCCGGGGGACATCCGCGACGGGCGCTTCGGCGTGAAGGCGTGGCAGCACCCCGAGCTGAGGAGGGCGTCCCTGGAGAACGGGACGACCCCGGTCATCCTGGAGGCCATATTCGACCGGGTGGGCCAGGCGAGGGCCGTCCAGGAGGCGGGCGACGGGGAGTGGGCGTTCGAGGGGACGCTCAACTCGCTGTACCGGTGGCTGACGTCCATCGACCCCACCCTGCAGCGGGAGTTCAACAGGCAGGACCTCGGCGTCGCGCTCAAGACGATGCTCTCGAAGGACGCCTACAACCTGGAGTACTCCGAGGAGGGGCGCGTGTGGCGGATAGCCTACGACTTCCTCAGGAGGGACGACACCCCGACGGCACAGGCGCACGCCTGAGCCGCCGGGGCTTATTTTTGCGGAAAGGAGAACGGAACATGACCAAGAGGGAAATCGCGAAGGAGCTGCGCTCGCTCCTGTCGAAGGCGATACGGGGCCTCCCCGACGACGTCGAGTACAAGTCGGCCAGCATGCACCAGGACTTCACGTCCAAATACGAACGCGACCACGAGGAGCAGGGGGCCTACGGCGACCTTGGAAGCCTGCACCTCGTCGAGCTTACCATAGAGGAGAAACCGGGGAGCGAAAATGACTAAGAGGCAGATGAACGCGCGCCGGAAGGCGCTCAGGGAGTACCTGGCCGAGCTGTACGGCGACGACACCGTCCTGCTGGACGGCCCGGAGTTCGACGGCGGGCTCGTCGGCGTGACGACCGACGGGAGGCTGGTGTACTCCTACGACAAGCTGGCGGAGGCGCTGTGCGAGGCGAACAGGTGGAGCCGGGAGGACGCCATCGACTGGATCGAGTTCAACACCATCCGCTCGCTTCCGTACATAGGGGCCCGGGCGCCGGTCGTGATGAACGACCTGGACCCCGACGAGTTCCTGCCGGCGAAAAGAAAGCGCAAAGCTACCCATTGACACCGCACAAGGAGATGTGATATACTATGAGCGAAATGATGAAGGTCTCGATAGGAATTGACCCGGGGAAGGACGGCTGCCTTGCGATACTCGGGTACCGCGACGCCCCGATACTGGTTCCGTTCGACGAGACGGAGTACGCGAACCAGCTGCGCAGGATAGACTCTGCGCAGAGGTTCGTGTCGCCGTCCACGACTGCGGACGAGCCGAAGGTCGAGGTTTTCTGCGTGGTCGAGCACGTGAACGCCATGCCCGGCCAGGGCGTGACGAGTTGCTTCTCGTTCGGCAGGAACTTCGGGTTCATACTCGGGCTGCTGACGGCGTTCCGCATTCCGTACGAACTCGTGCGCCCGCAGAAGTGGAAGAAGGAGTTCAGCTGCACGTCTGACAAGAACACGTCCATCGAGGTCGCGCAGAGGATATTCCCCGGCGTGGACCTACGGAGGACGCCGAGGTGCTCGAAGCCGCACGATGGCAAGGCGGAGGCGCTTTTGATGGCGGAGTACTGCCGCAGGAGGGTGGCATGACGGCCGACGAGACCATGCTCGACGAGTACGGGAACCCCATCGGGCAGCTGACCGTCAACATGGGCGGCGGCCGCGAGGTCGAGGCCCTGCACGTCGCCGACACGACCGTGGCGGTCGCCCAGGACCGCGCCCTCGAGGACAACGCGGCGGAGCTGCCCGGCATCGCCCCGCAGGAGATAGCGGAGTACTACCCGGGCTACGACGACGACCGGAAGCGCGACAGGGCCAAGCGCCTCGTGATCATCGAGGGCCGCGAGGTGGCCGACGTCGCAAGGGCCGTGAAGGTCCCCGAGCGCACGGTCCTGATGTGGGCCTCGAACTTCCGCTGGGCGGACGCGAGGCGCAAGGAGGTGGCGGCCAAGGACGAGATGTCCCGCCTCGAGCTGGCCGAGACGCGGATCCGCAAGCGCAACGAGGTGTTCAACGAGCAGCTCGACCAGGCGCGGCGCATACGCAACAAGTCGATGGACGCGATGGAGCGCGGGGAGGCGTCCGTCAAGTCCGGCGCGGAGGCCTGGGCCGCCGCGTCCAAGACCGAGCAGACCATCCTCGGCCTCTCCGAGGCGGGGAAGGTCGCCGCCGCCGACGGCGGCGAGGGCGGCGAGGGCGACGACAAGAAGGGCGGCAGGCAGCCGCTCGTCATGGTGATAGCCAACGGCGGGCTGCCGCCGGTGAGGAGGGCCCCGTGAACCCGGCGCCCCCGACGAAGAAGTGGAACCCGCTGTGCGACGACCGCGAGAAGGTGCGCGCCGCGGCGGGGGTCGACGCGGAGACGCTCGACAGGGTGCTCGACGCCCTGTTCGGGGTCGTCTGCGGGAACGTGAGGACGAGCCTCGTGGGGCTCGCCACGTTCGCGTGGAAGCCCTACAGGTGCACGATCCCCACGGGCGCCAGGGTCGCCACGCGCCGCCTGACGGTCGAGGTGAGCAGGTACCTGCCGGCCCCCGCGAGGACGGTCCCGGCGACTGGAAGGGTGAACGAACTGAAGATGGAGGAGAGCAATGAGAGCAAAGCCGACATGGGCCAACGTTGAGTGGCTCGAGCAGAACGTGCTGGCGGGCAAGGGCGAGGTGTTTGAGTGCCAGCGCAGGACGAAGGCGTGGGCGCTTGCGAAGTCCGCCGAGGGCTTCGGCCAGGTGCGCAAGGTGTTCCGCGCGGACGCCGGCGGCTTCGCCGCCTGGGTGTCCGGAACGGTCGCCGCGGGGATATCGTACGCAGGGCTCGGCAAGGCCGAGGCGTTCGCGGAGGACCTGCACTTCCTGCACGGGGCGGTGACCGTTTCCGTGCCGCTCTACACGAGCGACCCGGCGACCGGGGACTGGGACGCGCTTGTCCTGTTCGAGAGGAGGGCGAAATGAGCCTCGAGATCGTCGACGAGCTGATGACGCCGGGGTGCCCGCAGTGCGCGGTGAAGCACCTCAGCGCGGCGCTGAGCTATTCCGCGGAGGCGTTCGCCCTGTCGAAGCGGTATGGCGCTCTGCACCTGTCCCCGCTGGAGTCCAAGGTCCTCCTGGCCCGTGCGTACATAAACCTCGGCGAGGTGCTGATCGGCTACGAGTCGCACCTGTGGTTCGCCGTCGGGCTCCTGCAGAGGGCCGAGGAGGGGGCGCTGTGCCTGAACGCGCCGCGGGAGTGCTCGGAGAAAGCGAGGGAGGCGAGGCTCGTCCTGGAGAAGGACGGGCGCGCCGGCGTCCGCCACGCCATGCAGATCATCGGCGAGGGCGTCCTGCTCGAGCCGGCCTACATGGAGGCCGCCCATTTCGAGGAGGCCAGGCGCGAGCTCCCCGGGGACGACGGGGACTTCCTCGACTACGCGGGTGCCGTCGAGCGCATCCGCAAGGAGTATTTCGATCTGCCCGAGGCCATGGTGGCCGAGGGGGAAACCACAACAAAACAAGGAGAACCAGAAATGGCTACCAAGAAATCCCCCGTCGTGAAGAAGACGGGCAAGACCAAGGTCCCGGCGGCGACCGCCGCCAAGGCCACGCATGCGGCATGCAAGGGCGGCAAGTGCAAGCCCGGCAAGAAGTGACAACCGCGTCCCCGGCGGACGCTGCTGCCCGCCGGGGGCCTTTACAACCGACAAGGAGGGTAAGCAAGATGGAAGCGAAGAAGGAAGCTAACGCCCCGAAGTGGGGCACCAAGGAGTGGCTCGCGGCCTATCCGTACTCGACGATGGACCGCAAGCGCAGGGCGAGGGCGAAGAAGGCCGTCGGCCCGGAGTTCATGGAGGAGTTCACGGAGGGGCCGCGCACGTGCTGCCTCCTCGACAAGCTCGACAGGCTCATGACCAAGTACGGCGTCGGGTTCGCCAAGGCCGACCGGGCCAAGTTCGAGAAGGCGCTCGTCGCCGTGTCGGACTACGAGGCCGTGGTGTACGATGCCGTGTTCGCGGCGAAGCTCGCCCAGGTCTGGGGACTCGAGGTATGAAGGGGGAGGGAGCCATGAGCAAGAAGGACATCGGAGCGTTCGGGGACCCGAGCTACCTCGTGAACAAGTTCGACGACGTCGACAAGGCCACCGTCTCGGAGAAGTCCGCGATGGCCAAGCTGATAAAGGAGACGGTCAGGGGGCTGTCGACGGAAAAGGACAACATGCACGTGCACCGGGTCCTGCTGACGACGGGCACATGCGACGGAAAGCCCCGCAGGGGCTACGTCGCGCACATCGCGATCGGGCTCAACGGCCCCGGCAGGCAGGAGGACTACCTCGCCGCGATGCGCCGGCTCGTCACGTGCAAGACGGTGGAGATGCGGATATTCGACGCATGGGTCGACGCCGTGGACGACCTCGTCGACGTGCTCGTCAGCTGCGCGGACGTGCTGAAGAAGGAGCCCGCGAAATGAAGATGCAGGAAGTCATCGTCCGGCTACGGGAGCACGCTCCCGTAGTCGAGTCCTGCACCCGGAGCGCGCTCCGCGGGTTCGACTCGCTGCACGACGTCCTCATGGACGCGTCGCACACGAACAGCCAGGAGTCCCTGCGGTCGCTGCTGTCCCTTTGCCTCGAGAAGTCGCAGTACATCCGTGGGCAGCTTCAGCATGCGGAGGAGGCAGCCGAGAAGCTGAACGGCGTGAACCTGGCGTACAGGGAGAAGCTCGGGCCGAGGGCGAAGAAGCCCAAGGACGCCGAGGGTCAGCAGATGCTCCCGGGACTGGAGGGGGTGGCCAATGGGTAGCGCGTTCGCCAAGGAGGCGCTGACGATCAAGTGCGAGGAGATTGCCACGGCGGCCGCGGGGATGCTGGACTGGGACAGGTTCAAGGAAACGTCCGGGTGGCTGACGCAGGGCGAGAGGGACTGCCTCGAGCAGCTGATCCCGCAGGTAAGGATAGCGGCGGAGCTCTTCCGCCAGTGCGCGAAGAACAAGGAGGTGAAGTGATGGTAGACATCGAAGAGGTCAAGAGGCGCCTGCGCGAACTGTACGGGCTGTCGTGGTTTACGGACGAGCAGGTCGACAGGGCGGCGGAGTACCTCGTGCTCGCCGACGCGAACCCGGCGCTCCTCCTGAACTACAGCGGACACGTGGCGAGCTTCCTGGCCGCGCCCGCCTCGGCGGGCCACCACCTTGCCGTGAAGGGCGGGCTCGCGATACACTCGATGAACGTGACCGACCGGCTCCTGCAGCTGTCCGGAGATCTCAAGATCGCGTGGTCTAACTCGGGGTCGCCCTACACAATCGGCATGTGCCACGACCTGTGCAAGGTGCACGCGTACGAGGAAAACCCGGAGTACACGAACTCGTTCCGCAAGGCGACGCCACTTTTCCCTGGGCACGGGACGCTCTCGGCGATGCTCGCTCCCGAGTTCCTCGGGCATCCGATCTCGCACGTCGAGCAGGTGTGCATCGTGTACCACATGGGCGCGTGGCGCATAGGCGAGGAGTATGACGTCCGACACCTCGACGCCGCCATATCCGAGTTCCCGCTCGAGGTCATCGCGACGCACACGGCCGACATGCTTGCGTCGCAGTACGACGAGGCCGGAGCATCATGACGGACACCGAGATCATGGAGTCCAAGCGGGAGGCCCTGCGCCTCATGGGCGACACCGTCCGGAGGAGAGGGCTGAAACCCCTGAAGACGATCCACGAGAAGACCGCCGGCGGGTGCAGGCTCGCGTTCGTCCTCTTCGAGGACGAGGAGGACGGCGGACGGCACGTCTACGGCGTCGAGGCCGACGGCGTGCTCGTCTGCACCGGCACGAAGGCCGAGGTGAAGGCGTGCTACGGGAGGGGCCGGTGATGAAGCCGTTCGTGAAGGCGTTCGACGGCGGCCTAATGCGCCGTGGCTTCGTGGTGTGCTGCGGGGCCAAGGACGAGGTCCGCCGGCTGTTCCTCGACCCGAAGACGTTCGATGGGTTCACGGCGGACCACAGGGCGGTCCAGGAGACCTGGGCGTTCCTGTCGGACTACTGGGACCGGACGATCGGCAACGGGGACAACCCGGCGCTCGGGGCGACCGCCCAGTACATGGGCGACGTGTTCATACTCATGCCCAAGTGGGACTTCTCCGTGTTCGTGCACGAGGCGTTCCACGCGACGCACGAGGCCCTGCGCATAATGAACACGGACGACGAGGAGTTCGGCGCGTACATCATCGAGTGGCTGTACGAGCGGATGTACTGGACCATGCACGACAAGACAGGCAAAGGAGGCAAGCGGACATGAAGAAGTTGACGGCGATTGCGGCAGTGGCTCTGTGCGGGTGCACGAGCAACATGACGGTTGACATGTACAACGGGGACGCCTACGGCTACAGGACGTGGGCGTGGCAGTCGAGGCAGGAGGAGCGGTGCGCGGACCTCGAGGCGAGGGCGCGCCACTACGGGTGGGGCGCCAGGACGCGGTACGGGACGAACGTCTGCCACCGCATCGAGGTCGTCATGTACGGCCCCGGGGCGGACGTCTCGCAGACCAACGTGCTGAAGACGGCGCGCTACTGGATATGGGGAGAGCGGAGATGAGGAGGGTTCTCACGGCGCTGCCTGCGAAGGCGCAGGACCTCGAGAACGCCCTGCACTCCGCGTGCGACTCGGGGCACTGGGAGGGCGAGGTGCAGCTCGTCCTCGACAAGGATACGAACACATACCGGCTGGAGCTAGCATACGACGAGAACATCGGCTTGTGCCCGCACCAACGCCGCGTATTCAGGACCGATCGGTGGTACTTGGGATGCGGCGTGGCCAGGGACAAGGACGGGTTTTCCACGCCCTGCCCGAACCGCGGACGGCTCCCGTGCGAACGGTACGAGAAACACAAGGAGGGATGACAATGGAGTTCATAAACATAGAGGTTTCGCACATGCAGCATGCGCTCCGCGGGATGCGCAACGCGATGAGCGGATGGGACAAGTCCGACACGCGCGACAACGACGGGTGGTTGGTTGTCGTGGGCAAGTCCGACCGCGAGCTCGCGCACAGGCTCATCAAGGCCGGTGCGCCGCACCGCAAGTTCATGCGGCAGATCAGTGTCATCGTCGACATCTGCAAGATGCCGGCGTACCTCATGCACGAGTTCGCGACGTACAAGGTCGGGACGACTGCGGATTCATCGAGCACAATGCACCGAATCACGAGCCGTGACCTTACAGGTGACGACTTCGAGGCCCCCGAGACGGCTCTCGAGCGCGTTCACCTCGGCAATACGATAGCCGTGCTGAACGCGGCGAGGGATATCTACCAGCGCTCCAAGGCCAACGGCGACGCGGAGGAGGCCGAGCGCGTCTTCCGCTCGATGAAACGCATGCTCCCGCACTCGTACCTGTACGAGCGCATCACGTGGACGTGCAGCTACGAGAACCTGATCGAGATTTGGCGCTGGCGCAGGAACCACAGGCTCCCGGCGTGGCACGAGTTCTGCGAGAAGTTCATCGCCAAGCTGCCGTACTCGGAGTTCATCACCGAGTACCCGTACGAGAAGGAGGACAAATGAACGACACGCATGGAGAGACGGGCAAGGGCTGGTACGGGTTCGACCTGGACGGCACGCTTGCGAAGTACGACGGCTGGAAGGGCATCGACCACATCGGCGAGCCCGTGAAGCCGATGGTCGAACTCATCAAGCGGATGCACGACGAGGGCAAGGTCGTCAAGATCATGACGGCCCGCGTCGCGCCGAAGGAGAAGCCCGAGGTCAAGCCGAACCCGTATCTGGAAAACCACTGGGTCATCGAGTCCCCGGACGACATGCCGTGGGCGGTCCATGCGGAGGCGTGGACCCCGCGGGAGTTCATCCAGGACTGGTGCTACAGGTTCCTCGGGTTCGTCCCAGACATCGCCTACCAGAAGGACCACCTCATGCTCGAGCTCTACGACGACCGCGTGAAGCAGGTCGTCCCAAACGAGGGCTGGCTCGTCGAGGACATCGCGATGTCGAAGCGGCAGATAAGGGAGACGACGATCGTGAAGCACGACCTCGTCGACATCAGGTGGGCGAGCCGCATCCAGTGGCTCCTGCTCGGCATGGTCACCGCGGTGCTGCTCATCACGCTGCTGGGCGCGACCGTCCACCCCAACAAGGGCGTGGCCGAGCGGAAGCTGCGCGACGCACTCACGGAGTACATCAGCTCCGGGGAGGCGCTGCCGTGAGCGTGTGCCCGTTCGCGTACGGGTACATCCCGCAGGAGCTGGAGTGCCGCCTGGCGCGGGACTCGGAGGCGCACCTCCCGTGGTGGAGGCGCCTCCTGCACATGATGCGCGGCGACTACTGGTGCGAGAACATGGGGTCGCTGCCGTGCACACGGCACGAGGACCATTTCCACAAGGCAAAGAAGGAGGACGGCAAATGAGCTGGGGAAAGAAGATGCACACGCCGGAGTCGGCGAAGGGGATGTTCGACGGGAGGACCAAGGCGTCGCTCCGGTCGGAGCAGTCGAGGCTGCGCGCCAAGAAGACGCGCACCGCCGCGGAGTCCAAGCGCCTCAAGCGCGTCAACTTCGCACTGAGGGCCAAGAACGACTTTGGAAAGGCGAGATGACATGAACGACATAGAGACGCTTGCGCACGCCTCGACGGCGCTTGCGAACCACATCGCGGCGGTGATCCGCCTGAGCAACGTCCTCTTCGCCATCCTCAGGGACGGCGACAGGGACGACATAGACCCGGAGACGCGCAGGGTCATCCTGCGCGCCGCCAAGGAGGAGCACGAGGCGTTCCGCGCGGAGCATTTCCGCGGGATCATATCGGGCGTGAACACCGTCGTGGAGCTCACGGACCGGATGTACCAGGCCGAGCCGGCCTCGCCCGAGGGGCCCGCGGACCCCGAGGCCGCCCCGGCCCCGGAGGACCCCTCCGCCCAGCCCGAGCCCAAGGAGGCCCCAGGTGCCCCGTCCCCTGCATGACAACGTGTGGCTCCTGTTCGCCTCCGGCGAACGGCGGGAGGGGGGCGTCTACGTCCAGCCCGGCGATCCGGCGGGGTGGATGGACGCGACGGTCGTCGCCGCCGGCCCCGAGGTCCCGGAGTCCCTGGGGGTCGGCGTCGGCGACGTCGTGGTGGCGAACCTCTTCGACGGCCTTCCGGTGTCCCTGGACGGCTGCCCGCCCCTGAGGAGCGTCCCCTCGTCGAAGCTGCTGGCCGTCATTGGGCCGTAGCCGCGGCCTTCTCCGCCGCTGCCGGGGCGCCGCCCCCGCGGATCTCCGACGCGAGCTTGTCGAGGTTCTCCGGCCGGAAGTAGAAGGTCTTGTAGACCTGGGTCCCGTCGAGCTTCGTCTCGGTGCGCAGCTTGAACTGCAGCGGGTGCTCGGCGAGCGACGCGCGGTAGGCCTTCACTATCTCGTCGAAGTGCTCCGACGCCAGGACGTCCACGGCGGCCGCGAGCTCCGGGCGCATCTTCGCGAGCGCCCCGTACGCGGCGTCCGGGGACGCGGCGGCGAGCACGCAGAACGCGTTGGCGACGCCCCACAGCGGCGACGTGAACCCGAGCTCGGACACGACGTTGGCGCGGGCCCAGGACCCGAGCCCCTTCAGTACAGACGATCTTTCCATTTCATGGTCTCCTTGAGCCGCCCCGCCGGCCATTGCCCGGCCGGCGGGGCGACGGGTTTAGCCGTTGGCCGCGGCGGCGG
>OCVV012884601.1_pt1 | contig 21453 bp, 15 predicted proteins | sample 1539721 | NCBI WGS metagenome assembly OCVV01 (sample SAMN02144230, study PRJEB22623) | gut metagenome | biome: sheep rumen | host: Ovis aries | place: New Zealand
GGCGAACCAGTTTAAGAATGAAGTCTTTGCGCTTCCAAACGAAGAAGCTCCGCAGGTAATTGTTTGCGCGGCTCCCTATTTGCGAGACGCTTCTTTGCAGGCGAGCCTTGGCAGTGAAAAGTTCGAAACGGATGAACAGTTCGTGCGTGCGGGAACAAAGGCGCATTTCGAAAAACTTCAAAAGCTCGCCCTGGAGCTGCGCGAAAAGCTCGGGAAAAATCTTCCGATTGTCGCCATGGCGCATCTTTACGCAGCCGGAGCTTCGCCTTCGGATAATGCGGACGATACGGAATATTCCATTGTCGGCAATCTGGAAAACGTGAATTCCGAAATCTTCCCGCCTGTTTTCGATTACGTCGCGCTCGGGCACATTCACCGTCCGCAAAAAGTGGCGGGCGAAGACCGTATCCGCTATTCCGGTTCTCCGCTTCCGATGGGATTCGATGAAGCGCGTTCGCAAAGCGAAGTCTTGCTGGTGAATTTTGAACCGGGTGTGGCTCCGGTCGTTCGGCCGATCGGGTTGAATTTGCCAAGAAAACTTGTGACGATTTCGGGAACGGATCTTTCGGAAATCCGAGAAAAGATCGCAAGGCAAGATCGGGAAACTCCGGGTGCCTGGGTGCGGGTGCAGTTTACCGGTGCAGGCTCTGTAGGGAGTCTGCGCGAAAACTTGGCGGACGATTTTGACCGTACAAGTCTTGAACTCGTCCAGGCTGAATATGTGGCCCGTGTGGATAATTCCCGTGCAACTCTCACAGAAGAACGGGATCTTTCGGAATTTTCGCCGACAGAAGTTTTTGAACGTCGAATGGAAAGTGTAGAGACGAAAATGGGTTTTGACCAGGATCCGGAATTGAAAATCCGGGTGGAACAGGCGTTCCAAGAAATTTTGAAGTCCGTGCAGGAAGGGATGGTTGACTAATGAAGATTATTGCTCTCCATTTTAAGAATGTGAATTCTCTTGCTGGCGAATGGAATATCCGTTTTGACGATCCGGCATTTTTGCGCAACCACCTGTTTGCGATTTCGGGCCCGACAGGTTCGGGTAAAACCTCTGTCCTCGATGCGATTTCGCTTGCACTTTACGGCAAAACGCCACGTCAGGAAAATGTTGCGGACAAGCGCAATGTGAACGTGGGCCCGGAACTCGTCATGACGACGGGAACGGGAGAATCTTTTTCGGAAGTGATCTTTGAATCGGCGGGGAACCGCTACAAGGCAATCTGGAAAGTGCACCGCAGCCATAACCGCGCCGATGGTGCCATGCAGAGTCCGGAACGCAAAATTCTTTTTGAAGAAAAGGGCGTTTTTGTCGCGAAAGATGAATATTCCAAAACGACCGAAGCCCAGAAGAAAATCGAAGAAATCGTCGGGCTGAACTTTAACCAGTTTATGCGTGCCGTCATGCTTCCCCAGGGAGGCTTTGACAGTTTTTTGAAAAGTAGCCGTGAAGATAAGGCGGCGATCCTTGAAAAACTTTCGGGCCAGGGCATTTACCGCAAAATTTCAAAGGCCGTTTTTGAACGCAACAAGTCAGAAGAATCGCGCCAGAAGGAATTGCAGAACCTTTTAAACGGCATCCAGTTGATGCCCGAAAATGAAGAACGCGATTTAAAAGCCTGGGTTGATGCGACAAGCAAAATCAAAGCTTCGAAAGAAAGTGAACTGAAGAAGAATGAAGAGTATGAACGGATTCTTCTTCAAATCATCGATTCCGAAAAGAATTGCCAGGAGCTTCGCAAATCGTTAGAAGCGCTTGCCACGGAAAATCGGGAACTGGATCCTTCGCGCAAACGCCTTGCCCGCGGAGCCGAAGCCCAACTTTTAATGCCGGAACTTGAAAAGCTGGATATGGTCCGAAAGGCTCATGTCAAAAAAATGGAGCAGAAAAAAATTCTGCAACAAAAGATTCCGGAATATGAGCAGAAAAGCCGCCAAGTTCAGGTTGAATTGGAAACGCGTATTCGTGAAGAAAACGCTTTGCGCGCGGAAGATAAAACGCGCAATGGCTTGCGCGAGAAGGTTTCGACGATTGATTCCGACATTCTCCGTTTGCGCCAACTTTGCACGGAAAAAATTCAGGAAATCCGCGCCAAAAAGGAACGTTTGGAGGCCTACCGTCAAGAAGGAATTTCGTTAAAGGATTCCCGTGCGGATGTAGACCGGAAACTTTCCGAAAATCAGAATTACGAAAAGGCGAATCCGACTCATAAAATGCTTGAAAGCGAACAGGCTGTGATTTCGGACCGTTTGAATCGTTTGGACGGTGCCAAGTGTGCCGTGGAAAAGGCGAAAAGCCAGTTTGCGATTGCACGCTCTCGCCGGACGGATGCCGAAAACCTGTGGCGCAAAAAGCTTTTGCTTTTGAAGGATGTGAGCGATGAACGGGATCGCAGCCTTTCGAACGATATGAATAAAATCGTTTCCTTTGTGCAGTCGTCGTTGCAAGAAGGAGATACGTGCCCAGTATGTGGAAGCCCGTTCCACGCTTCGCATGAAAATGCAAATGTTTCTGTCGGCGATTTGACGGCGACGGCAAGCCGTCTGAATCATTTACAGGCTCGCTATGAAACGGCCAAAAATGATGCGAACGATGCCGAATATAAATTGCATGCGGCAGAAGAAACGGTCAAAAACTGTGAAAACGAACTGGCGGATAAAAATCAGGCGGTGGAAGATTCCTTCCAGATGGTCGTCGAAAAATTGAAACCGTTCGGTTTTGCAGAAGCGGATTTGCAGGCTCCGCAGGCGGTTCTTGCCAAAATCAGCGGATGGGCGGCCCAATGGAACGCTTGCATCAAAAATATCGATTCGTTGAAAAATCAGCAGGCCATTTTGGATGCCAAGGAAAAAAACTTGGCGGAAAATGTGCAGAATGCACAAAAAGAACTGTCGATTCTCGAAGACGATCTCGAAAAGAGAAAATCCGAAGGCCAGGCGCTTTCGTCTGAACGTCAAAAGCTTTTCGGCAACATCAATGTGGCGGAAGACCGCCGTGAATGGCAAGATAAGATCGATGCGGCTTCCGCTTTGCGCTTGAATCTAATGGAAAAACGCGAATCTTGTGAAAAGGATCTCGCCAGTGTCCGTTCGCAGCTTCAATCGATTTCCGATGAGTTGAGCAACAGTGAACGTGACAAGGAATCCTTGGAAGTCGATTTGCAGGCAAAACTGCGTGAACATAGCTTTGCTTCGGAAGAAGACTTAAAACGTTCCCGCCTTTCGGAAGAAGAACGGATTCGTTTGACTCAAAAAATTGAGCAGGTATCTTCGGACTATGCTACGCGTCAGGGTCAGCTGAAGCAAGCGGAAGAACATCTTGAAAAGCTCCGCGCCATGGAAACGGGTCGCCAGACTGTGCAAACGGTCAAGTCCAAAATCGAATCGCTCGCTCAGGAAATCGAAAGCATTGCTAAGGAATTGGACGAAAAGAAACGGATTTATCTTGAAAATAGCGTCGCCAAGAAGACGTTCCAAAAAGTCATCGTTGACAAGGATGTCCAAGACAAGGTCGTCCGAGTCTGGAATACTTTGAACGATTTGATTGGCAGTGCCGACGGGAAAAAGTTCGTGGAATACGTGCAGCAGCTGACGCTTCGCAAGTTGATTACCGCTGCCAATACGCATTTGCACGGCTTGGATTCGCGTTACAAGATCGAAACCGATGAAACAGGACTGAACATTTCCCTTTACGATGCGGAATGTGGAACGTCTCGTTTGGCGGCAAACCTTTCGGGCGGTGAAACGTTCTTGGTCAGTTTGTCCCTTGCGCTCGGGCTTTCTTCGTTGGCAAGCCAGCGTGTTCGCATCGATACGCTCTTCCTGGATGAAGGTTTTGGTTCTTTGGATGAACGGAAGCTTCAGAGAGCGATCGAAGTCTTGCGCAATCTAGGAGAACGTAGCGATAAAATCGTGGGCGTGATTTCGCATGTGGGACGCCTCAAGGAAGAAATTTCGAATCATATTGAAATTGTTCCTTCGGGCAGTGGACATAGTAAAATCATGGGTCCCGGTGTGACGATGGGAGCTTCGTCGGTTAAAATGATTTGACAAAATCTGTCGTGGTTAATCTGATTAATCGCTGAAGATTTAAAAAAGAAAAAGCCGCATCCTTGACGGGTGCGGTTTTCTCTTTTATTATTCGATTGAATTTGCTTGAGTGCGGCAATGTCTTTGAGGGGAGCGCTCTTCTTTAGATTTCGGAGCGATAGCGCTCGAAATTTTTCTGCGGGAATGCCCGCAATTCCAATTTCATTTTTTGAGGAGAATTTCATGAAGCTTTTTTGCAAAGCTTTGCCTTTGATGGTACTTTCTGCGGTTGTTTTCTGTTCCGCGAAAACAGATAGTTCACTGGTTTATTATGCGGAAGGTTATAATCGAAATGCGGTCACTTATCCGGGAAGTCCTGTTCCTGCAAGTAAAATCCAGAATCCCAAGGCGGATTATTTGTCGAACACGTATTGCACGGATATTGGCTCTGATGGAAAGTTTAAGAAAAACGCGTTTAAAGTGACCAAATTGAAGTATGCCACACAGCGCGATGGTTCAATCTGGTGCACGGCTTGCGCGGATAGAATTCAGTGTGATTATCGGGTTGACTATCAGGTTACTTGCGGAAATGGCTTGACCTATGCGGGTGACTTTGAATGGGCAATCAATACGACTGGATTGGGGAAAAATTCTTGGAAGGAGGTCCCCCTTTCGAAATATGATGCTTCGACAGGAAAGTTCCTTCCGAAGAAAGCTTGTAAAAAATTAAATCGCGTTCCGACTGAAGAAATCTTTAAAATGTGGGATGGACGTAAAGTCGCGTTCCCGGAAAAGAAAAGTGGGAATAAGAAGCTGAAACGACCTGTCGTTTTTGTGCCGGGCCACAATTCTTCCTTTGCGGCTTTCGGCGCAAATCCAATAGGGAAAATAGATCCATCGGATTTGAATTTCATTCAGGGGAATGTCAGCGGTTATGACGACGGATCTTTGCCGGATGTCATTGCCCGCGATCAAAATTTGGACATCAGTCCCAAAAAGATCAATCAAAATGGTTTGTACTTCTTTACCGCTCCTTATGAAAAGAAAAATGGAAAAAAGGTGCAAGCCTTGCCGCATTGGAAGAATAACGATCAAAATCATTCCATCTCGTTCGCTCTTTACAAATACCTGGAAAATATCCTGGCAAAACATTTTGGAAAAGACTGGTGGAAAAGCGACAAAAATCAGGTGGATCTTGTGGCCCATAGTCAAGGCGGGCTTGTAATTCGAGAAATGCTTCGCGGTTTAAGGGCCAATTCGAAGCTGTATCCGACAGGGAGTAAGAATGCGGCCAACCATATCCGCCGAGTTGTCACGGTAAACACTCCGCATTTTGGATCGGAACTCGCCGATGATTATAAGACCATTCAAAAGTCGTACCCTGCGGTGGCTGCATTTATCAAAGAGATTCAGGAACAGAAGCAGGCAGAAGATAAAGAAAAAAAGAACTATTACAAAGAAAATCTTCTGCTGTCGGCCAATGTTTCCAAGGATTTTAAGAAGTTCTTTAAGGAAGGGGCCAGCAGCCATGCGGCGGCGCTGATGTTAGAAGAATTGAATATGGATAATAAGGTAACGAAGACTATCGGTGAAAGCCTTTTCCCGACGAGCTTTCTCACGGGATTGCTTGGCTTGACTAGCGATGTCAAGGTCCGCTTGACGGGAAGTTATGTGGGGGACTTTAAATTGAGAACGACTTACAAAGTCTTGGGTGGAATCAAGGTCAAGTCCGAAACCAAAAAAATTGACTTTTTGAAACCTCTTCGTGACACGCTTTGGGCTTGGCATGTGGACGGAAAGCATCTTGCAACGCATTCTTCGTTTATCCAGAATTTGACAAAGGAAGGCTATCCAAAGCTTCCGAATGGAAAGAATGTTCAAATGCGCCCGCTGTATTCTTCGGATATGCGTGGAATCCGGAATTTCTTGATGAACCAGTTGGCAGAAGGAAGTTCCGAATTTTGTAAAGGTGGCGATGTTTTCAAGAATAGCTGCTTCTCGGTTGCGGCATTTATCAACACGTTGCTCTATCAATCGAAGGGCATCAAGTTGAACAACTTTGAAGGCATCCAAAAATGGTTGGATTTTTACAACAACCTGATGGAAGAATGGCTGAGTTCAAGCGACCTCCTGGTGACTTCTTACAGCCAGCAATTTGTAGATAAAAAGAAAAAGCTTGGTCCTAAATTCCAAAAGGAATTTTTACAGCCTAAGACTTACAACATTTATCTTTCGCAGGTTCCAAACGAATATCCGTTTAATTTTGTCCCGCATGGCGACGTGCTGGATTACGGAGTCGTGGACAGTAAGGATTACAACCTTCACCTGAATCTGGTTGAATTGGAAGGGGCCGCCCGAAAAGGCTTGGATATTTATTGTGCCTTGGATGATTCCAAATGCAACTTGGTCAAGAAAAAAGTCAACGCTTTGAAAAAAGAAGTCCCGGTCGGCGGGCTTGTCTTCTTGGATTTTGACCCTATCTTGGGTGGTGCATAATGAAATGGATTTTGTTCGCCTTGATTTTTCTCGCCGCTTGTTCCCACAAGGAAACTGTGGATAAGCCTGCCCCTCAGAAAGTCGGCTGGTCTTCGGCTGGGCTTTCGATTGAAACGTCGGAAGTAAACTTCTTGGGGACGGGAATTGAATCGGTGGAGCGGGCAGGGAAATTTCTTTTTGCCAGAAATGATCGGGTTATCGATGGAAAAAGACGCTCTCAACTTTTTTTGGGGAAGGTCGGTAGCCTTCTTTGGAAAGAGCTTGAACTTCCCGAGGGTGATGTTCCGAACGTTTTGTATTCCGATGGAAGAATGCTTTTTGTGGGAACATACTTTAGCCGTGGAGGCGCGCGCCTTTGGAAATTCGATCCGCAAAACGAAACGTGGAATTTGGTCCCGCTTCCAGTTGTGAATCCAAACTATCCGATTTCGGATACCGCTTATGGAATCGATGGAATCGCCAAATTTCAAGGACGTTTAGTGCTTTCCCTTTCTAGAGGTAAAATGGGTGAACGAGGTCCTATCTACTTTGAATCGGAAGACGGCTCCTGGAAAATTCTTAATGAAGGATTTCCTGTCGAAGAATCTTTTATGAGGGCTGTAGAATGGAACGGCTCCCTATACGCAATGACGTATGGGAATGGAATCGTTCGCTTCGACACTTCCGATTCTGCATGGCATTTCCTTAAAAATCCAAAGGTAGAATGCGAAAATGGAATTTGGAACGAGTCTTCGACGCTTGCTAGAGATGCCGCATGGACTTCGGAGGGCCTTTTAGTTGGCTACGCCAATTTGGAAGGAGTCTTTCAGCTTTCCCCATCTCATGCGTGGACGCAAAAGATGGACTGCTCTTTGCAAATTCAAAACGAAGATGTGGTTCTTTCGTCTAAAACGCCTGCTTCTGTTTACCGTATTCTTCCATATCAAAAAAGCATTGTCGTTCTCGGTGAAGGTTCGGCGATCTATTCGCCGGATGAAAATCGTTGGAAAGATCTTCCGCCGATACCAGGCGTTGCAGAAATTCTGGATGGCGTTCTGGTAAACGATACGCTTTATGTCGCTGCATTCCAAAAAGGCGTTATGAAATTGCCGACGTCCATTTTGGATTCTTTAATTCAAACAAAAACTGTTCTTTCGGAGGTTTTCGAATGAAAAAATTATGGGCCTTGAGCCTTCTTGCTTCGGTACAAATGAGTCTTGCCGCGGAATCTTTTGGCGGTATAGGCCTTGCCATTTACCCTTCTGAATTCGGGGCTGAAATCGCCGACGTTGTGAAAGGCTCCGTTGCCGAAAAGGCGGGGCTGATGACGGGGGATTTTTTGCTTTCTGCGAACGGAATCCCGCTTGAAGGAGAAAGTTTGGAATATGATATGGAAGTGCTTCGAGGGAATCCGGGAGAAAATCTCGTGCTTTCCGTGATGCGCGGAAATGATACTTTGACGCTTCATCTGCAGCGGGAAAAAATTGTGGTGCAGTCGGATGGTGAAGGCTCACCGGTACTGTACAAAAAATCGGCAAATGAAAATTTGGTCTTTTTGGATGAGGTGGAACTTTCGGGTTTAAACGCCAAAGTTTACGCGTCCAAAGAAACTTCGACCAAAGATATTCCGATTTCAGAATCCCAGTCGTTGGATTCCTTTTCGCGAACGGAAATCGTTTTGAATTTGGAAAACTCGGGCTTTGCAGAAATGGAACTTTTGACGGCCAAGGGTGAACGGGTTCAAAAATTCCAAATGGAAGGCGTTGCCGGTAAAAATTCCATCGAATGGAATGGATCAAAACTCCCGCGGGGAAGTTACTTTGTGCGTATTTCTCAAAATGGAAAGAACTATTACTTCAAAGGAATGCTGCGCTAAAACGTCTTAATCACATAAAAAAAGGAGCCGCGTTAGCGGCTCCTTTTCCTTCAAGTCGATTCCTTTCTACTTTCTGGGGCCTTCTGCCTTGTAACGGGCAATCACCGTTTCGTAGAAGTTGAACGTCTGCTTGGCGATGCTCTTCCAGCTGAAGACATCGATCGCACGCTGACGGCTTGCTTCTCCGAACTTCTTTGCCATGTCCGGATTTTCAATCAGCGTGTTCAGCTTTTCGGCAAGGGCGTGCTGGAACTTGTCCGGATCTTTCGGTTCAAAGTTCGTCGCGGATGTCGGTTCGAGAGGAACAAGGAATCCTGTCTTGCCGTCGACGATGATTTCTGGAATGCCACCGACCGCGCTTCCGACGACAGGCGTTCCGCAGCTCATCGCTTCCAGGTTGATGATACCGAACGGTTCATAAAGAGACGGTGTGACAAATGCGGTGGCATAGGTGTAAAGAACGCGCAATTCCTTGTGGTTCATCATTTCCTGAATCCAGAAAATGCCGTCACGGGTTTGCTTCAACGCATTGATTTTGCTTTCGCATTCCGCGGCAAGTTCCGGAGTGTCCGGAGCTCCTGCGCAAAGGACGACTTGGACATCCTTGCGAATGTGCGGAATGGCACTGATGAGCTGAGAAATTCCCTTCTGGCGGGTAATGCGGCCCACGAAAAGAATGAAAGGCTTGTTCTTGTCGATGCCGAACTTGTCGAGAACTTCGGGCTCAAAAGTCGGCTGGTAAAAATCCGGATCGATACCGTTGTAAATCACTTGGACGCGGTCTGCCGGAACTCCATAAAGCTCCATCACGTCACGCTTCATTTCTTTCGAAACGGCGATCACGCCATCGGCAGCCTGGTAAGCGGAACGTTCAATCCAAGTGCTCATCTGGTAACCGCCGTTGCCGAGCTGTTCCGCTTTCCACGGACGGTGAGGCTCCAAGGAATGCGTCGTCAGAACGAGTGGGCATTCAAAAAGCTTGCTCGCGACGACACCGCCAAAGTGGCTGTACCAAGTATGGCAATGCACAATATCGATGTCTTCAAGACTGCTGGCCCACTGCAAGTTGATGTCGAGCGGGTTCAGGATCTTGGACATGCGCGGATCGACAGGCTTGGAATCCAGCTTTGGAGCAAATCCGACTGCATGCAGGTTCTTTTCAAAATCGTTCTGCTGTCCAAATGCGCGGGCTTCAATTTCGCAATGGGCGCGAAGCTCGCGGGAAAGGAATTGAACGTGAATACCGGCACCGCCATAGATGTCGGGAGGAAATTCATTGGTAAGAAGGGCAACTTTCATGATATCAAATCTATTTTAATTCCTTAAAAAAATGCAACGTTTCTGATTACTTCAATGCATCTGCGATAGCGTCTACGGTCAAAATTTCGGAGAGAACGTTCCATTTTTGTGATTTTGGATCGTAAACGGCGTAAGCCGGGACTCCGCTTTTCCCGAAGTTTCTTAAAAGCTCAGAAACATCATCGCTTTCGAGCGTGTAATCGGCGCGGACAAGAATGGCATTTTTGCTTTCAAAAAGCTTTTTGACGTCTTCACGGGAAAGGATGACGGCTTCATTCGTTTTGCAGGTGAGGCACCAGTCCGCTGTGACATCGACAAAAATCGGGCGGTCTTCTTTGGCAAGAGTTTGGAATGTCGCTTTCGAATAGCGGTACCAGCCGTCTTTGTCCAAAGTTTCTGCGGCCTTGATCTGGGCGTTCTCTTCGAGAATGTTTTGAATGATCGGTTTCCCGCCGAAGAACCAGGTTGCAAAGAAGAATATCGCGATGGATATCAAGAAAATCGGCTCGCGTATAAAGGGTTTGTCCGGTCTTGCAAATTTTCCAAAAACAACGGAAAGCCCGGCGGCCAAAATTCCGAAAACCCCGATGACCGATGCCCCCCAAAGTCCGGTCATCTGGTAGGCGATCCACACAAGCCAAATGGCTGTGCCGAGCAAAAAGAGTCCCAGAACTTTTTGGAATGTGAGCATCCAGGTTCCCGGTTTGGGGAAGACCTTTAAAACCTGGGGGAAAATAGCGACTAAAATGTACGGGAAGGCAAGACCGAGGGCTGCCACCGTAAAGAATGCGAACAAAATTGCCGTGCTCTGCGTAAAGGCAAAACCCATGGCTGTTCCTAGGAACGGAGCGGAACACGGGGTGCTCAAAAGGACCATCAAGACTCCGCTAAAGAATGCTCCGGCAAGACCTTCCTTTCGCGTCGCCGCATCCATCTTGGTCAGGGTGCTGCCCGGTAAAAAGATTTCGAAGAATCCGAACAAATTCATCGCGAAGGCCGAAAGCAGAACGACCATAAAGGCGACAAATCCCGGATTCTGGAATTGGAATCCCCAGCCTGCATTTCCACTGCCGGCTTTAATCAAGGAAACGATTCCTGCAAGAATCCAGAAAGACGAAAGAATCCCGAGAACCAGTGCAATGGTCAATTTCCAAAGGCGCGAGCGGGTTTCTCCTGCATTCTTCACCAAGCTAAAAAGCTTTAAGAAAAGGACCGGCAAAACGCAGGGCATCAGATTCAAAATCAATCCGCCCAAAAAGGCGAGCCCTAAAAGCAATGCGAGGGAATCAGCGGAGTTTTTTTTTGAAGATTCTTCCGAATGTTCTTGCAGGGCGCTTTGGCCGAGAGCCTTCAATTTTAAGGAAGCGTGAACGGTTTGCGGAGCAAGGCAAATTTGGCTGCAAGCTTGGTAACCGAAGTCCACGTTCGTCGTGCTGGTGTCATAATCGGCGGCAATGGCCTTAATGGGGACTTTGACTTGGAACGTTCCTTTGAAAACGAGATTTTCAAAATCGAGCGCTTCGCTGTATTCTTTGATCGGTTCCGGCCAAATCGCTTCGGCAAATTCGATTCCGCGGGCTTGAATATCGAGAGTCGAAGGCTTTAAAAAAGGATCCGCCGGAATGTTCGCATTGACGTGCCATTTTTCGGGAATCGTGATTTGGACGGTCACTTCGGTGCCTTCGCGAGTCGTTCCGTCCGGATAGAGAATTTCTACTTGGGGAGGCTCCATCCCGTTCAGGTTGACGGATCCGTCAAAATCAAAACCTTCGGCAAAGGATTGCGAGCAAAAGAAGGCCAAAAAGGCAATGGCCAAGGCCTGCAACCTGTAAGTTACAAAATATTTTTTTTCAAACATCTTCAAAACAAAGCGCTCCTATGCTTAGCTATCTTTGACGCGTCGCTTTTCGAATGCTCCATCATATTGGAGAGGAGCTCTATGGCCTGCATTCAAGGGCCCGTTCGCAATCAAGATATATTGAAATTTTGGAATCGTCATCGCTACCAAATTTACAAATTGTGTTCGCATCGAATTCATGACGAGTCATCGATTCAGGATCTTCTGCAAAATGTTTACATTCGACTCCATACGCATTTTGAAGATGTCCGAAAATTGGAAAATCCAGAAGGCTGGTTGATTCGAGTGGCCGAAAATGCCTGCAACGACGAGCTCCGTTACCGTAAACGAACGCAAAATGTCTGCGAAAAATATTTCCATTACGAAACTCGGCGAAATTCCGCCAATTTAAAGCAAGTTTTTGACGAACAGGATGTGAATTCCTTGCTGGACAGGATCTCTCCGAGTTTGGGGACTTTGGTCGATTTGCATTATTTGAAGGGGTTTTCGGTGGGGGAGCTTGCTGAAATGACGGGAATCAAACGTTCGACGGTTTCTAAAAGAATCCTTGTTTCGGTCGGAAAAATGCGCCAAAATGTGTTGGATCTGGTAAAAAAATCCTGAAGATTTTGGTAATATTAAAGAGTGAAGCTTTTACTCCGCTCTTTACTGTTTTTGCTTGTGTCCAACGCTTTGGCGGCGGGTGCATGGTCTGATTTTTCCCGTACCGATCATTTTTATGAAGGCGCGGTTTCCCATCATACGCTCTTCCTAGCGACGGATGGAGGCGTGCGCCTTATCAATTCGGATGGAAGTTCGAGCGTGTCCACTTCCGAAGATGGGCTTGAGGCGTCCAATATTTATGGCGTGGTGCATGCGGCATCGGGTGACATTTTCACGATTTCCGATAAAGGAATTATTGCCGCTTATCTGGGGAATGGAAAATTTGCCGTTATGAATCGGTCTTACGCTTCTGCCGGAGTAGAACTTGTGCAGGGGCTTGCCCAGTCGGCGGATTCCATTCTCGTTTTGTGCTTTAAAGATAAAATCGCCTTCTTTGATTATGCGGAACGCAAATCCTTGATTTCCCTTTCTCGAATCGCGGATGCTTCGTTAAAGGCGAAGTCGCCTTCGGCGATGCTTATCCAAGGGGATTCTCTTTTTGTCGCTTTGGGCTCTAGCGTGTATTTCCGCGAAATGAATTGGAAGGCTTTGGCGCAAGATGTGTTGCTTGCCGATCCGGAATCCTGGAACTTTGTGGGTTCGTTCGATAGCGGTGATACGGCAAAAACAAAAATTCAGCACATCTCCCTGGTGAAGGGAAAGCTCTTGGTGAGCTTTGAAGAAACGCTTTCTCCGGTGGTCGCTTTAGGGGATACGCTCTCGGCCAAAAAATTCCCGGCCTTATGGAAGGGGGATAGCTCTAAAGTTCGCCAGGTTGTGAATGCGGACGGTCTGGCTTATCTCATCGGGCAGGATTCGGTTTGGCTTTATGACGGTGCAGAATCTTCGAATGTTTCGGAATGGTCTTATTTCCCTATACAGAATCCTTACGTGGTGACGCCTTATGTGAATGGGGATGGTGGCGTGACGGTTTACTCGACCTATGGGCAATTCGGCTGGAGTGATGGGGAATCCTGGACTTTCCAAGAGCCGGAATCTCCGATTATATTTTACGGGGGAACGGAAGCTTATACGCGGTTGCTCAAAAACTTGGTCACTTTGAGAGATGCCAAAACCCTCGTGGGAATCTGGGGCTACGGATTCCGTCTCTATGCTGCAAACGGACTGCATCTCGAAGCGGAAGTCACGGCGGATCTGCATTCCTGTGTGGAAGAATATTTGCAGGATTACATTGTGCCGGCTGGGATTGCGCCCTCTCCGGACAGCCTTGGTTGGCTTGTGAGCTATTGGGGCGCCTCCGCTTATGGAATCGCTTATATCGATGAAGCGGGAAATGTGAGCTGTGCGGGCCAGGTCGGTTCCGGAAAGTTCGCCGGTCCTCTTGTTTCTGCCTGGTCGAATGACAGTACGGAATGGATTCTCTATTCCGCAGCCGGAACGACGGAAGGAACAGATGGCCAAGGTGTCTTGGATGTTTTCACGATTACACCGATTTCACAGACCGGTGGCGAATTGAAAATCGCATCTAAAATGTCGATTCCTACGCCGGACCACAAAATGATTGTCGACATGGATTTTGATAAGGATAGCCGCCTTTGGACAATTACGGCGACCGCATTTGCCTACTGGGAATCGGGGATGGATTCTGTCCAAGCTCCGCATAAGACTTCTTCGTATGAGCACGCAAGCCTTTCTTCTATCGAAGTCGATCCGAACAATCGCCTTTGGATCGGCACCATCGGAAGCGGTGTCTACATGATTCAAAAAACGGCAACAAGTCCCGACACGATGAAGGCGACCAAGTTTGTTTCTCGAAACGGTCTCTTGAATGATATCGTTTATGACGTCGCGATCGATTCGAAGAAAGGCGTTGCCTGGTTTGTCCACAAGAATGGCATGTCCGCCTATTATCGCACGGATCTGCGGGAAACGGGAGCCTATATGACTTCGGATGGTCCGGAAATCAAAGTGTACCCGAACCCGTTCCGCCTAAACTTGAACCAATCCGTTACGTTCGAAAACGTTTCGGAAGATGCCGTCATTTCGATTTACAACGCAGGAGCGCATTTGGTCCGCTCCTTTGCCGGCGATGAATTGGACGGTGGACGCATCGTATGGGATGGAAAGGATCGCCGAGGCGTTTTGGTAGCCCCGGGCGTTTACCATTATCTGATCAAAAAAGGTTCCAAGAAGAAGCAAGGAAAGCTGATCATTCTGCATTGATGTTCTGTCGAGGTTTTATGAAAAAATGGGGATTTGTCTTGTTTTGCGCTTTCTTCATGGTGGGCTGCGCTTCGCAACGCCAAAAACCGGTTTGCGCCGAAATCGAATACCGTTTGAACCATACGGCAATGTCTCCGGATCAGCGCGAATGGACGCGCGAAGAACTCGAACAGTGCCGTGCAGAACAAGAAGAATATGCAAAGTCCGATTCGCTCACGAACAAATTCAAAAAGAGCATCTATGAACTTTACGCAGATTCCAAAAAGGATTCTGTAAAAACGGATTCCGCAAACGTTTCTGCCGCGGACACGTTGAAAGTTCCATCCGAAGGGGCTACTGAATGAATCTCGATAAGGTCCGCTCCGAAATCCCGCATCGTCTAATTCAAATCGCAGAAGCGATCCGCGACGCCGGCGGAAAATGTTATCTCGTCGGAGGCTTTGTCCGCGATGCGATGCTGGATCGTTCTTCGAGAGATTTTGATGTAGAAGTCTACGACATCGATCAAGAAACCCTTCTTGGCGTGCTCAAAAAGTTTGGACGTCCGAACCTTGTCGGTAAGGCTTTTGGCGTGGTGCATCTCGTCACTCACGGTCTTGAACTGGACTTTTCCTTTCCGCGTACCGAAAGTAAAATCGGGGAAGGACATCGAGGTTTCCTTGTCGAAACGCATTTGCATTTGACGTTTAAAGAAGCCGCCCGTCGTCGGGATTTTACGGTGAACGCCATGGGGCTTTCCTTGCCGGATTTAGAACTTTCCGATCCGTACAATGGCAAGGGAGATCTCGAAAAGAAAATCCTGCGGCATGTGTCTTCCGCATTCGCCGAAGATTCCTTGCGTATTCTCCGCGGTGTCCAGTTTGCATCGCGCTTTGCGCTTACCCTTGCGCCGGAAACGGCAGAACTTTGCCGTTCGCTTTCGCTCGCCGATCTTTCTTCGGAACGGATTTTTGAAGAATTCAAAAAGTGGCTGCTCAAACCCGGCACGCCTAGCCTTGGACTTCAAGCGTATTTGGAAATGGACCTTGGGCGCTTCTTTTCGGAAGTCCGTCCGCTGAACGGCTCTTTTGAAAATTTGGGAAAACTTCTCGACCGCATCGCGGAGGAACTTCCGAATGTCGCGGATCTCACCTCGCAAGAAGTTCTCGCTTTTACGGCGCTCCTTTCGGGAGCCGAAAACGAAAAAGAAGTCAATGCGTTCCTTTCCCGGATTACGAATGAAGTCCACCTGCTCAAGCGCATTCCGCTCTTGTACCGGTTTATTCCGAGCCTGATCGATCATGCAGAAGAGGAAAATTTTGATGCGGAATTCTTGCGTCGTGCATCCGTAGAACAGAACGGGCTATATCTTGCCTATCTTTATTTGAAATCGACGCCGGAGATTGCGGATGATTTACGCCCGGGCATTGCGGAAAGCTTTAAAACGGCTGCCGAAGAAATCGGCGTGTTTACGAATCCGCCAGAACCTTGGCTCAAAGGTGCGGACCTGCTTCAGATGGGGTTAAAACCGGGCAAACGTGTCGGTGAAATTTTAAAGGCAGAATTTGAACTGCAACTGCAAGGGAAGATCGATTCCCGCGAAGCTGCGCTTGAATTCGGCAAAGCTTCTATTTCCAACGAAAAACTGTAGCGAGCCTCGCGAGCCGAGTGCAAAGCCGGTCCCGTGCGGGCCCTTGTGCGGTAGAGTCTCGTTCCGAACAATAGCCTTTTAAGGCACGCCCGGAAACCGGATTGGAACGAGTTCAGCGATGATGGAGGCGCATGAGCGTAGCGAATGAAAGCCGACAGATTTAAAAGTCCTTCGCTGAGCGAGCCTCGCGAGCCGAGTGCAAAGCCGGTCCCGTGCGGGCCCTTGTGCGGTAGAGTCTCGTTCCGAACGAGAACCTTCTATTTCCAACGAAAAACCTTAAAGATTCCGAGCGGGACCGCCACCGTAATGATCGGGATTTGCAAAAGCTCTGTCATCGGGAGCGCCGTCAACAGCTTCGTTTCTCCAAGCCGCACCGCCCCGATTGTCAAAAATAAAACGTCGACAGCGCATTTCACCGCAAAAGGCACCAAAAACCAGCTCCAGGGAAATCCTAAAAACAGCGCAAGCCACGGCGAAACAAAAAGCCACACGTAGAACGTATAAATAAGAGTCAAAAAGAACGTGTACAGGTGATTTGTGTAACTTGTCCCGTTGCTCGACCACCGGGCACGTTGATTCAAAAGCCCTTTGAACGTATCGACCGGAGCCGTTTCCACCACGGCATCCTTGTCGAGATTATAACAGAATCCAACATCCGGCTCGTGAATCATCTTGTGCACGAGCATATCGTCGTCGCCGGAAGAAAGGTGCACGAGATCGCCAAAACCTCCGACCTTAAAGAACAGGTCTTTCTTGTAGGCGAGGGCAGCTGCGCTTGCCACCATCGGAGTGCCCATGCTGAAGCCGGCAGCTTCAATCGAAGTGTAGCCGAGCGTTTCGAGCTTTTGAAATGCGTGAACGATTCCCGGCGAACCGGAATTCTTTTTTGGCCCTTGAACGATGGCGATATTTCCACGGAAGCGGTTCGCCATGGAACGCACCCATCCTTGGGGAGGAATGCAGTCCGCATCCATTGTCATCAAGATTTCATATTTCGCCGCTTTAAATCCCGTTTCGAGGGCGCGCTTTTTAGGGCTTTCTAAAAAAGGAGCGTCCATGGGAACATGGACAACGGAAAATCTCGGGTGCGTTGCGGCGAATTCTTCAAGAATCTGCGGAGTGCTGTCTGTAGAACGGTCGTTCACGCAGATGACTTCCCATTCTCCGGTATAATCCTGCGCATTCAGGGCTTCAAGGGTACGCTTTGCGTGCTCCTCTTCATTCCGCAGAGGAACGATCACCGAAACAGTCCATAGCTTTTCGGGCTTTTCTTTGTCTTTCTTGGCGCGCAAAAGGCCAACCGAAAAATACAGGAAAAGGGCCGCATAAAGCGCCGTAAGGACTCCGAGAATGCAAAAACTTAGCATAGCGGGAAAAATATATTTATTATTCTGTACCCATGATGATTCATCCTTCCGCTTATGTAAGCCCAAATGCCCAAGTTGCCGATAGCGCTTGTATCGGACCGTGGTGCATTGTGGAAGATTTCTCGGAAATTGGCGAAAATGTCGTCCTCGAATCCCGCGTTCACGTGCTTCCGCATGTCAAAATCGGGGCGAATACTCAGGTCTTTGACGGCGCAAGCCTTGGCAACATTCCTCAGGATCTTAAATTCGATGGCGAAGAAACCTCGCTCGAAATCGGGGAACGCTGTACGATCCGCGAATATGCAACGCTTCACCGCGGCACCAAAGCCACCGGCAAGACCGTCGTCGGCGATGACGTGCTGATGATGGCGTACGTCCATGTGGCGCATGACTGCCGCATCGGAAACGGGGTCATCATCTCGAATGCGGTCCAGCTTGCCGGTCATGTTCAAATCGGCGAACACGCAAACCTAGGCGGTACCGCGGGCGTAACCCAGAACTGTCGTATCGGTGCGTTCAGCTTTATCGGCGCTGCTCTAAAAGTCGACAAGGATGTTCCTCCGTACGTGAAGGCTCTCGGAAATCCGCTCCGCTTCGCCGGGGTCAATCTGCATGCCCTGCGCAAATTCCCGGAACGCTTCCCCGAACAGAAAATCATCGAAATCGAACGCCTGTACCGGGAATTTTACCATTCCAAACGCCCTGCCGAAGAAATGGCAAAAGAAATGGCGAAATCCGAAGATCTCGCCATTCAAAAGTTCTTTGCGGAGTCCCGTCCTATAATCCGCTAATCAATTTTGGAAAAAGGCGTCGAGAATACCCGAATACCAGGTGTTTTCGTAGCGGTTGTAAGCTTCAAAACCACCGACCTTGGTAAATCCCCAATATGTCCAGCTGATGTCATATTTTTCGGCGGCAGCGATCGCTTTTTTAGACCAAAGCGCCCAATATTTATCGCTCGGACCGCTTGTTCCGCAACTGCTGCGGGCGCCTGCGGCAACACCGAATTCACCCATGTTCATCGGAATGTGACCGCCGTTTACATCCGGGTAAAGCTTTTGGGCGAGCGCTACATAAGAAGCGATGTCCGAAGAGGCGTTGCTCGCGTAGGTATCTTCTCCGGCGCAGGTGTATCCGTGACCTTCATGGGTATAAGTATACGGTTCATAATAGTGACCGGAGAAAATAATGTTGCCGTCCTGCGGAAGCGTCAGAGCGCCGAGGTCGCCGAATTTTGCCGCATGGTAAGATTCGAACATAATCGTTTTGCCCGGGGCGGCACTGCGGATCGCATTGTAAGCCGAAAGGAGCACGTCATTTAAAATCGTCGCATCTTTAATCGTCGGCTCGTTCATAATTTCAAGCACAAGAAGGGAATCCGGGAAGTGCGCATTTTCAAAAGCGGTGGCGACTTGCGTCCAGATTGAAATGAAGTGCGTCTTCTCGGCATCATAGGCGGCGGCGTTGTTGACCGGATCGTTTGTATAATTGTTTGCCGCGTCCATCATTTCCTGGTACCAATGGAAGTCAACGATGACGGCGAGCCCTGCGTCGATCGCGAGCTGGACGTCTTCAATGACTCCGGCCAAACGGTCCGGATTTACTTCGTGAGTGATCGGGTTCGAATTGTGCTGCCAGCGCACCGGAATGCGGACGGAGTTAAAACCGGCAGCCTTGACAATCGCAAAGTCTTCGTCCTTGATCGGGTTTCCCCAGCCGGCATCCAAATCGTCATTATATCCATAGTTATAGGGTTCTTCCGGAACATCCCCTGCATAGGATTTCGAATCCCACGAGTTCCCGAGATTAATGCCTCGTCCCAAACGGGCGTTCATCGCACGGCCCTTGGAATAGTCGACGGGGACCACGCTTGCAGAACTTTCTGCGGAGCTGGATGATTCCGCGGCGGAAAGCTTGCCATCGTTTCCTGAACAGGCGAGCAGCATCGCTGCGCTGAGGATCGGCAGAAAGATCTTTTTCATCGAAGAAAACTCCTATATAGATACAGTAAAGACGTTCCTTAAAATAATATCTCATTTAAATGGATGTCAAGATGAGCAAAATAAGGCGTTTACGTATGAAACCGCGTGAAAAAGCGATGAAATAAGAAAAATTGATACAATTCGGTTCGAATGCAATGGTTTTTTTGCAAAAACGAAATTTGAAAGTGAAAAAAACAAGTTATATTGTGGTCTATCCGATTTTGTCGGATTTTGGAGAGATTAAAATCTATGAATGCAAAGATACAGAAACCCATCTGGATGTGTCTCTTGATGACACTTCTTCTTGTGTCGTTCTCTTTTGCCGGATTTAGCGAATACCGCGATCGAGATCAATCCCGTTTTGTGATGAAACAAGGCAAGCCGTTCCGACCGGACAAAGAAGTCGTGACGGTTGTCATGCGCGAAGCCATTCCTCGTGGCGGTGGATATACCTACCAGTATCCGCGTGAAAACCCTGAACCGGTACTCACGGATAAGTACGCAATGGAAGGCGCTCTTTCCATGGAAATCGAACTCATTGCGAGCGATTATTCCGGTGTGGCTATCTGTATCGCAGGTTCCGTGGACCTGACTCCGTATTTGGAAGAAGGCGTTCTCGAATTCTGGATTAAAGGCGATAAGGGCGGCGAAAACGCTCTGTTCGTGCTTGTGGATGACGGTGTGAAGAGCGGTGGCGAATCTCTCCAGGTGAAGCTCCGTTCCAAGAGCCTTGGCGAAATTACGACAGAATGGACGCATTTCAGCATTCCTTTAAAGCTCTTCGGTATGACGGGTCTTTATTGGGACGCAAAGAATACCCGCGACGTGATGCTCCCGTTCGCTTGGGACAAGTTCAAGGGTTTCCGTCTTGAAGTCCGTAAGGATGAAAACGAAGCTTTCAAGGTTTGGATCGACGACATCGTCATCAAGAAGCATGGCAAGCCGTACGAAGGTCCGGCAAACTATCCTTTCCGCAATGCGATTTAAGAGGGTTTTATGCGTAAACTAGTTTCTTCTTTTTTGATCGCTTCTTGCGCCGCGTCCGTCTGGGCCACCCCGACCCAGGTCAAGCTGGACTCGATTAACGCATCTGTAGACACTCTTGCAAGCAACATGGAATCCACCTTGCTCGGCAAGGACGATCTGCCGATGGCGGTTTCGGGTTTCATGGCGTTCCGCGTCAAGAATTTCCATTATTCCAACACGGCTCCGGCTTTTGCGAGTGACGAAGCTCGTACAGCGGTCGATGCAGTCTTCAAGGCGAACATTGTCGCCATGCCGAACTCTTACATGACCTTGTGGTCTAACATCACGTTCCCGTTCGATCTTTCGGGTACGTTCGGCAATAAGTATGCGACCCAGCCGACCGAAGTGCCGACTTATGACGAACGCGTTCTTTACGATCACTCCACGGACTACTACTCGACGACAATCGATGAAGAATTCAACGTGGGTGCCGATATCCGTGCAGGCGTCTTTGGCGCCTATGTGACGGCTGGCGGCGTGATTTGGGCAAATGCTTCTCCTCTCACCATGTGGGAACGTGAAACCGCCCCGCGTTTTGCTTGGCAGTATGAACTCTTCGAAGATGAAAAGACCGTCAGTACTTATTATAAGGAAAAGGTCTTTAAGCCGGTGAAGGAAGGCGGTCGTGCATTCTGGACGAACCGTTCTTTCGGCGGTATCTTTGCCAACGTTTACCAGTTGCCGTTCAATATGAAGGCTCAGGTGATGGTTTCCCAGCCGATGGATATGGACGTGGGTACCCGTGACGGTCTCCGTCTTTATGCAGGCCAGCCGGGTGAACTGGAAACCTACGGTCTTCACGATATGCGCGGTTCCGTCTATCACGGAAGACTTGCCAAGGACAAGCTCTTTGAAACGATGACTCTCGGTGTGAACTACATGGGTGTCGTTTTCGACAAGGGCCTCATTTACGAAGACGAATTCCGTAACCAGCAGCTCTCCGCTGGACTTACCCCGTCGCTTTTGAATACGCATGTGGCCTCTATGGACATCAAGGGTAACATTACCCCGAAGCTCTATTTGATGGCGGATGTGGCCGTGAGCATCACGGACTCGGTGAACTTCTACAAGTCCGAAGAAGCGGC
>OCVV010990576.1_pt1 | contig 21447 bp, 5 predicted proteins | sample 1539721 | NCBI WGS metagenome assembly OCVV01 (sample SAMN02144230, study PRJEB22623) | gut metagenome | biome: sheep rumen | host: Ovis aries | place: New Zealand
GAAATAAACAAAAACAACAACCCCAGCCGTAAGATCATCTGTTTTTAAGCGTGGACAGAGAACCTTTTTATCTTTGACGTCTATTTCGGTCATACACGTCCCGTAATAAAGTTTTTGAAAAACCAGACTGTCCATGCGTTCCTTATCTGAGGCACTCATAAATCCGCCAGATGTTGAAGTCGCATATCCAAAGCTGCTGGATGCATCTTTGAGAATCCATGCAGGCTCATTATCCGCAGATAAATATTCAAACAAATATGTTTGATTTGCCTTCAGGAAATCGGAAGAATCAAGACTGACATATTCATTTGAAAGAAGCCTTTTAATTGGCGCAGCTGATAAAGACTCTGTTCCATATGTCACAGCCAGGGTCAACTCATTTGCAGGGGCAGTGTTTGTATTCGAAAACCGAACAAGCAGAAGTCTCGGAGAATTTTGGGCATTGTTATACAACTCTCCACATGAAGCGACCTTAGCAGGCGCATCTGCTTCTGTTGCACATTGCGCAAAATATACTGGCGCATTCCCCAGTTTATCTATTTTGCTTTTGTCCGCAGCACTCATTAACCCATCGACCGTACTAGTAGCCGTTCCGTAGGTTGTATCCTGAGAAGGAAGGCCTAAACTGACAATGTCTGCCGCAGTAACAGGAGTTATGCTTCCAACATGCCCGTGCTCGGTTGTTGCAAATCTATACAAACCAAGAGCGGATGCTGCTGTTACCTTGTTCTCATCTGTAGCATGAACATATGCGGTTTGTCCTCGATCTCCATAGAACGCATCACTGGACGAAGTGCCCAATTGTAAGGACGAACTAATCCCGACATATCCCGTTCCTGGCGCCCAGCGATAAGCAATACTCGTAGTTGTTGCAACATAGATTTTACCCGGTTCTCCCGTTTCAGGAAAATCGGATACTGTCAATCCTTCGATAATGTCGTCGACATAAGAGGGGAGTTGAGCAGCCGGCACATGTCCAGACTGATCCAATGTTGCTATGCCACTGGCTTGTCCCTTTTCGCTTTTCTTAACAAAAGTTGATTCGATTTTTTCGAGCAATTTTGTTTTGAATTTAGATAGATTTTCTAATGAAATTGCAGGCATTAAGCAGGCACCTCCTCGGCAAACAACGCTTCAATTTCTGCGTCTGTTGCATAAACAGGTTCTTTAGAATTAATGTATTGCAGAAGGGTCTGGCTTTCCTGTTCTTCTTTATCCATAACGATATCACTTGCGTCAATGGACACAGTCCCTTCAACAGGTTGAATACCGTTGACATTCTTTACCGATCCGGCTGCGTCTGCATAAGACTGAAGGTCTTCTTCAAGATTGTTGATGTACTCCTGCAACGTTTTCTTTTCCTCTGTGGTTGCTCCAGCATCAAAGAAAATATTTCCTCCGTCCAGAACGATATTTCCGGAAAGATTATTAACTGAATCGACAGCGCCGCTTCCGTTCGATCCAAGATACCCGACATTGTAGACATAAGACGTGGCGTTATTTCCCCATAAAAAGGTGGTCTTTGTCCATATATATTTGCCGAAATCTCCTGCGCTGATATTATTTAACGATGGAGTCCAGCCTTCACCATCCGGCGGAGGTGTAACACCGCTGTTTGCACCAAGATAATACAACGTAGTGGCTGTAACGTCCTTAATGTCATCCGAATGTGTCTTAGCCATATTCGCATAATACTTGGCATTGTTTTCATATGTTTCGTCTTCTGTGTTCTCACCGGGACCAACAGCCCATTTCTGAGCTTGTTGATTAGCAATCTGAGCATAATACTTGGCGTTGTTTGTTTCAGACGGCGTTCCATTGGACCCGCCCGTTGCCCACATTTCTGCTTCATCGACGAGGTTCTGAGAAGTAGTAACGTCCTCTGTGATTTGCTGCGAATATTGACTCATCGGCTCAAAATACTCAACAGTTTGATCGTGCATTAACTGGGCTTGATCAGCATAATATTTTGCGTTATGGTTAACGCCCGGCGTACCAGCCATACCACCTGTTGCCCACATCTCAGACTGTGTAGCAAAATACTTTGCACTGTTCTGTGCTCCTCCGGATGTGTTATCGTTAAGAGCTCCAGTTGCCCAAACATGAGCTTGATCTGAATAGTATTTTGCATTATTTGCCGAATCAGGATTTCCACTGGTCCCACCATTAGCCCATAAATGAGCTTCGTTCGCAGAATCTCCAGCCTCTTCGGCATAATGCTTTGCGTTGTTCGTAGCGCTTGGATTGCCTGTAGTATTTCCTGTAGCCCATGCGGCTGCGCGATCTTCTGCGTTCTTTGCGTTTACAGCAGATTCATTTGCCACAGTTGCGTAATGCAAAGCGTTGTTGGTAGAACTTGGCTGTCCTTCAATTCCGCCTGTTGCCCACATTGCAGCAGTGTTGCTAGCTTGAACAGCATTGTCTTTCGCTGAAATGGCACCCTGTTCAGCAAGAGCCGCATTTGTCTGCGAGGTTTGAGCGCTTTGAGCATTGTTCGAAGCACTTGCGATTTCGGACACCCATTGAGCAAGAGTACCTTCATACCCGCCCTCGACAGCCAAAGAATAGGCAGAAACGGGGCCGAGTTCGGTCTCGACCCCGTCTACGAATTGAGTATATAACCATCCATCCTTATGACCGCCAGTGCCATCTCCAAGAATAACTTTGTCTGCACCGCGGTATAAAATTACGTTCTCCGCAAACTCAGGGAAGAACGTGTAATTGCCATTTGAATTGTTTGCCATTTTATCCACCCCGAGCTTTCATAATTTCTCTATAGTATTGGATTCCGGTTTCTCCATTTAATTCACGACTGGTCATTCTGCAATTGTTTTCTTTCATAAAAACATTCAGCTGAATTGTAAAAGGCATATTATCCTCAAACATTAAACCTTCCGCTTGTGTTAATACAAGAGAAAACTTAGAATAACCGCGATCAGGTTGAAAACCAGAATTAACTATCTTTTCCAGCACGATACCTCCATTTTGTTTGTAAGAAACAATAACGTGATCGATTTCAGCTGGAATAAAAGGCACAACAAATGTATGTGCTATTGTTTCGCCTGGGAAGAACATAGCGGTTCCCCCTTCTTTTATTAAAATTCTATAAAGTCATTCAGAACTTCAATATCAGAAATAGGCATATTAATTTGATCTCCAAAATCAATTTTAAACTTTTCCTTGCAATAATCAGCTTCCATATTTAAGAGTTCTCCAAGTTCTTGAACGAAATTCTGTTCATCCTCGTCGTTAGAAAACTGAAAAGAATCAGAACCTTCTTGTTGAGTTGGATGATATCTGTCAAAGATTTTTTGTTCTTCGTGAACTTGAAAATCCCATACAGGCTGAAGAGCTTGTTTTAATTTAAATAAGCCAAGAGAAACATTTAAAGGTAATTTCTCGTTCTGATATTTTTGAATGACTTTGTATGCGTTAACAACTTGTTGTTGTTTCATGTTACCTTACTCCTTATAAATCTTTGAATTAAATGCTTATATAGTATTTATCCAAATCAATGATGATTTACATTTATATAATATTTAGTACTATTTACATAAAAAGATATGGATTTCGTGCTTGCGTAAACATCAACAGTTCCGACAGGACTATCGCCAGCAGATGTATTACCAGCTACAGTACTTACATTTATGGAAGCAGTTTTGGCTGTAACTTTTACATTATCCCATGTTTGTATATAAGTCCCAGATGTTGGTGTTGGCGGTCCTTTTAAATAAATATAAACACTTTTGCCAGGTTCGATTGTTTGGTCCGCCTTTGGGTCTAAATACATTTGATTGCAACCATCGGTCCAGCCATTTTCATAAACTCCCTTAGCACTTACTTTTACAGATGTTAATGTTTTATAATCTCGTTCATGGTAAGTCCTAACATTAATTATCTTTTCATGGTCACTCCACTTGTCTGGAACGACTGTTGAAATATGCCAGGAAAATAAAACATCATTCTGGAGTTTTTCTATAGATCCTTCTTCTCGTGTATATCCATAAACATTTATATCGTTAGTGTCTGGATCTATTTTAGATGTTTCTACTGCTGCTGTAACTCCAGCTGTGCCATAACTTCTAACGGTTTGCTTTTTGCCACCAAACATGTAATAACAGCTTGCAGTATAAACAGCCGAGGCGTGTGCAGGATAATCGCTACTCCAGCCCCCCGGGTTAAGATGCACTGAAGTAGCTGTACTAAAACCCCACGAACTCGTTCCTCCGGAGTTATCCGTAACATATATTGTTACTTCTCCGGTAGATTTATTTTGCGAAACTCGTTTTACTGTTTGGAACTTTAATTTACTAAATAAATGATCATAACTATAATCGGAACCATCTGTAGATATCGATCCTAAATCATGTAAATCAACATCATTAATATATTGCCCATTTCCTTTATATACTCTAAGTTTTTGAATTGTAACAATACCGTCTTTTGTTACAGAAAACGGAGCTTTTTCTGGGTCTTTATTACCTGCCCATATAGCATACATATGGGTTGGATTTGAAGCACCGCTTAATGGATATAAATCATTCGATCCATCTAACCCAACATAGGCAGATCCACTTGCAACGGATTCCAATAATCCTTTGTGAGCAGAATTTTGTCCGACCTTCCATGAACCAATAGTTCCCTTTGAAGCGGTTATATCTTTTGTTTCCAGATGCCCTCCTTGGGTAACATAGAAGTTCGCAGATGCCGGAGTGTTATTTCCAGCCCAGAAAGCAATGTCGTCTTTGTTAATTGTTTTTGCAAGACCAGTTGAAGATCCGGTCAAAGAATTTTGATTGATGGTCCAACCGCCAATCGTTCCACTTGTTGCAGTCATGGCTCCTTCTGGTGTAACTTGGAAAGGCGTTGTATTCGTCGTAGAGTCGAATGCTCCGAGATAAATTGATCCGTCTTTTGAAATAAGGAATCCCGCATCTGTAGATAGAGCAGATGTTTTAGTCCCTGTGTAGATTCCATATTTTTCATCAATGTTAATGCCACCGATTGAGCCAGATCTTGCGGTAATCGTTCCGGTTAATTCAACGTCTCCATTAGCTGTAGCCTTGAAGGAGTTAACTTTAGTATCTTTTGTTCCTCGAATATAGATGCCGTCAGTTCCAAAGTACGCACCATCCTGATTGGCCCCAATACTGGATGGACCATGATAAATATATGCATTTACACCGTTTGATCCAACAGTAAAGGATTTACCGGAATTTCCGATTACAACGTCTCCTGTTGATGCCAGAATAAGTTTTTGTCCAGCAGAAATGTTTACAACACTGTCGGCCGAGATATTGATCGAGCCTCCGTTAATGTTCATCTCTCCGGAAACTGCATCAATGTTCAATGTGTTTGTTCCAAACTTAGCTTGTGCGCCGTCCTTTGAAACAGTTAAATATCCTCCAAGATTGACACCGTCTGTTCCAAGATAGATGCCGGGTTCTGTAGAAGACATGGAATCTGTTCCAGAATACATATATCTGCGAACAACATATCCGCCTAATTCTTCAAAGCTTACTGTCATTCCGGCGATTTCACCTGTTAACGCAGTAATTCGTCCGGTAATATCTGTATCTCCTTGAGCGTTCACGTTGAAATTCGGTGAACTAACAACAAAGTGTCCGGCTTCGCTTGCAGATATCTCAATAGATCCGCCGCTGGCGATTAAAACATCGCCGCCAGATTTAACTTCAAAATGTCCTTCGCTTTCGATGAACAGATCTGCTCCGGATTTGATATTCATGTCTGAACCACTGTATAGGTTCAGCAATCCACCGGTCATAATATTAATATAAGCAGGATTTTTACCTTCCGAAGTAGTTTCAGCCGATCCTATTTGGATATAGGAATCGTCGTCTCCAACTTCCGCATAGCTCCCATCTACGTTGTGCAAACCGGTTTTTACTCCTCCAGCTGGACGATTTCCGTCAACTGTCGCATACATCATAAGGGCGGCATTGGATCCAATGTTCAATTCCTGTCCAACAGAAGCATGGATCATGTCAGTCGTAATAGCTCCTATTAACGCTTCTTTTGCAGAAAGGAAAGCCGTAACGACCTGATCCGAAGTAAGCCCCTTACCGGTGAGACCTGTTCTGAACATCCAGTCTCCCCATGAGTCTCTTTGATCAGCTATTAAGATTCCACGTCCAGTAAGCATCATGGCTCCAGATCCATCATCCGCTTCAAAGATAAGATTGCCCTTAGGATCTGTCCACCAGTTTGAAGCGCCGCCTAAAATGAGGGCTTTGTTTGCTTTAATGTTGCCTTCAAGAAGGTCAGAAGAAAGCGTTCCGGAAGAAGTTAATGCAGCCGCTCTTTTATAAACAGACTGTTTGCCTTTGGTTTCTTTTGCTACTTCTGCGATTCTCGTTAAGACATCCGTGAAATCATGTTGATCGATCAGCGATAATTTAGTATTAATCTCAAGCGTAGTTAACCACGGTTGGTCATAACATTTATCTATGACGTCGATGTAAGCCCACTGATTGATGCTGGCATCAGGATCAACCAAATGAACGGCATCCGTAATTTGAATATCCGGCCAACCTGTCTCATACATATCATCAATTGAAAAATGTTGATCAAGGTTAGAGCCATATAAATCAAGGAAGCCAATCTCGTATGTTATTTCAGGTTTTGATATCTCCTGTAGATTGTCCATGGCATCCGTATACATCCGGATCTCATCGCCTTCGACAAACTGGTCTTCCTGCCAGTATCCTTCTCTTAGGAGATCCCCTAATTCCTCGGTTAAAGAATTATCTTCGGCTTCTATCAACGCCTGCGCGTTTCGAAGATCATTAAGATTCTGCCCATATGTTAAATCTGCAAGATCAGCAAATTTTTCCATCAATGGATTGATCCCGATAAGCTCACCTTCAGACCGAAGACTGTTGATGATTTTATATCCTTTGTTGCTGAGATATAAAGTTCCTTCAAAGTCTTGAACCCTGAAATAATGATTATCGTTTAATTCACTGTGTACAACAATCCGGGCATAATAAGCGTCTCCGGTTATTGTGATTGATCCTGAACCGGTTGCAAGCATCGACCTCTGATAAACTTTATCAATGTTATATAATACAATATAAGAATCATCTGGTAGATCATATTGATACACTGTATCTTTATAAACCTTAATGTTGTTTGTTCTGAACCATTCAGAGGAATTCTCTTCAACACCCGTCAAGGCGTTAATAAGTCCGGGGAAAACAGAAGTATTTGCAAGTTCATTATCTGACGGGAAATCAACAGAATCATAAGAAACAACCTTTGTTGAAACAACTTTTTCAATAGAATCGTTCTGCCATATATAACCTTTTGTGGTGTCCAACGTAAGATCGAATCCCTGAGGAATTTCCTCGTCTGTTGTGAACACCCAATAAAAGGAATAAGGGCTTCTAAAAGCATAATTTCCAACAGGCATTTTACTTGTCGTATGATAGATGTACTTTTCAAAAATCCCTTTATATAGCATGTCTCTTTGATTACAGTAATAAATCACCTTGGAGAACTGAATCGCAATTCTTTGTTCTTCTGCCGTTTTCATTTGGATCCATTCATTTTCTGAACAGAAATATAAAGCTTTGGTTCGAATATTGAAAAAGTAAGTGTCATTCCTGTAGTATGGAGCATTTTCACCTATAAAGACTCTGTGCCAGCCAGTTTCTCCACGGGCTCCATAACAGAAATACAGTTCGCTTTCCTGATTCGACATAGTATAATATTTATAATACCATCCGTATGTATTCTGAATAGAATCTGTGGATGGGACAGGACCTCTTTCATCAGCAAAATAAGTCGGATGCTTTTCGGTTGCAACAGTTGTTTCGTTTTGCAAAGAAGATAATACAGCTTCATCCGAAACTTGTTTCGCTGACAATTTTCCTGACATGGACATAGAACAGAAAAGATAGAACCGATCGCCCGGTTTAAGTTGCTTATCTGATTTATCCATATGCAATACAATCGCAGCCGGATCAGTATCGTTTAAACCGTAGTCATAGTCCTTAGGATTACCACTATCGTTTAAATAAAGACTTCCATCTGGCTTCATGATTGCCTTTACATAGGCAATATCCCATGTGATAGGATAGGTGTTGTGTATGATATATACAACGCTTCCGATACCGGACACAGGATCTCCATTATCTTTAAGTTCTTTGGCGACGTGCCAAGAAAAATAGTTTCTCTTGGCTTCGTCGTAATCCGTTCTGTAAAGGACTCCATGATCTCCCTGGTTTGTGTCGAGATTAAGAACAAGTTTCGGTTCATCGCCTTCATTAGCTGCATAAGAACTGTAATTTTTGACAGCAAGCTTTGCCATACCTGTATTTGATTCAAGGATCTCGCTTAGCTTCTGTTCATTTTCAATTAATGCTCTTGCAGCCGTTTCGCTTTGTTCATAAAGCACAGGCATGTTTTGCTGGTAAGACGCCATCCTTTGAAACAGGTTGTCCGACAACAACCCAACTTCCCGATAATAATCAAAACATAAAAGGAAAGGGAAGTAGTTTTTAACTTCAACTCGTTCAGACGAAAGCTCATAACATTCTCCTGTCCTCGCTTTGTATACTGGATAAGCCTTACCTGTAGTTTTATTCCAGACGTAACTTCTCGACATAAAGTCAAGATCGCTGTAAACCAGTTCAGAAGAGAACGTTAAATCATCAGTCGTTGTAAAATAGTAAGGAATGTCATCTTTATCAAAAAATACAAGTTCTGTTCCTGCCCTGAAAGTTGCAGAATGAATATTGTACTCATTGTGATAACAAACCTGAATAGAGCACATACCGTTCTGGTCTCCGTAAGAACCATATGCATATAACCGTGTAACCATTGTATCGGTATTAACAGTTCTCGTAATGTTTTTCAGGTTTTTATCATAATGAACTTCAAACACGTTTATATCTGAGTAGACCTCTTTGGGGATTTCTCCGGGTTCTAATTCTCGTGAAAAAGGATTCATGGGAACAATATCGACAACACGTCCTGTGACTTGCTCTCCATATTCATTTGTATAAACACCTTCTCCGTGATAAATCGGCTTTGCGTCAAACAACTCGCATAAGTTTTCGATTAGCCTGAACGCGCCGGTATTTGAAGAAGCATTAAGAGATCTCTTTTTTATTATTGTGTTATCATAGTCTTCAACAAAGTTGGCAACTTCTCCAACGTGCCATCCTGTTCCCTTGAGGATTGTCGTGAGAATTTCTTTTGCGGTTCCGGTGTTATTGCTTTCTTCGTCTGAAAACTCTAAATCAAGCGCTTTAGATTTTAATAATTGCGCTATGTGTCCAGCCGTCACTTCAACTGTTTTCGCATTGGTATTATGTATGACTTTCTGTTCGGATATAATATACCAATCCGTTTCGTTTTCAGTTTGAAGTTTTATCTTATAGTCTGCAATCAAATACTGAATGCGAAAATTTTCTTCTTCTCCTTCATCGGTAATGCATGTTGAAGGAATACTGAAAGAAAGCTCCTTCCAGCCGTTGCGTTCAGTCTTGACATAGACATCTTTAGCCTGTCCGGAAACGTCAGATGTATTATCATACAGGTTACAGACTTTTCGATTTTCGTAATCGCAGATATCCAGACAAAGACTGCGCGAAGCCTTTAACATGTACTCACCACCTTATTATGAATATGTTGGCTTGAAAATAAATCTCAAGCTTCTTAGATTAACATTAGATACAGGATCAATTGTTATTTCGTTCATTGGGATAATCATCGTCTTTTCATTTCCGGTTCCCTCGATAACTTTATTAGTCTTGAAATGATGAAGATCTATCTGCTCTGTTATTTTTACCCATTCATCTACAATAAAAATATATTTACCGACAATATCTTGATGTAACATATTTAATATCTCGATAATGTAATCATTATTATAATTAATAAAAACATTCCGAATCGCCGGGAACGATGGGGCCAAAGATAGAAAACCATAATCGTGATACAGGAAGTTAATCTTGTTTTCGCCATTTCCGGAAACAATTGTTTTGCCGCTGATAGGATCAACTACAACTTCTTTTCCTTCTGGCGTAACAGCATTTGTAATGGCAACCAGCTTCATGGATTGCCCTGTTGTGTTATTGGAAATGATAACTCCCTCGCCGACATCTCCGGCAAGCGCCACTCCTAAAGCGGCATATTCCTGTCCGGGATTGGCTAATTTAATTTGAAGAGGATTTGAATGATAAACAATCAGGTTTGTAAACTCTCTGTCTTTATCCATCTCTTCTTTTTCAAACACAGCGGAGTTATTCATCAGATCATCATGATATTTTTGAGCTCTTGTGTGCACTATAATATCAGATCTCGCAAAAGGGTAAAAAGCTTTCATCTTGATTGTAACAACACCGTTTTCGTAGTTTTTTAAATCAAATTCTACTGGATCTGTTACAGTCGCGGTATAATAACACCACGGCCTTTTATCAAAAATTAGCTTGCCTGATTTCCCTTTTCTGAATAAATTAAACACCTGAGACATAATGCCTTTATCGATTCTGGAATCTTCAAAAAAGCATCTCAGAGTAAACTCTTTTGGGGAATACCAAGAGCCGTAATAATATCCTCCATTGTGGCCTTCATAAGTTTCAATATAAGACTCGAAACTTGCTGGACGATAAACGAATACATCTTCCAAATCAGGAGCGTATTCCAGTCCTAATGTAGCAATATCTGTGCCACAAAAAGAAAAACCTCCGGCCATGTGTATTCACCCACCTTTCTATTATAAATTGAGAAAAGGGGAGAGAGTTTATCCTCTCTCCCCGAAATACGTTAATAATAATCAGCGCGGCGAGAGAACGAAAAGGGATTCGTTCTCGTAGCCGCGTCTTCTCTCCATTATGCTCGTTTTCGAAACGGGAGAAAATCAAAGAAACATAAACGGTTTAAAAAGCATAACGGGCCAAATTAAAACCTTCTTTGTTGAGTTGCTTTGTGAAGGCTTTGCCTACACGCCTTGCAACATCTTCATAATCAGCATCATCCTTTAATTCGGCTTGATTAATCGTAATGTTAATATCTCCGATTGAAGTATTGTTTCCATACTTCGTAGTATCCGGAGCAAGACTTGGAGAAACAGAAACATAACGCAACGCCTCGGTTAATCCCATAAGAGCTTTTGTGTCATAAGCGGATAAGATAGATTCCGGCTGAGATTTTGTTCCGTCGACCCATGCAAGGCCTGTAAAATCAATCTTACCTCCGTGCTTATATTGTTTGACTGTTCCTTGCGCTCTCTTGTAGAAATCTTCAAGCTGTCGATATCCATATGCATTAGCGTTGCTTCTGTCGAGAAGGGCTCTTTCCTGATCATATATCTTTTTCAGTGCAGTAGTTGCTTCGTTCCATGAATTATATCCAGAATATCTTTTGCTTCCCCAATAGAATTCATAATGCTTTTTCGGAGAAGGAGTGTTTTTAGGCGGATTGCTTCCGCCGCCTCCACCGTAAGTCGTCGTACTTCCGCCGCCACCAGAGGTAACAATGTATACAGGAGTAGACACTGGTTTTTCTTCTTGTTGAGACTTATATAATTCAGCATCACTACCGACTACTTTGCTGTACTTATCATATGATTCATCAACAGCCGCCTGAGCAACACCTGTTGTATCATCTGGTGTTCTCGTCCAGAAATACTGGGGTCCGGTAGTAGCATATTGACCATAATCATATTGATAACCAGGAATAGGCTCAACTTTGTAAGTCCATTCTTTCATCTCAGACATTTTATCCAGAATTTCATGGTTGTCTGCAAATTCAGCATTATCAACAAGAGAAGCCGCATAGTTATCGTAGGCTGTGCTCCACTGATGTTCAAGAATCCATTTGCCGTTTTCTGAAGCGTTCATGTAATCCTGAGACTGCTTCATAAAATCGAGGAATTCTTCTTTATTGGACATCAATCCCATAATCTGATCCCAGTATGTATCAGTGTGGCCATACATTTTATCCCAGGTGTCTTTCCAGCCCTGTTCCATACTCTGTTGCATCTCAGCAGAAGAATTCTTGTAATCTTCATTGTGTTCTTTCATCCATGCAAGATATTGATCGTAATCTTCATAGGAGTTACCCATGATATCCTTAACCTGATCCATGAAGTTGCCAGAGTTTTCGAGAAGCTCCTTAAGATCTTCTTCATGAACTTGGATATAATCGTCTTCGGCCTGAATCTCATCATCAAGTGCATCCATTGCTGCTTGAGCTTCGTCTTCTGTAATATTCCAAGACAGTTCCTTTTGAAGGTCAGAGATTTGTCTCCGAAGCTCTTTTGCGTCTTTGGACCGTGTCGGATCCATGGAAATAAGAGCAAGCTGTTTTTGATACTCAGCCAGAAGCTCGTATTTATCTTCTGCATCAATGGCTGCTTTACGGGCATTCAATCTTTCATTGATTAGATTCTTTTCGTTTTGAAGAGTTTTCTTGTGCTCTTCTCTTGTCTTCTTCTCAAGATTCCATTCATCCTGCTTTTCTTTTTTAATCACATTTAAGATAGAGTTTTGAACATTGACCTCGCCTTGAAGCATTTCTCTCCGCATCTTTTCCTGTGCTTTAATTTCTTTATCGAGAGTATCTTCAATGTTTTTAGCAAGCTTTTTAATATCTTCCTGATTCTTTTCAATAAGCTTGTTGTTTTTCTCAATCGTATTATTTGTCGAGGCAAGCGTTTCCTCCATCTTCTTAATCTCAGCATCAATCTTTTTATAAAGCTCCGGATCATCCTTTGCTGCATCTCTTTGCTGTTCGAGAAGATCGATTTGCTCTTCTATTGCTTCAGCACGTTTCTTTTGAGTTTCGTTATCCCATTCGAGAGCGTGTCCATAGTTAGTCAGCTCGCTTCTGTTTTGATATCTTGTTTCCTGGAACTGGATTAATCTAAGTTCATGCTGATAGTTGTTATCCTGCTCTTGGAACTGCTCAACTGCGTGAGAGAAATCAGTTTCGCGAACCTGACGAACGATGGAAGCATAATCATTTTCTGTTTGCAGAATTTCTTCCCGAAGAGCCATAATCTGTTCGCGCAAAGCTTTCCATTGCGTAGAGCCTTCTTTCAACTTTCCGCTGTTAAGAAGTTCTTCCATTGCTTCCAGTCCGCTTTGCTTGACTCTAAGGTTTTCAGCCGTCAGATCTCTTTGAACATCCAACATGGCTTTATAGTTTTCGTAATCTCCTGCGTCTTTATAACCTTGAGCAGCAATCTGTGCCATCCTCAGTTCGTGTTGAGCTGATTTGTTGGCATCTTCGTATTGCGTTGTAGTTTCCAGAACATAGGACTCTTCAATCGCCTCGTTATTATCTCTGATCGTTGCGGTAAGCTGAGCCATGGCTGCTTCGTATTCAAAGATTGCGGAACGTGCGCTAAGCCAAGCAGGGGAGCCTTCTTCGAGAGTGGCCATCTGCTGTTTGAGTCCATCGATAGACGCTTGATAAAGCTTTAACTGGTCTGCAGAATAGGCATTTTGAGATGCAAGAGCTCCACGATAAGCTCCATACTGATTCTCCTTCTGATAAATACCAGACCATGTTGAAAGCATATCTTGCTCATGACTAAACGGCTCAAGAGCATTCTGAAGATCTGTTGCAATCTGAGAAATTTTCGCCTGTTGTAAGTTTTGAGTTTCAGTTAAAATCTGGTTCTCTATTTCCGCATTTTGTTCTTTTAATTTCCAGATGTTATCGCGGACAGTAATCCAGTCTTGTGTACCTTTTTTGTATGTCTTCAGAAGCTTTTCCCATTCTTCAATCTGATAGTTATTCATTTCAATGTCGTTTCGATAGTTTTGAATCTGGGCTTGCGTTACAGCCGCATAGTTTTCAAACTGCCCTTTAGCAAGATAATTCTGTGCTCTAAGGCCTAACATAGTTGAAGCATGGGAAATAGGTTTATCTTCGTTCGCATGCTTGGTTTCAACAATATTAATCTTCTTTGAGTTGATTGCGTCAATCTCATTATCAATTTTAGCCATAGATTCTTTTGCGGAATCAATGGCTTCTGCGAGCTTATACCATTCTTCTGAACCAACTTTAACCTTGCTTAACTGACTTTCAAGTGCGGCAATGTTAGCAGAATATTGATCTTTTAATCTTAATTGAGCTTCAATCTCATCGTTTAACGAATTAAGATAACCCTGATAGTTGTTGGTCGTTTCATACCTTGTCTGACGCTCTTGTGCCATTGTGACATCATGCTCACGACGTTTGATGTAATGGCTTTGTCCTTCGAGTAACGCGTCAGTCGCAGACTTTCCGTTATTGCCGCTGTTGCTAGGTCTTGTCGTAGGTCTGGAATAACTATTTCCGGGTCTTGCACTTATTCCAGACATGCCTAACTGAGACAAGAAGGATTGGACATCTATGTGACCATCGCTTAATAAGGCCTGAATATCAACAGAAGCATAGGTTCCAAGCAAGGACATAATGACATCCAGAACCCGTTTTTCTTCGTCTCCAAGTTTAGCCGCAAATTCAGAAAGCTCAAGCTGGCCCTCTGCGTTAACGTGGATTAAATCTCCGATCGGCATATTATAGGAGAATCCTTCGGTCCCTTCAAGGAAACTAAACAGAGAAGCAACGGTATCACTAAACTGCTGAGAGATGATAGGCTGAACCTGATTTAACAACTCATCCAGTTTTTCTTGAGACATATTGGCGAGTTGATCAGCATCATATGGAAGTAAACCAGCAAGAATATCCAGCGTTTGGTCTCCACGCTTTTTCATTCGATTCAGTTGCTTACCGGATTTTCCTCTGGCTCTATTGATTGCACCTTGCTGATCCTGGAGATCTTCCATCTGCTTCGTCAGCTTCATTTCAGCCTGTGCAGCATCTGTTCCGCCTTTGGCAAGGTCTGTTATCGTTTCAGATAATCCATCTACTCCCTTTGCGTATTTAGCAACATCCGCTGCCTTGCTTGCGGCCCAGTTGCTGTTTAACGCTTTGAGAGCGGCATTTGATCCATTAGCGGCTTGTTCAAGCTCTGGGAATTTAGAGATTATTTCATCGTAGAAACCTCTTAAATTCTCGTCGCCTTTCATTTTATCAAGAGTTTCACGTAATCCGATACTGTTAAACTGACCACTATGATAATTATCACCAAGAGATGCTTGAGCAATTAAATCATAATATTGATAATCTTTGCCGGCCCCATTCATTTGAGCGGTCATAAACTGGTTGTAATCAGCCGAAGTTAATGTCCCGTTACTTAACAATCCCATGGCTGCAACAATACCGTTGTTGCTCATAACGGCGTTGGTCCAGTTGCTGTCCCAAACAGGATTACCATTTTCATCTTTTTGGTTCTGCACATAGTCCCAGAAATCACCATCGGCTTGTGGATTATAAGTATCGGCCATTCCCTGGAGCACTTGAGAACCTTTAAATTCATATGTGCTTTGTCTTAATCTGTCTCTTGCTTCCTGATATGCTTGAGAAAAATCCTGAGTGGCAGCGTTGGATGCGCCTTCAAGAGTGTCAGCATATTCATTGAGACGAGCAGCTGTTTCATCATCAGCTTTAGTAGCTGCTTCTCTTAACGTCTCAATAAGCGAATCAAAGTCAGTAGCTTCACTTAAATCAATTTCTTCAAGCTCATCAGTTGTTTTATCAATATCAACACCCTTTAAATCTTGTTCAATAACATCTTTTACATTAGAAAGAATTTCATCTCTTCTTTCGTTAATCATACCAAGAATAGATTCTTGTCCGCCAGATGTTTTCATCTGTTCAGAAACATAATCTTGATCTAATCCAAGCAGAGATACAATATCGCCCTGTTTTGAAATCTCTTCAGGAGAAGTTGCCGCTATATTGGCTCGTTCAACGGAAGCAAGATCGCTAAAGTATCCGCTTAATACCTGGCCTCTATCAGAACTGCGACCACTCGATAGTAATCTTACGTTGGTTGCTTTTTCCGCTGCGTTTCTGTCTCCGGCAAAATCTATACTGGCAAGCCACTCAGCATATTTTTCAGCAAAATCTTCAGGCAATTTACCTTCCGATAAAAACTTTTGTAAAGCAGATCCAGCGTCGCCCATATCGGAGAACATTGCGTCCCACATCTTTACAAGAGGGCTATCTTTACCGTTATTATCGATTTCAGATTGATATCTTGTTCTTATACCGTTAAGTGTTTCTTCGTCCCAATTTTGATTCGAAAAACCATTTTCACCAAACAGTTTTCTTGATGCAAATCCATATTTATCTGTAGCCTTACCGCCAAATAGAGCCGTATTATATGCTGCTTGTAAATCTGTTTCTGTTACACCAGATCCTTCTTGCGAAGCGAGAGTTAACATATACCGTAAGTTTTCATCAATACCGGATAAATCCTGTGTCTTGTTATTTACAAGTAACGAGGCTCTCTGCCTTAATGTCAAATTTGCATAAGGACCATTCTCTGAGCCAAATATAGCCTGCCGTGCTGCTCCATATGCTTTAGCATTTGTCTTGCTCTTTGCGTCAGCAGCCCTTTGGGCTTCGGCTAAACTCGTATAAAGATTTTGTGTTCCTTTATTTACCTGAGCTTCTCCACTTTGAACAAAAATTCCAATAGTACGGATATAATTCGCCAGAGCGTCATTTGTTCCGTCGAAATATTTTGCAAGAGTTTCTGTGTCAACATCAGGTCCAAGTTCAGAGATGTCAACTGCACCGAGCATAAGCTTGAACGCTTCAACAAGAGTTGTATTAAGCTCATCCGACTGAGCAGTAATTGAAGCTTGCAGTGTGGCTTTTGCATCAGTAGAAGACTTGCCCCACATGGCTTTTATCTGATCCCTTGTATATCCGGTTACAGAAGTAAGTTCTTGAATAATAGTTTCATCTATCTCTTCAAACGCTTTATCTGTATCAAGCTGATCTAACGCTGTTTGTCCTCTGGCAAGCTTTTGTTGATTAGCTGTTTGCGTTTGAAGCGCTGCTATTCTATCGGTTTGGATCTCGCTGGACATGCTCTCATACAAAGCTTGTCCTGCATCATTTTGCGCAGTGTCCCTTGTTTGAGTACCAGTGTATTCATAATGTCCGTTTCTGATAGCATTTTGCCTGCGTAGAGTTTCATTTGCATCAGTTTTACCATTACGTTTGACGAAACCTCTACTATCGACAGTGTAACCTTCGGGTGGAGTATATTCACCTTCAACCCATTCATAACCAGCAAGAGCAGCTGTATGTGCGTCAAAGTTGCTTCTCTCGGACTCGCTTAATTCATTTCGTTCAGTCTTAAGAGATTCTGCCGATATAGATCTTCTCTCAGTCCGAATACGTTCAGCCTCGGCTGTCCAGAATTCTGGCCTTGCATAATATTCGTCCTGAGAAGCGCCTGTAATCTGCATAACAGCTTCACGCTTTTCGGCTGCTGTGCCTGAAGCAAGCTTTGCGTCCAGCTGGCCTTCTTTGTTCATTTCAGTTCGAATATTAACAACGGCTTCGATTGCAAACCGTCCACCCTTTTTAAGCTGTTCGACATAGTTTGCTGTTCCAGCTAAAAGATCTCCAGCCTCTTCAAGTTCTTTTAATCCTTCAATCTTTACTTGGAATTCCAGTTTGTTCTCATAATTATCCAGTGAAGTTTCAAGTTCTTCTAATCGCTTGTCTCCTCCAAGTTTTTCATACAGAGCTTTATCTTTATCTTTAGCCTGAAGCAAGCCGAGATATTCATTTGCTCCGCCCCAACCGTTTAAATACTGAGAAGCAATATTAGCTCTATACTCGCCTTCTTGGTCTCCTATTTTAACTCCTTGCCCAATCTGATCTCTGAAACTAGAAAGTCCTTGAAGTTGCTGTCTAGAAGTAAGAGAAGTTAAGCCGACAGCCCGATTAGCAATAGTAGTGTTTATAAAAGCAGACTCTTCTTTTGAAGCTTGACCTGTTATTGCTTTGTTGTACAGATCCTCACCAAGAACAGTTTTTAACGCGTTCTGTTGTTCAGGTGATAGATACTTAATATTATTCTTAGCAATGTAAGAATCAATATTCTTTAATTCACCTAAACCTGAATTGTATTTCGACTGATATCCATATTTATAGCTTTCATAAGCAGACCGAATGTTATTGTTATTCTGCCAATTTGTTTCTGGCCTATTTAATCCGCTTTTTGCGACCCAATCTTCATAGCTTAATAAAGCTCCGTTTTCTTGTGTAAACTCATCGTTATATTTGTTTAACGCACTTCGATAATCTGCGTCGACTAAACTATAAGACGCTCTTCCACCATTCTGAAGAACGTTTAATGCATCAGAAGACAGTTCAGCTAATTCAGAATTCGTATAAGTTCTATTTGCTGTATTTGATGATTTGCTGTACAGATAGGTAAGAATAGTATCAAGAATATGTTCTGGCGCAGAAATAACATTGCCTTCTGTGTCAACATTTACACCTTGCATAATTGCCGCAAAATCTTCTTGACGATTTAAAACATCCCAGGCTTCGATATTGTTTTCATTGACATAGTCGGCTAGATCCTGAATATCTTTAAATTGATTATTCAGCATCATATCAAGAATAGAATCAGCCGCTAAAACAGAACCATTTTTCGATTCCCATGCTTGTTTCGACGTTTCCAGACCATTACCAAAGTGATTCTGAACAGCTACAAGATTGGAAAACTGATTTTCCAAGTTTGATCTAACTTGAGAAACAACTTCTGCGCTTACTTCTGCGCCATTGGCAGCAGCGTCAACAGCGGCTTTCATTTCATCCGAAAGAAGATCATATGCTTCAACAATTTTATAATCTTCGATATCTTCTAGTTTTGGTATTACTTTACGAACGCCGGTTAAAATTTTTTCGAGATCGACAACACGTCCCGCGTGAATATCAAATTCGTTTCCGGACTCAACCCCATCGAAAGAAGTAGCGTCTTCGTATTCGGAAGCTCCTCGATACACCAGCCCGGTTTCACGACTCGTATACCAGGAAGCAGCTCTTGCTTTAGCTGTTGCTGCTTCTTTATCATCAAGAGAATCTAAAAACTTTCCTTCCGGGTCATATACACGATAGCGCCCATATTGTTTTTCTTCGTTGGCTACTTCAACAATATCTCTGTATTCTGCGTTTGCATCGTTTTCAGCGTTTTGTCCTTCAAACGAAATAACAGAGCCATCTATATCAGTAACTTCATATGAAGTATTTTCTTGTTGTTCTCTTTTTGCTCGGGCTAATTGAGCCTGATATTGACGTTCATTTGTTATTGTTTGGGCTCTGGCTTCAGCTTGAGCTGTGTCTACAGCTTCTAATTGCGAGGCTAATCTTTCAGCTTCTTCAACGGTGTATTTTCTGTCTGGATTGTTTTTATCAATATAATAATCCCCAGTCTCTAACTTATATGCGCCGTTCTCTGGTTTGATAACGGAAGTATAACCTTCAAGAGAATTAGATATAGTAGCGACAACATTTTCAGCTGTTATAGCACTTGAACTTTCAATATTATTAAAGCCTAAAACATTTCTTATTGTATTTGCAATTGCTTGCGTTGAAATGTCAATAAGACCGCCATTTGTTGAAGGTAAAGAATTATATATATGTCGCGCTAACGGTTCGATATATTCTTCTGGAATAAAACTGTAATCTTCACTTGAAAGAAATTTTGATATCTCGGGAATTACTTGATCTTCTAAATTTTTGTTTCGTCCTTTTGTCCTTGTTGGATCATTCCAATATCCAGCAACAGCATTAAAAACTTCGTCTGGTAAATCTTTGGCGTTTCCAGAAATGCCTGCACGCAAATAATTTTTCCAAAAGTTTTCATTTTGTCCGATATATTCTGTTGGAATATCATAAACCGATAAATCAGGTGCCATTAAGGCTTCGCTCATTACTCTTGCAAAAGCATTATAATTTTCAACATTCTTATGAGGTAAGCTAAATGGGTTTTTATCGCTTCCTGAAATATGTGTTTTAGTTTTATCGGTTATAGTTACTTCACCAGTTTCCTGATTAACAGCAAATCCTGCCATTGACAAAAGACCGGAACTGTCTTTAAACCATGCATTATCTGCCTCTTTGGCTGTTGTTGCAATTTGAGCAGAAATATCAGAAACATTTCCATATAAATTTCGAGCTTTTATATTTTCAGCTTCTTCTTTGGATTCATTTAAAATATGATCAGCATACTCTTCAACAGAAGGTTTCGCATTTTTGGCTGCATCTCCAAGAGCAGAGGTGCTTTTAGCAAGATTATCAAGATTTTCCGAAGCATTGTTTGCTGTTTCTCTTATATCATCAAATGGTAGTTTAATGTTAAATTTCTCGGAAAGGCTAGTAAGTATTTTTTTGTATTCTTCGGTCTCTTCGTCTGTTCTATTTGCCCCAAGATTTTTTAATTCCGTCGCTCGATTAATCTGATTTGCAATATTATCATTTGTTGATTTTTGCGCAGTTGTAATGCGATCGTAGCGTTCTTCTGCAGTTTCAGTCCTATTGGTTGCAACAATATTTAAACCAAGAGCCGATATTCCTGCGACTGCAGTTCCAATTGCAAGACCGGCAAGAGAACCACTTTTTAACCCAACCATTAAGGATACAATGGGAATTAAACCCGCAAGAACACCAGGAAGTTTCGCACCAGAAGCAATAAGATTGTCAACGCCCTGTATTGCATTCGACAAGAATCCTAAAACGTCACCTGCAATATTACTGGTCACTAAATCATTAACCAGTTCATCGTAAATATTTTTGAGATCAGTCATAGACGCAGCAAGACTCTTAGTGTAAATCTCATATTTCTTGTCTGTAATACCAGAAGACTCTCCGATTAAATCCATATATTTATCGATGTCGCCTTCGGACATGCCTTGCATGATTGCAGAGAAGTTAGAATACATCCGCGTTCCGGCAATAGCATTGGCTAATTGCTGTTGTTCCGCGTCAGAAATATTATCCCATCTCTGAGACAAATCATATAAGACATCAAAAGAACTTCTCTTATTTCCATTTTCATCATATTGCCGAACACCCTGAGCCTCTAAAAGTTTGGCAACAGCAGATCCAGAAACAGCATTACCGTTTTCATCATAGATAAGTTCATTCGTTCCGACTTTGTTCATCCGTCCGAAAATGGAGTTTAATGTACGGCCTGCGACATTGCCGCCAATCTGAGTAGTTGAAGTAATGGCTGTAAGCATTGCGGCAAGCTGTCCAAAGGTAGTTCCATCAGCTGCAGCTGCTGCGCCAGCTTTTTCAATACCCTTTTCAATCTGAGCAGCGTTTGTAGCCGCATTGTCACCGAGAGCAGTGACGATGTCAGAAGCTTCAGAGGCATTATTTACTAATCCTGTATTCATTGCCACTGTAATTAACTTAGTGGCATCATCAACTTTTGTTCCAGAAACTTTAGAAAACTTCGAAATAACATCTAATCTTTCTTCAACTTCTTCATCGGATAAACCTTGACGGTACAAGGTTGCCGCAGATTTAGAAATCTCAGAAACG
>OCVV011210515.1_pt1 | contig 21441 bp, 20 predicted proteins | sample 1539721 | NCBI WGS metagenome assembly OCVV01 (sample SAMN02144230, study PRJEB22623) | gut metagenome | biome: sheep rumen | host: Ovis aries | place: New Zealand
GCACAGCAGCGCAGCTGCCTTCCTTTGTGCGGCGTGTGCATCCCCCGGAGGGTTTTGTTTCACAGGAAATTGACGAAATTTACTGTGAAATAAAAAAGCTGCGGTCTTATGCCGCAGCTTTTTCTCATCATTTTTCACATTTTCCACTGTCCAGGATCCTGGACAGTGCCTTCTCCATACGGTCCATTGCTTCCTTTATGTTTTCCATGGATGTGGCATAGGACATTCGAAGCCTGTTTTTCTGCATGTAATCCGATCCCGGCATCAAAGCGATCTTTCCCTCGTCAAGCAGATATCTGCACACGTCAGAATCATTTTCCAGCACCCTTCCATCGACCTCTTTTCCAATATACGGAGTCACATCAAAAAAAGTATAGAACGCACCCTGGATCTCCGGACATGTAATGCCCGGCATCGCATTGAGTCTCTCCACGGTATATTTCATACGTTTTTCAAACTCTGCGACCATGACCGCTACATTATCCTGTGGTCCCCGAAGCGCTTCAACGGCAGCTTTCTGTGAAACAGAATTCACTGCTGAAGTCACCTGACTCATTATCTTTACGATGCTTTTAATGACATCTTCCCTTGCGGCCGCATAGCCGATCCGCCATCCTGTCATCGCATAAGTCTTTGAAAAGCTGTTGACAGTAATCGTTCTTTCTCTCATTTCCGGCGAAACAGACCCTATACTGAAATGCTTTGCATCTCCATATACAAGTTTTTCATACACTTCATCCGCAATTACAAAGAAATCATATTTGACGGCAAGTTCCGCCAGAGCGCGCAGACTTTTCTCGTCAAAGACCGTTCCTGTCGGATTGTTCGGACTGCAGATGATCACTGCTTTTGTCCTTGGAGTGACCGCCTTTTCGATCTCCTTTACGTCAAGGGAATACTTTTCCTGATCCAGAAGAGCATAAACAGGCGTTCCTCCGGCAAAACGAACCATCTCGGGATAACTGACATAGCAGGGGGTAGGAATGATAACCTCGTCTCCCGGGCTTACGATAGCCATCAGCGCACTGAAAAGTGCCTGCTTTGCGCCTGAGCTTACAGCTATTTCACCGGCAGAGTATTCTATATTATTTTCATTTTTCAGTTTATCGGCAATCGCTTCACGAAGCTCCATGATACCGGCCGCAGGTGTGTACTTTGTATAATTATCTTCAATAGCCTTTTCCGCGGCTGCCTTGATATGATCAGGCGTGGCAAAGTCAGGCTCTCCCACATTCAACCCGATAATATCCGCGCCCTGTCTTTTCATTTCAGTAACTCTTGCCATCACCGCCGCAGAGGCAGAGCCCTGCAATATATTCATACGTTCCGCAAGCGTTGTAGCCATATTTTTGTCCTCCATTGTTTCCGTTTTACCTGTGCGGCATAATGGATAATTATAACAGACTTTAATTTTAATGAAAGCCTTTGGCGCAAAAATATTTTATCGATTTAACGTCCTAAACAGAATATTTTTGTTTATTTATCCTCTGTGCCTTCTCTCCCGAAAAAATTCATATCCTATCGCCCGGATCTATGTTATTATAGGTGAGATAAATTTTTTTCCTATAAAGGGGGCCCCAATGAACGAACTGGAACTACTGCGCAATGATCTGGATACGCTTGACCGGAAACTCATGGAACTTTTCGAGCAGAGAATGGAGCTCACAAAAAAAGTCGGTCAGTACAAAAAAGACCATAATATCGGAGCGCTTGATACCACCTATGAAAAAGAACTGTTAAAGAGGAGACTCCTTTTGATCGACGATCCTCTTCGCCGCGCTGATGTGACAAATCTTTATGAGGCGATCATGTCTATTTCCCGACGTCAGCAGCGCCGCATCATAAATGAGAACAAAAGAGCCGCCGCATATCAGGGCTATCTGAAATCACTCTCGGAATACCGCAATCCTGTCGAAGATCCCAGAGTCGTTTATCAGGGCGAGCCCGGAGCTTACAGCGAAATGGCAGCGCTTGATTTTTTCGGCAGCAAAACCAGTGCGAAAGGGCTTTATCAGTTTGAAGACACCTTTAAGGCTCTGAAGAACGGAGAAGCCGATTACGCCGTTCTTCCTATCGAAAACTCATCTACCGGCGCGATCCGTCAGGTATATGATCTTCTCGCCCAGTACGAATGCTATCTGGTCGGCGAGACGACGGTCAATGTCAGCCATAGCCTCATGGCTCTTCCCGGCGTATCGATCGAGGATATCACCACTGTATATTCTCATGAGCAGGGACTGTTTCAGTGCGAACAATTCCTGGATCAGCACCGCGACTGGAGACAGAAAGCTCAACCGGACACCGCCGGCAGCGCAAAGAAAGTCGCAGAGACTCAGGACCGGCATGCGGCAGCGATCTGCTCCCCCCGCTCCGCCGAGATCTATGGACTGAATATTCTGGCCGAGGGCGTCAATCAAAATTCAAATAACACGACACGTTTCGTGGTCGTTTCTCCAAAGATGGAACTTAGAAACGGCGGCGATAAGATCTGTATCTCTTTTACCACTCCTCATGAATCAGGTTCCCTTCAGGAAGTACTGACAATATTTACAGTCAACAATCTGAATCTGGTAAAACTGGAGTCAAGACCGATCCCCGAACGCAACTGGGAATATATGTTCTTCGTTGAATTTACGGGGAATCTGGCTGCGCCGGGGATGAACGCCATAATCCGCGATCTGATCCAGATCACGAACGATCTCCGTGTATTCGGTAATTTCAAAGCCAATCTGGAGTGATCCGCCAGAGGGTTTGTATCATAGGAAATGATCGTAATTTCCTATGACATCAAAAAAGGACAACCCTGATCCCCCGTCATGAAAATGACCGGAATCCGGCTGTCCTTTTATTCTTTTTTATACCCGGAGAATCGGAAAAGTCTTTCGGCAAAAGATCAGCGTTCCGCCGATCATATCATTTATATCATTTTTCCCTGATATTTTTTCGCGGGCATCCTGCTGAAATCGTAAGTTTCCAGTTCATCAATGCTTATATTTGCCCAGCTTCCTTCGTGAACCATAAGGTTCGAGACCTCTGACAGGTGCACTACGATCACCGGTTTCCCCGCCGCATAGGCGTATCCGCATTCCCACGCGGTGCCGGTATCGCTGTTTGCCCCGTAATAAAGCATGACCACACAATCACACTCGTCTATATTTGCTCTGTCCATCGCAAATATCTTTTCCGACCAGGCCCTGCTTCCTGCTTCATCCCGCGGTTCATATTCTCTGGGACTGAACACCTCAAAACCCCGCCCGCGCAAAATATTTTCTGCTTTTAAAACCATTTCTGTTTCATGCTGTTCAAAGAACGGCCCCGCCAGATATATTTTTGTCCTCCTGTTTTCAAGTATCTTAAAGCTCAGGCTTTCCATGGAAAGCTGAAACATGAGCTTCTGCATGGAACTCTCACTGAGATTCCCGATGATCGTCAGTTCAAATGTGACGGTGTTCTTTTCGGCATCATCACGGATCAGCTCCATCTTCTCCATATTGTATCCGTAATCTCCGATCATACTCAGGATAGAAGACATGGCGTTCGGACGGTTCGGACGTTCTATCAGTACGCGTACCCGGGATCCGTTCGGATATATTTCGATACCCTTTGCCAGCGGCTCAAAGATCCCATCGAGCCAGTCAAACAGAAGGCCATACTGATACATCCGGCTGGTTTCCATGATCTTTCTTACAACCGCCAGATATCCGGCTTTTCTCTCCGGGGGCACATCCTCTCCCAGACGTTTCAGGATTTCTTCCTCGCGGTCTGCCCTGTAGATCGTAATATCTCCGGATTCTTTTTTTGCCTCAGCCACTTTATACGAACAGTCAAGACGTTCCATGATCAGTTTCCTGATCTGAGGATCTATAGCATCAATGATGCCTCTGACCTCTTCAAGCTTCATAATTGTTTCCTCCCGGATCAAACCGCAGGACATCATAACGGTTTTCTGCCTTGCTTAGTCTTCATCCTCGTCTCTTGCCAGGGCTGCCGCCTGCACAGCCTGGACATCCTCGAGCATCGACAGCATCGGTCTGATTCCTTTCTTATGATTCATCTTGCGGTCTACATAATTTTTCGTGCACTTCATAACCTGCGGCGAAAGAACGAGCACGCCGATAAGGTTCGGGATCATCATCAATCCGTTAAACGTATCGGATATATCCCATGCAAGCTTCGCTTCGATAACCGAACCCGCAAGAACGATTACGACAAATATCGCGCGATACAAAAGGATTGCTTTTGTTCCGAACAGATACTCAAATGCCTTTGAACCATAATGGCTCCATCCGAGGACCGTAGAATATGCAAACAGAAGAATGGCCACGGCAATGAATGCAGAGCCTGCCTTTCCGAATGCCTGTTCAAAGGCATAGCTCATCAAATTGCTTGATCCTACAGCTTCCGCCTCGGCTGTCATCTGCCCCGTCGCCAGATCTACAGCGCCGCTGGAAAGAAGCGTAAGAGCTGTCAGTGTACAGACAACGATCGTATCTGCAAAAACCTCGAAGATACCCCACATTCCCTGACGGACAGGTTCTTTGACGTTAGAACTCGAATGAACCATAACAGAAGAGCCAAGACCTGCTTCATTGGAAAAGACTCCTCTCTTCATACCCATCTTCATAGCCGTTGCGATACCTGCGCCGACTATACCGCCCGCTGCGGATCTCAGTGCGAAAGCACCCTTAAAGATAGATACAAATACTGCCGGTATCGTTGTAATATTTGCAATAATGATAAAAAGTGTTCCTGTCAGATAGAGAATGACCATGAAAGGAACCAGCTTTTCTGTCATGGCGGCAATCCTCTTCAGACCTCCGAGAATAACCGCGCCGACTGCGACAAACAGGAAAATACCAACGCCTAGTTTCGGAATGCCGAATGCATGATTGATATTACTTACCATACTGTTTACCTGACTCATATTTCCGATTCCGAAAGAAGCCAGAAGACAGAAAACAGAAAACAGAACTGCCAGCGCGGCGCCTATGCCTTTGCAGCCTTTCTTGCTTCCGAGTCCGTCCCTGAGGTAATACATGGCTCCTCCGCACCATTCTCCCTCTGTATTTTTTCTTCTGTAAAGTATACCAAGGACATTCTCCGAATAGTTCGTCATCATTCCGAAAAAGGCGATCAGCCACATCCAGAATACCGCTCCCGGACCTCCTACAGCGATGGCTCCGGCAACGCCGACGATATTACCTGTTCCTACAGTAGCTGCCAGCGCTGTGCAAAGCGACTGGAACTGAGAGATCGTTTTGTCCTCAGTATGCGCCGTAATATGTTTTTCACCAAAGATCGCTCCGATCGTATGCTTCATCCAGTATTTGAAATGAGACAGCTGGAAAAACTTTGTCATGCATGTCATAAGCACGCCGACAAAACCCAGCAGGATCAGTGCAGGCCAACCCCATACAGCATTATTAATAACGCCGTTTACATTTGTGATAATATCGATCATCACTTCTCCTCCTTCTCAACCTCGTCATGTCACTCCTTCTCTAATGACTCTTTGTTTTTGCTTCATGGGATTCGGGTGTCAAAACTACAATTTCTGAACAACGGACTTTTGACACTTTAATCTTCATAGAAAATTAACACAATTTCCCTTAGCAGAAATAATAAAGATGTTCACGGCATTGACATACCATGAACATCTTTATTCCCGCTCTGCAGATTACTTTATAATAATTTTATATTTGTGTCAACGTAAACTTGCCGTTCCGATAAGTAATTCTTTCCTCAGGATCATTTATGAACAGGCATACCATGCAACGCCCTCATTGATCCATCCTGACGCCACCAGAGTGTTGACTTCTTCCTCGCTCACAGTATAACAATGTGTGGCAATGACTGCATTTGGATTCTGTACCCGGTAGACCGGAATAGACTGGCGGTCGTCGGAGTAACCGATGATTCCATCGACTGACCATCCGGCAGCCACACAATCCGTCCTCTGCTGCCAGTCAATGGTATAATAATGTGCTCCCGTTGCAGGATTCTGCAAACGATAGATCGGCGTATTGGAAGACTTCGGCTGCTTCCACATTATGCCGTCATAATTCCAGCCCGATGCTACCAGCGCGTCACGTTCCGAATCGATCGTAGTGTAGTACAGTTCTTCCGTCTCTGAATTGGATACCCTGTACATGCTGGTAGTCTCTATGTTTACTTCTTCTGTTTCCTCTACTGCCGAACCTGCCGCCGAAGATGAATCGCTGACCTCTTCACCGCCGGCAAACCGGATATTCGCATCTGTCAGCACGATATTATTTTCGCCGATGCTGACCTGATCCCAGTCTTCCTTCGATCCTTCATAGGAGATATCCTTCAGGTTTTTGCATCCCCAGAAAGCATTCTCTCCGATCGTTTTTACGCTTGCCGGAATATTCACGGATTCCAGGCTGCTGCAGCCGTTGAATGCGTTCACATCAATGATCTCCACGTCTGATCCGATCCTGGCTTCCGTCATTGCTGTCATATTCATAAAAGCATTCTTTCCTATGCCGGTGATTCCCGAACCAATCACTACATTTGTCAGTTCGTCCTTATAGCTGTCCCACTCGCGGTCGGATCCGGCCGAACTGTAATTCGGCATCCTGCCGCTTCCTTCAACAGTCAGAACGCCATCCGCATAGTTTGCCGATACTTCTCCTGCCGGTTCTTTTTCTCCCTTCCATTTCTGGTAGTATCCGTATCCAAAGTATGCTGCCGCAGCAATAACAGCTGCAACAATGATGAAAATAATTATTTTTTTTAATGCCCTCATTGTTTGCTCCCCTTTCGTTAAATAATTATTATTCCTTTTTCCAAAGGAAGACTCCCCCTGTCTATCCTTATCTCCGCCATTGTATCATATCCCCGATAACTTTTACAACCATTTAGACGGACCTCAAATGACTTCAAGTCTCGCTCGCGAGACTTGACTCGGGATTCGGGTCAGCTTCATCTGACGTCTTTCAAACCGAATCCCTGAACATCCTCGCAAAGCGTTTATTTCAGCATAAGCCGCCGCTTAAGAAGCGGCGGGGCATCTCACACTGAGATAAAAAGAACTGCCTGCGTTACCACAGACAGTCCCTGTTAATTATTTTTTCACATCAAGCCTCACCAGAGCCCGGTGAAGTCTGTGCGTAGTAAGCCTGAATTCCTCATCGGAAAGCCCGCCTTTCGCGAGTTTTTCTTCTGCACGGCGTTTTGCTCTCTGGGCCCTGCCTTCATCGATATCCTCCTCCCATTCCCAGGTGGTGGACATGACGCGGCAAATGCCATTGATCACTGTAAGCATTCCTCCGATACAGGCTGCTTCTTTTTTTGTGCCGTCCTCCATAATGATATGCGCGCCGCCCATACCCAGGGCCGTCACGGTATCACAATGTCCGGCAAGGATGGCGATGTCTCCCGTGATGCTCCTGCAGACGATTCTCTGCGCCTCACCCTCGAAAAACATGCCGTCCGGCGTTCCTATACGCAACGGAAAGGTTTTCATAATATAACCCTCCTATCAATTCTGCACCTTCGCCAGAACATCATCGATGGTTCCCGCGAACAGGAAGCTGCTCTCCGGAACATGATCCAGCTCTCCGCTCAGGATCATCTTGAATCCACGCAGTGTTTCCTTGAGCGGTACATACTGACCCTTCATACCAGTGAACTGCTCTGCGACAGAGAAGCTCTGAGAAAGATACCTCTGTACCTTACGGGCACGCTGTACCGTGATCTTATCTTCTTCCGAAAGTTCTTCCATACCCATGATAGCAATTATATCCTGCAGCTCTTTGTATCTCTGCAGCACCTGCTGTACGGCACGGGCGATCTCATAATGCTCTTTACCGACAACTTCCGGCGTCAGGATACGGCTTGTGGAATCCAGCGGATCTACGGCCGGATAAATACCCTGAGAAGCGATATCTCGGGAAAGAACCGTTGTCGCGTCCAGATGCGTGAAGGTAGTAGCCGGTGCCGGGTCTGTAAGGTCATCGGCCGGTACGTATACTGCCTGTACGGATGTGATGGATCCCTTCTTTGTAGAAGTGATACGTTCCTGAAGCTCACCCATATCCGTGGCAAGTGTCGGCTGATAACCTACGGCTGAAGGCATACGTCCCAGAAGAGCCGATACCTCTGAACCTGCCTGTGTGAAACGGAAGATATTATCGATGAAAAGCAGCACGTCCTGATTTTTGACATCGCGGAAGTACTCTGCCATGGTCAGACCCGAAAGTCCGACACGCATTCTGGCTCCCGGCGGCTCGTTCATCTGACCGTATACGAGCGCCGTCTTATCGATAACGCCGCTCTCCTGCATCTCCGAGTAAAGATCGTTTCCCTCACGGGTACGCTCGCCAACGCCCGTGAATACGGAAAGTCCGCCGTGGGCGGTAGCTACGTTATGGATCAGCTCCATGATAAGTACGGTCTTACCTACGCCGGCACCTCCGAACAGACCGATCTTTCCGCCTTTTGCATAAGGACATATCAGGTCAACAACTTTGATACCTGTTTCAAGGATCTCCGTAGCCGGCATCTGATCCTCATAGGATGGCGCCGGTCTGTGGATCACCCATTTTTCTGACGCTTCAGGGGCCGGCTTATTATCTACCGGCTCGCCCAGAAGGTTAAATACTCTTCCCAGACATTCTTCACCGACCGGAACCGTGATCGCGCTTCCTGTATCCACAGCCTTCGCGCCTCGTGTCAGTCCGTCAGTAGAACTCATGGCGATACAGCGCACAGTGTTATCACCCACCTGCTGAGCCACCTCAGCGATGAGCTTTTTCTGTGTGCTCTCGTTTTCTATTTCAATAGCGTTAAGCAGTGCAGGCAGCTCGTCATGCTCGAAACGAACGTCCAGAACAGGTCCGATGACCTGCACTACCTTTCCAACGTGTTTGTCACTCATTGTGAATCTCCTTATAGTACTTTAGACGCCGTCTGCGCCGGCTACGATCTCAGTGATCTCCTGTGTGATGCTAGCCTGACGTGCACGGTTGTAATACAGATTCAACTGTTCAAGCATCTCATCAGCGTTCTTTGTGGCAGCATCCATCGCGTTCCTTCTTGCCGCAAGCTCGCTGGCAAGACTCTCGCAGACACTGGCATAGAGCATTCCGGCAAGAAACTCGGGAACTATACTGTTAAAGACTGTTTCCGCATCCGGCTCATACCAGATGACATCATGTCTAACCTGTACGTTCTCCGAACCATCCTTACGCTCGGAGCCTTCTTTCTGTGAATCCAGCAAAGTGTCATTTTTCAGATCCATGATCGGCAGAAGCGCCGATGTGACCGGCGACTGGCTCAGCATGGACTTAAATGACGTATAACACAGCTGGATATGACCAAAGCTGCCCTTCTTATACTGATCGCAGAGCAGCTGCGCGATCTCAAAACAATCCGATACGCTGATCGATGCGACTTCAGCGAACTCGTCAGTAACGATATCAATATGTTTGCTTCTGGCATACTCAACGGATTTTTTTCCGATCGGCAGCACAACGAACTCTTTTCCGGCCATACCGGCTTCCAGCATTTTAAATACATTACTGTTATATCCGCCCGCCATTCCTCTGTCGCCTGTGATCAGCACGCAGCAGCTGCGTTCGCTATTTGACTGTTTTGTGTAAGCGCTCGTAAAATCTGTATTCTGTCCCGCGATATCATTCATTGCCTGACGCAGCTCCCTTAAGTAGGGTCTGCATCTGTCGGCTCTGTCCTTAGCCCTGCGCAGCTTGGAGGACGCCACAAGTTCCATGGCTTTGGTGATCTGTCTCGTATTTGTTACACTTTTAATACGAAGCTTCACCGCTTTCATGTTTGAAGCCATATTGCTCCTCCTTTGTTATTAAGCGCGGGTTTTAGTGTTCAGGAACTGGGTCTTGTAGTTGTTTACCGACTGCTCCAGTTTCTCCTGGATATCTTTATCGAACGCGCCTGTCTTTCTGATGCCGCTCATAGCAGCTACTCCATCCGGATCTCTGTCAAGGAAGTCATACAGACCTTCCTCAAAGGAACCGATATCACCGACTTCAATATCGAACAGCAATCCGTTCGTTACGGCATATAAAATAGCCACCTGTTTCTCTACAGGGATCGGAGAATTACGATCCTGTTTCAACACCTCAACGATTCGCTCACCCTGTGCGAGACGCTGTTTCGTATCATCGTCAAGGTCCGAACCGAACTGAGCGAAAGACTGCAGCTCTCTGTACTGGGAATATATCAGCTTCAGAGTACCGGCAACTTTCTTCATTGCCTTGATCTGAGCGTTTCCTCCTACTCGGGAAACTGAGATACCCGGGTTAACAGCCGGCATGATTCCGGAATGGAAAAGCTCCGTCTCCAGGAATATCTGACCGTCCGTGATGGAAATGACATTTGTCGGGATATAAGCAGAGATATCTCCGGCCTGTGTCTCGATGATCGGCAGTGCAGTCAGAGAACCGCCGCCGTGCGCGTCGTCCATCTTTGCCGCACGCTCCAGAAGTCTTGAGTGAAGATAGAATACATCACCCGGATAGGCCTCACGTCCCGGCGGACGGCGGATCAGCAGAGAAAGTGCACGATATGCCACAGCGTGCTTGCTCAGGTCATCATAGATGATCAGCACATGTTTTCCCTGTGCCATGAAGTACTCTCCCATAGTACATCCCGTATAAGGCACGATATACTGAAGCGGGCTGGCCTCGGAAGCAGTAGCTGCTACAACGATAGTGTAATCCATGGCGCCGCCCTTCTTCAGGGTCTCTACAAGCGCTGCTACCGTAGATCTCTTCTGTCCTATAGCTACATAAATACAAATAACGCCGTTACCTTTCTGATTCAGGATCGTATCTGTGGCGATCGTTGTCTTACCTGTCTGGCGGTCGCCGATGATCAGCTCACGCTGACCTCTTCCGATTGGAATCATAGAGTCGATTGCCTTGATACCTGTCTGCAGCGGCTCATGCACGCCCTGTCTGTCGCAGATACCCGGCGCGTTTGTCTCGATCGGTCTGAATTCTGTGGTATCGATCGGTCCGTTTCCATCGATTGGCTGACCAAGGGCGTTTACTACACGTCCGATCATCGCGTCACCGACAGGAACAGATACGACCTTTCCTGTTCTTTTTACAGTCTGGCCCTCGCCGATATTTTCTCCACCACCGAACAGTACAATGGAAACACTGTTCTCTTCAAGGTTCTGTGCCATACCGAAACTGCCGTCTTCAAACTCTATCAACTCTCCTGCCATACAGTTTGTCAGGCCGCTTACTCTGGCGATACCATCACCTACCATAAGAACAGTACCGGTCTCGCTCTGCTGGATCGCGTTTTCATAATGCTTGATCTGGCTGCGGATGACCTTGGATATTTCTTCTGGTTTTAATTGCATGTTTCCTTACCATCCTTAATTTTTCAAAATTATCACATCATAATGTTATTAAGTTTATTCTGAATGCCGGTCAGCCTGCCCTTTACGGTTCCGTCAAGCTCCATATCCTCCAGCTCGACTTTCAGTCCGCCAATCACGCCTGCATCCAATCTCTGTGAAAGATATATTTTTTTGCCAAACTGCGCCTCAAGTTTTTCCTTCAGCGCATTCATCTGATCATCTCCAAGCTTCGCAGCCGTCACTACGACAGCCTCCGCAATATTATGATCCGCGTTATATCTGCGCACAAATTCACTGGCGCATCCCGAATACTCATTCAGGATATTTCTCTCACATAAGATCTTCAGAAAATTAACCATATATCTGCTCGCGGAACTGCCAAAGGCTTCCTCGATCAGACCGATACGCTCTTCTTTCGCCAGTACCGGCTCCGAAAGAAGATGCAGATAATCCGGGTTTTCCCAGAAGATCTTCCGGATCTCTTCACTCTCCCTGAGCATCTCGTCGGTCATATTTTCTTCCACCGCAAGGTCATACAGGCTGCCACCATATACTCTGGCAGTCTGTGTCATGATGCTTCTCCTACATTCTTTATAAATTCATCGATCAGTTTTCTATGATCATCTTCGTTGATCTCACGTTCAATGACTTTGCCTGCGATCTCCATGGCTATACCGCCGATCTCATCTTTAGCTTCATTGATCGCTTTCTTTCTTTCCTGTGCGATATCGTTCGCAGCTTTCGCGCGGATCTGTGCTGCTTCTGCCTCAGCTTCCCGAACTATCTTTTCGCCTTTGGCAGCCGCATTCTTCTGCGCGTCGCTTAACATATCACTGGCTCGTTTTCTGGCGCCTTCCATATTCCTTTCATACTGATCCTTGATCGCATATGCTTCCGTTTTTGCCTTTTCGGCTTCGCGGATCTCCGCATCTGCTTTCTGTCTTCTCTTCTCGAGAACTTCATTGATCGGTTTCAGCAGGAATTTCTTTACAAGCCAGATCTGAATAAAAAGGTTGCAGATCTGGGCAATGAAGGTCCATGGTACGAGCGTTACTAAATCCTGTACCTGCATGAACATACCTCCTGTCTGCAGTCAACAATTGCACTGCAAAAGATTTTTGCCGTAAATTATCCGAGGTATCCCATGAACATTCCGGGCGCAACGAAAATCAGAAGAAGACCTGTTACGAAACCATAAATACCTGTTGTCTCTGCGATAGCACAACCAAGAAGCATTGTAGAAGTAACATCACCTTTGCACTCCGGCTGACGTCCGATTGCCTCACAGGCGTTAGCTACTGCATGACCCTCACCAATACCGGGGCCTATGCCGGCGATCAGAGCAAGACCAGCACCAATTGCGCAACCTGCCAATGCAATACCTTTTGCAAGAATTGTGAAATCCATAATAATTTTCCTCCGTTATTTTTATTTTTAATTATAAATTTCTAAATATACGGCATCAGATGATCTTCTTTACTGACGCCCTGATCCAGTCCTCCGCAGGGGACCGGATTTCCCGAAAATCCGGTGTTCCGGATGATCCTTCCGGGATTTTTTCACGCCGGGTTACTCTTCCGCAGCATTTGCAATATACATAACAGTCAGCATACAGAAAATAAACGCCTGCATGAATCCGGTAAACCAGTCAAAATAGAATGACAGGATAGCCGGGATACCTACGTCCAGGATCGGTATCTTTGACAAAACATCGCCGACCACGCCCGGAATCAGTCCCAGCAATGCCGAACTGGCAACAGCCAGCGCCGCATAGATCAGCGTGTTAATAACGATACCGGACAGAATATTTCCGAAATGTCGGCAAGCCAGAGAGATCGGCGTCGCCAGCTCGGAAAGTACATTGAAAGGTGTCATGACGGCAATTGGTGTCGTAAAACCTTTCAGATATCCTCCAACGCCGCTCGTCTTGATCTTCTGCGCCGTGATCATTATAAAAACAACTACTGCCCAGGCTGCCTCCGTAGAGAGATCCGCCGTAGGACTTCTAAGGCCCACAAGACTTATCAGGTTGGATACGATACTGGTAGCAAATAATGCGGCAACAAACGGGATCAGCTTACGGAATCTTTCGCCCGCGTTGCCGATAACGAATTTATTTGCCTGCTCTACCAGCAGTTCTGCTACCGCCTGCTTTTTTGAGATATTTTCCACCTTCAGATCTCTGGTCAGCCAGATACACAGTAATGTAATGATGAGCATGACCAGCCAGCTGATCACCAGCGTTTCCGTGATCTGAAAACGTCCAAGTATCGGGAAATCGATTGGCACAGTGTAAAATATCTTTGCACCGGTAATATCAACATTCATAAACCATTTTCACCTCCTTCTTGGCATATTCACAAAGAGATACGTTATATTCACTCCATATTCAAGTGAAGAATTCCCCGAAGCTTGATGCCCAGGCTCGGGAACAGTAAAGGCAGAATGCCTGCAATAAACTGAAAACAGGGGACCGCTATGGCGATTATCATCCAGATGATCTGCATTGCCAGTCTCTGAGTATAGCTTGAGCGGACTGTAAGCTTTACCTTATCCTGATCGTCCATCGACGCGGCTTTCTGCACCATCAGGGCCATCATAAAAAAGTTCAGCACTGCCACGGCGCCTCCGCAGACCCCGCCGAGTATAACCCTGTAATCAAACGGGATCGAATCCGGCCATATCATATGCCCAATGGCAAAAACAAGAATCATGACAGCCACTGCGGCAAATGTAAATATTGCCGTTCTTTTAGTCTCTTTTTGTACTGCCGGCTGTAATTTAGCCATATGCGCGATTCCTTTCTACATGTGTTTATTAAATGAATGCTTGTTTTTCTTTTCCTCTGATTTTCTTTCCTGACCCCGGGTCTGCGCCACATAAAACTTATATGCGGTCATGAAGGACGCCCCCAGCCCGAAAACAAAACCGGGAATATATATCCATGCGCCCAGTCCGAATTTTCCCGCAAGCCACCAGCAGAGTCCCAGACAAAGTACAGGCGGTATGATCAGTGTAAGTCCGAACTGCGACAGAAGGGAAAGCTGTTTGAATATTTCTGTCCATTTTTTCATATACCTTTTCTCCGTTGTTCCTTCCGTAAATTCAGTTCTCCACATACCATTATATTCGTTATTCAAAACAGTGTCTAGAAGAAGATTACGATGTATTAACAAAAGTATATCTTATAATTAAAGTCTCGCGCGGGACCTGGCGAGGGATTCGGATCAGCTTCAGCTGACATCTTCCAAACCGAATCCCTGCGCATCCTCGCGGAGCGTTTATCTCAGTGAGAGATTGGATCCTCATCGGGACTAGCTTCTCATAACCCGTCGCTTGAAAAGCGGGGTGCTTCTCACACTGAGATAAAAAGCACCGCATTGAGACATCCTCTGAGATATATCAATACGATGCTTTTATATTTTTACGATATCATATGATCTCCGCCGGAACCTCTGTCTGCTTCAGACCGGATACAGTTCCTCTCCGCGGATGCTCTTTTTACGCCGGATACTCTCTTCCCCGGATATACTTCCGGAAGTAAATCCGTTACGTTATGCGAAGATAGGTCCCACGCCCTCTGCCAGAGACGCCTGCTGTGCCTGCGCGTCCGCAAGGTCAGTTCCCTTGGTGGTATAGTATGCTTTTATCTTCGGCTCCGTTCCGGACGGTCTTACAATGACTGTGGAGCCGTCTGCCAGCTTGTACTGAAGTACATTTGCTTTCGGAAGTCCGGTCTCTTCAGGCTTCGCAAAATCCGTAGCCTTTACTACAGCGCGTCCTGCCAGCTCTGCAGGCGGATTCTGACGAAGGTCAGACATGATGCCTGCCATCTTATCCATACCGGAAAGTCCCGGGAACTCATAACTGTCAGTCTTATTATAATAACGGCCATATTTAGCATAGATCTCCTCCAGACGCTGCTTGATGGAAGATCCGATGCTTCTGTAGTATGCTGCCATCTCGCAGATCAGCATGGAGCCGATGACTGCGTCTTTATCTCTTACGTAAGGTCCTGCAAGATATCCGTAGCTCTCCTCAAAACCGAAGATGAAACGATCAACTTCGCCTGCCGCCTCAAGCTGCGCGATCTGATCGCCGATCCACTTGAATCCGGTCAGTACATGACGAAGCTCTACGCCGTAATTTTCTGCGATGGCATCTGCCAGCGGAGTGGATACAAGAGACATGACTGCCACCGGTTTCTCCGGCATCGTGCCTTTCTCTATACGACCCGCGCAGATGTAATCCAGAAGCAGAGCTCCCATCTCGTTTCCTGTTACCAGTTCATATGAGCCATCCGGACACTTCATGGCGATGCCCACGCGGTCCGCGTCAGGATCTGTCGCAAGCATCAGATCTGCACCTACCTCTTTTGCCAGTTCAAGACCTTTCTCAAGCGCTGCAAATATCTCCGGATTCGGATATGAACATGTAGTGAAATATCCGTTCGGATACTCCTGCTCCGGAACGATCGTGATATCCGTGATACCCATGTCTTTCAGAACTCTCGTTACGGGAACAAGGCCTGTACCGTTAAGCGGAGAGTAAACAAGTTTAAGACCTGCCGTCTTACAAAGGCCCGGACGTACCTGTCTGGACTCGATTGCTTCATAAAGCGCCTCCTTGCAGTCATCTCCTACAAATTTAATAAGGCCCTTCTCAACGCCTTCGGCGAAAGACATATATTTCGCGCCGGTGAGAACATCCGTCTTCTGAATGGAATCATAAACGACTGCTGCGGCGTCATCTGTCATCTGACATCCGTCCGGTCCGTATGCCTTGTATCCGTTGTATTTAGCCGGATTATGTGAGGCAGTCACCATAATTCCCGCATTACAGTTGTAGTAACGTGTGGCAAAGCTCAGTGCCGGAACCGGCATAAGCTCATCGTAAATTCTTACATTTATTCCGTTTGCCGCGAGGACTCCGGCAGCTTCTCTGGCGAAATTCCAGCCTTTAAGACGGCTGTCGTAGCTGATGGCAACTGTCTGTGTGCCGCCCTGCGTCTTAACCCAGTCCGCAACTCCCTGCGTAGCCTGTCTTACAACCCAGATATTCATTCTGTTCGTACCTGCGCCAAGCGTTCCTCTAAGACCCGCCGTTCCGAACTGCAGCGCAACGGCAAACCTGTCCTTGATCGCCTCGTCATCGCCTTCAATATCATTAAGCTCTTTGTTCAGATCAAAATCTATCAGATCTGTTTCTTTCCAACGTTTATAATCGTCCTGATACATTGTAATACCTTCCTCCAATTATAATGATTCTTCACCCTTTGGTGCAGTAACCGGGCGTACGACATAAATACAAGTAAATTATAACATAAATATCCCATCCGTATATCGAAATATTAATATTTTCGTCAAAACTTCCTGAATGAATCCCGGTCATTACTCAACATCTATTATCAGGATATTTTCTGTGAATTCAGTAACGTTCTCATCAGCAAACTCATATATATCGTCTTTATTTTTGAACACATGCATTGTCATCTCATAATCGTCCTCATATGTCGGTTCATCCAGATTTGAATTCATGGCTTCCAGCTGCAATGTGAAGATTCTGTCATATAATGCCGTATTATCAGATGAATCGAGCTCTCCGTTCTGCACCTCCTCAGACACCATAGCTGTTACCTTTTCTACATCTTCATTCGTCAGGAAGATAATCGGATGGATAGTTACCGGCACTTTGAATGAGTCTCCTTCTCTTGCCGCTTTACCCACTTCAAAGCTCGCAGCGGAAAATGCCCTGTCAAATGCCTTTCGGTAACCTTCAATTATCTCATCGCTCAAATCATATTCATCGATATCCTCTGCATTCACCATCTCACCCATAATTCCGTCAATTATTTCTTTATGAAAGGATTCGTATTCTTCCTCTTCCAAATCTTCAAAAACTACATCCACATCCGTTTTACCGGTACACATAACATCCAAAAATCCCTGTACATTGTCTTCTGCTTTCTTTTCTGTCCAGTCAAATTCAAATTCACATAACGGCACCATTATAGAAAGATTTTCTCCAAACTCCTTGGAATCATCTTCAGATATTTGGTAAACGCCTTCACTGTCCTTTTCCAGGGTCATAATCATATCATAATCTTCACCATAGGATTGTTTTTTCAGATTAGAAGTCGCCATTTCAATTTCGGCGGTAACGATCTGCTCAAATAACTTTTTATCATCATCCGTCTCCATTTTCCCATCTCTTACATTCTTTTCTATTATCTCCTTAAATTCCTTCATGTCTCCGTCATCCATCGCAATAAGCGGATGGATAGTTACCGGCACTTTGAATTTATCCTCTTTTTTTGTTGCTTTTCCGACTTCATAACTGGCGTTTAAGAAAGCATCATCAACAAACTGCCTCAGTTTTTCTTTCATCTCATCACTTACTTCAAATCCATTACTTTCTATTTCCTTGAGACTTATGTCTGCCGCTTCATCAAATGCTTCTTTCCGAACAGATTCATAATTTTCTTCTGAAACATCATCAAAAGTAATGTCGACATCTGTTTTTCCGGTACATATAATATCCAGAGTCCCCTGTACATATTCTTCCGCATCCTTCTCTGTCCATCCAAATATGCATCCATTTAAACCTGCAGCTATAATGGCCATCATAGCTGCACCAACTAATCGTTTTCCAATTTTTTTCATTTTCCAACCCTCACAGTCATTCATTTATTAGTACCCGGCTTTTTTCTTATGCTCCATTTAATGGAGTAATAAAGAAATATAACAAAGTAATACCTTCAATATATAATCTAACATGCGGGGCCTCTCAAAAAATCTGTGCGCAAAAAAAGCGTCACATCATGCGCTTTTTTTACCCATAATGTGACACTTTCATTCAGTTATTCTGCTATTCTGCGTATTTTCCGGTAATATTGAAGCCATGTTTCATAGGACCGCTTCCCTTGCCGAGATCAAGCATGGCAGCGAGTGCCCCGCTGATATACTCCTTGGCCCTCTCCACGGAAGTTTCCAGGTCGTATCCTTTCGCCAGATTTGATGCGATCGCGCTGGAAAGTGTACAGCCAGTGCCGTGCGTATTAGGATTGTCTATTCTTTTCCCTCTGAACCATCTGATCTCTCCGTCTCTGTATAGAAGGTCGTTTGCATCATTCAGACTGTGGCCTCCTTTGCAAAGGACCGCGCATTGATATTTTTCCCCAATGATCTTTGCCGCGCCTACCATATCTTCCTCTTTTGTTATGCTCATTTCCGCGAGCACTTCTGCCTCGGGTATGTTTGGCGTCAGGACCGCTGCGATCGGGAGCAGATTCTCCTTCAATGTGCTGACAGCTTCATCACTGATCAGTCTGGCTCCGCTGGTGGCTACCATAACCGGATCCACCACTATGTTTTTTGCGTTGTATTCCCTCAGCTTCTTTGAAATGGATCTTATAAGTTCACTTGACGATACCATTCCTATCTTCACCGCATCAGGATATATATCGGTAAAGATATCATCCAGCTGCTCTTCCAGAAACTCCGGCGTAACTTCCATGATCCCTGTTACTCCTGTGGTGTTCTGGGCTGTCAGCGCTGTTATCGCGCTCATCGCGTAAACTCCGTTACATGTCATAGTTTTAATGTCCGCCTGAATTCCGGCGCCTCCGCTGGAATCACTTCCGGCGATTGTTAATGCTGTTCTCATTGTTTTCTCCTTTCATGGATCTCAACATTAATTTTATAGAACGACAGAAGGTGGTGCCCCCAATCTGCCGTTATGTATATGTCTTCGGCATCAGGATTCGTTATCGATGACGCCGTGAAGATAATTCAGTACCTTTGTTTTGTCAAAAACGCCGATCAGTATCGCCGCTATGATCGTTCCTCCCGCTGTGCTTACCAGGAACGGAATCACGTAGGTAAACAACGCGGCTTCACGTCCCATGACCATTGTGGCCAGCGGATATGCGCACATGCCTCCGAGAACACCTGTGCCTATGACCTCAGCGATATATGTAGGTATCAGCTTCTTTGTATATTTATACGCCAGACCACAGCACAGCGCCCCTACCATACTTCCCGGGAACGCCAGCAGCGTACCTGTTCCCATCAGATTTCTGATCAGGGATGTACAGAATGCAGCCATCACTCCGTAGGATGGGCCGAGAAATACTGCACAGAGCACGTTCGCCATATGCTGGATCGGAAAGCATCTGGATGCGCCGATCGGTATGGAAAAGGTAGACAGGGCCACTGAAAGAGCTGTAAGCATGGCGGCCACAACGAGTTTCTTAGTCATCTTATTCATGATATGTTTCCTCTTTTCAATGAATATTGTATTTTAAAGCCACTATATTTCAGGCGTGACATTCAATATTTTTTACGGTGCGCCGCCGTTGTTATTTGAGGTTTTGTTCCGGGAGTTTTTCTGCCAGAGCGCGCAGTTCTCTGCATGTCTCTTCTATATTTTCCGTCGCAAAAATACCGGAAATAATGGATGCTCCCGCAAGTCCGTATCCATACAGCTGTTCGATATTATCTTTATTTATGCCTCCGATCGCTACTACGGGAATGTCGACGGCAGAGGTGATCCTGCCGTATTCTTCTCTGTCTATGCAGCCGGCATCTGTTTTCGTTGAGGATCCGAAAGCCGCGCCGCTTCCTATATAATCCGCGCCCTGCTTCCAGGCCCTGACAGCCTCTTTTAGGTTATGCGCAGTGACGCCTATGATCTTTCCCTCTCCAAGGATCTCTCTTGCCTTTTCATAAGCCATATCATCCTGGCCCACATGAACGCCGTCCGCATCCACCTCCGCGGCCAGTTCGACATCATCATCTATGACAAAAGGCACCCCATATTTTCTGCAGAGACTCTGCAGCGCTATGGCACTTTTCTTTTTTTTCTCATAAGGTTCGTGTTTATCACGAAGCTGCACAAATGTCGCGCCCCCCTTTAGCGCCTCTTCTACTGCTTCCTCAAGCGTACGGCCGTTGAGCCATGTACGGTCTGTCACCGCATAAAGTGTAAGCTGCTTTGGATCCACTTTCATACTTCAAACTCCTAACTCATTTCTTGTCTTCAGATAATTATCTGTTTATCTTAAACTCCCGGGATGCGGCTGATCGCGTCTGTCAGGAATGTGACAAAAGTACCTGTTCCGATATGGCCGGATTCCCTCATTTCTGCCTCGGCAGTTTTTGCCGCTTCTCCGTATTTTTCCGCAGCCTGAAAAGCAGCTTCTTCATAGCTGATATACTTTTCATCGCCTGCTTCAGTTTCCCTGTTCACGGACCCGGCTGCGGCAAGCACTGCCGTCAGAAAGCCCGAAAACATACAGCCACTTCCGGTAACTCGTTTTTCAAGTTTAGTCCCGGATGCCGAGGTACAGACGTTTTCTCCATCTACGATATAATCTACAGGTCCCGTCGCCAGAATAACGGTTTTATATTTTTCGGATATTTTTTTCAGCATCTGCACCGGAACATCTGTAACAGACGTTTCTACTCCCTGTGAATTGTTTTGTCCCGGATGTTCTTCCCCGTTTGAGGACGGCGCTGCGATACCGGCGATCTCCGCAATTGCTTCCATTTCCGACATATTCCCTCTGATACAGGAAAAATGGACGTTTTCCAGAAGATCCCTTACGATTCTCTTTCTGAATTCGGATGCTCCGACGCCAACCGGATCAAGAACGACCGGAATGCCGATCTCATTAGCTTTTTTTCCAGACAAAAGATAAGTCTGTGCTTTTCTGTCAGAGGGCGTGCCGATGTTTATCAGAAGTCCCTTGCTGATAGCCGTGATCTCGGCCGCTTCTTCAGGGGCGTCCGCACAGATCCCGGATGCTCCGGCCGCCAGTACGATATTTACCACGTCTCTGGCCGTCACATAATTCGTCAGAATATGAATGACCGGACGCTCTCTTTTTAGTTTTTCAAATATATCCATACCAGACACCTCAAACTTATGGAACAAAGTCCGCTCGCGGACTTCAGCTCCCCCTATCCCCTCAATCCTGAGGGGAGCGAACCGGACTTTGCGCGCCGCCGCACGGCAGCGCAGCTGCCTTCCTCTGTGCGGCGTGTGCATCCCCCGGAGGGTTTCTG
>OCVV011354977.1_pt1 | contig 21441 bp, 21 predicted proteins | sample 1539721 | NCBI WGS metagenome assembly OCVV01 (sample SAMN02144230, study PRJEB22623) | gut metagenome | biome: sheep rumen | host: Ovis aries | place: New Zealand
ACCACGTGGGCATACATTACTCTGAGCAGGACTTGCACCTGCAATCCATTCCGGCAACTGGGCTTAAACCAGTCGTGTATTCTAACTTCCACCATCAGAGCATAAAAGCGCGGAAGGATGGACTCGAACCATCTAAACTGGATTTTCAGTCCAGTGCTTTACCCGTTAGGCTACTTCCTCATAAAAAGCAGGTTACGGGATTCGAACCCGTGATCTTCGGTTTGGAGGACCGACGCGATAAACCAACTACGCTAAACCTGCATATAAGTTGTCATGCCAGGACTCGAACCCGGAATTAAAGAATCAGAATCTCTTGTGTTACCAATTACACCACACGACAATAATTTCTAGCCCTTGTTGGAATTGCACCAACCATCTTCGGCTTATAAGACCGCTGCTCTTACTAACTGAGCTAAAGGGCAATAATTACTTTTTAATTCAAGCCGATTTCGCCTCCCTAATATCGCATTCAATTTCGATTACATCGCGAACGATAAAATCATCCACAGTTACACCATAAACTTCAGCAATGACAATCATGTTATCAATGGAAGGAATATACTTACCCTTCTCCCATGCATAGATTGCCTCAGGACTTGAGAAATTGAAAATGGTTTGGATTTCACGAACCGAATAACCAGCACGGATTCGGCATTCTTTGATTTTTGCAGCAGTTGCTGCTACGTTGATTACTGGCTTATTAATTTTACACATCCGTTTCTCCTTATTCCCGGGAGCCAGCGCATGTGTAAAAAAGTTTTAAGCGCTGGTTCTCCCTTCAAAATCTTCAAAAGTAGCCTGGCCCATAAAGCCAAACCCATTAAACATCCCCTGTATCTGTCCCTGAAGCATAAAGCCCTGCAACGGGAGTCCGAGTGAGAGCTGAGGCAGTCGTAATGTTTGCAATTCAAATGTCTTAGAAACTGCTTTCATCTCAGTTCCTCCTTCTTAAAATACAAGGTGCTCAACGAGCACTACTTCTAAGTTTTACGTAAAAGAAACGCTTTTCTAGAAGTGATAATTAAAATATACAGCTAAAAAGTAGCTTTGTCATTCAAGTACAACTTGAGTCTCTTTCATACTTGAATGACTTTAGTCTATCAAAGTCAAATAAAATTATCACGGAAAATTTAGTGCGAAAACTAAAGCTTCCTTGCATTTCGACCAAGAAGATCTGCTACTTTTACCTTATAGATAATTCGTTCATTCTTTGCATTTTTCAATTCTCTGAAAGGACGAATTACTATACCTTCCATCTCCATTTTTGGATTCAATTTAGATGCTGGAGCTGATTTTACAATAGCTGCAATTTCATCTAAAGTTCCAGTTGCTACAAATGGCACTCGCTCAAAACCAAACTGTTTTGCATAAATATCTACAACTTCCTGCTTCCAGAAAACACTATCCGTTTTATTGTAAATATCGAATGCATAGAACTTGAAATCAGAAACATCATAAAGATTACTCTGAATCTTTGGTCCTAAGAGTTCTCCATGAACAAAGGCTTCTTTTTCTCCAAAAACCTGCTCAAAGATGGATTCAAATTCTGGTGTTATGAGAGCATCTAACCAAGCTTTCTTTTCACCAGTAAAGTCAGAACGTTCTGTATGCCCGCAATACGAAACATGATTTCCATCGTAGTAAAAATTCAGATTTTCACCATCGATTTTCTCAGTTCCAATCCACTGAATGTCTTTCAACATTTCAATGTACTCATCTGAAAATACTTCAGTATTTACAGTTTTCGACTTCGGGTCAGTCCGCTTCCAAGGACTAACAATTTTGTGGTAGTTGTGCATAGTACCTTCGCGCGGGGGCGCTCGGAGACTCGCTCAAATTGCTGCATCACTCGCAATTTGCCGGCTCCGCCGTCGCTCCCTACCTCCGTAAAATTAATTTAGCCCCACCACTTGCTTTTGAGAAAAGCAAGAAAACGATAATAGAGGAAGTCAGCATTATCTGGGAATTCCCCTTTAATTACCATAACATAGATTTTCTAGAAAGACATTCAAGTTGTGCTTTAATCAAGATGATACAATATCAGAGTGCCAAAAAACGGCACCGTAAAATGGCGATTACATGAACAAGTAAACTTTTATAAAGAGAATCTAAGTTCTTCATCTTTCATAATTGCCTTACTACCGTTCATCATTGAAAAGACTTTTGTTGCTTTATCTTCTGGGATATCAATATATAGGAATTTTATATTGTCCAATAAATATTCAAGAAATTCTTCTTTTGAAAAATTTCCGATTTTTTCGGAAATAATCCGTAATGTTTTTTTGAAAAAATATATATCTTGAAATTCTTCATATTTATTATCTTCTATATCTTCTAGAAGATTGTCAGCTGCAAGAAAAATATCTGATTCTGGTCTAACATCATAACTAATTACAAAGTTATTATTATATCCAAGATATTTAAGCAAAAGGTAAAAAAAGTTGTCCTCTGTTGTCCATCAATCAATACAATTTCCTTAGCTTTTTCCGTTACAGTTATGCCTTGGATAAATATCTGAGATTTATTATTGAATCCAGGAATAAGTGATTCATCTAACATATATTCAACAGCGTTCTTAGTATTTCCAGATTTATTTTTTCCCCAGACATAACCACGCTGATAATTTGGAATAACAAATGTTTTTCCTTTTTCAAGATATTCTCTTAATGTTATTGTTGCATTCATTCTTTCTTTTTTTCCTTAAAAATTCCCGCCATTCCAGCCCCAGCTGCCGGTTCCCCAGTACGAGACATAAACCACGTTTCCAGGAATACCAAGTTCCTTCTCTAGAATCTCGCACAACCGAGCGGTCATCTTATCACTGGCCCCGGCATCAACGCTGCCAAGTACTTTTACTTCAACGTAGGCACCCTTTTCCAGCTTGTTGCCACCAAAATACAAATCCTGGCCGTCAACCAGATTAATCATCAGATAGGATTCCTGCTTTCCCAAAATGGTGATAGTTTTTCCAAACTCAGTTTTTAATACATCTCTTTTCTCTGCAGGCAACTCCATGGTTACCTTTGCTTCAATCATTGGCATAGTTTCTATTCTCCTTTTTTATATTCCCTTAATACTTAACCCCAAAATAATCCAACTCCTTTTTCATCTCATCCTGCCCAGTCAAGCAAGTATCCCTCAGATACCCGCGCTCATCCTTCCAGTTCTTGATTCCGCGGTAATAGTACATCTTCAGCTCTTCTGTGATTATGAAGGGAACTATGTTATGCTTGAGACATTCCTTAAACATAATCAACCTGCCCACGCGGCCATTGCCATCCTGGAAGGGGTGAATCGATTCAAAACGAACGTGAAAGTCCAGAATATCATCAAATGTGATTTTTGATTTTGAATTGTATTCTTTCAGGAGCGCTTTAATTGCAGCAACCACTTCGGCAGGCTTCGTAGTATCCGAGCCACCTACTTCATTTTCCAGCATTTTATAATCTCCAACTCTGAACCATGATTTCTGGCTGTCGGTCGTGCCGGACTTCAAAATAAAATGCAGCTGCTTAATAAAGCTTTCCGAAAGCCTTGTGTTAGCACCCTCGATAATAAGATCAATGCAGTGGAAATGATTCACAGTTTCAACAATATCATCAACCTTTACAGCCTTATCCGTAACGCCAATAGTTTTCGTTTCAAAAATATAACGGGTCTGATCGTGAGTAAGCTTAGAGCCCTCAATGTGATTCGAGTTATAGGTCAGGTCAATCTGGATTTTATGATAGATACCACCCTTAAGACCTGCTTCCTTTTCGCGTTTAAGAAATGCAAGAAGCGTTTCTTCCGCAAAAGAATGACGAGGCTTGCGGTCAGGCTTTTGTGCAGTAGAAGGAATCTTCCAGGTTTTACCTTCCAGAAGCGCCCCCTCAATTCTACCCTGAGCACAATAATTGCGGACACTGCGTTCACTAATCTGCCAGTTATCAGCCGCCGCTCCTACAGTTATATATTTAATCTTACCCATCGGTAAAATTATATCACACTATCGGCAAATTATAAAGAATAAAACAACACAATAACTGTGGCTATAAATTGCCGATATGTTCCGCAAACAAATTTCACTCCAACCTAAATAAACGGCACCAGATACATCGGGATGCAGAAAATGTCTGTGTCCTTGCGGTATTCCTTTGTGTAAACCAGAAAACGGTTGCCAATATGTTTTGAAAATTTTTCGGTAAAAATATCCAGCGATTTGTGTTTGTGGTAATCAGCAGCTTTTGCTTCAATCGGGCAGATTTTGTTTTTGCGGGAAATAACAAAGTCTATCTCGTAATTATGATTAGACGTTTCACTAGGGAAAGTATGATAATAGAGTTCATCACCTTTTGCGGCCAGCATCTGGGCAATTACATTTTCATAGACATAACCAAGATTTGCCGGAAGCTTGTCAGAAAGAAGTTTTTCATAAATAATATTTTCGGTAAAATCCTTGTCCTTAAAACAAAGAGTTACAAAGAGTCCCGTATCACAAACAAAAAGCTTGAACTTTTCCAAATCAATATTCTGAGAAAGTCCCGCTTCCGGCGCATTAGCATGATAAGCGACATTTACTGTTTTAGAATCCTGAAGCTTTGCAATGCGTTCAAGCATAGTTCCTGCCCTCGCATTTTCTATCACACTCGAAACCTGGTAGCGCGAGGCATTTTTTTGAAGTTCAGCCGGAATATGGTCAAAAAGCAAAGAGGCACGGCCTGTAGAATCAAACTTCATAAAATCATTTTCATAAAGCTTTAGAATATCGCGTTTAACCAGATCAACCTGCGTAAAATTGTTAGTTGTCAGAAATGCTTCAACAGCTTGCGGCATTCCGCCAACAATCATATAAAGCCGGAACTTTCTCATCAGGTCACGGTTTACATCATTACCCAAAGACTTCTTTTCCTGCCAGATATTTCGACCAATTTCATAAGTATTAGTCTGCCCAATAGCCCAGCAAAACTCTTCATAATCCATCGGGTACATCTGAATTGTCCGCTCTTCACTAGGTATAAGAATATCCTTTACATTTTCCTTGATAGAAAGGAGCGAGCCTGTTTCCATATAATCATAACGATGATCTTTAACCAGAAGTTTAATAGCCTGCCGAGCCAAAGGAAAAAGCTGAACCTCATCAAAAATAATAAGAGATTTGCGTTCCTTCAGTTCTTTGCCGGTGTAATACTGAAGCAGGCGGAAAAATGAATTCAAATCAGAAAGGTCATTAAAAAGATTTTTGATATTCTGAGATGCAAATGCAAAATCAATCAGGATATAGGATTCGTATTCCCTTTTTGCAAATTCTTCAACAGCAGTAGATTTTCCAATTCGTCTAGCCCCCTCCACAAGCAGAGCTGTATGCCCGTCAGACTCTTCTTTCCATGCCTTAAACTTATCCCAGATTTTCCTTTTGAATGTTTCCATACCTTAAATTATACAAAATCCCCATGGGAAATCAAGCAAAAATATGCAAAATCCCCTTATGAAATCAGTATAATTTGTGCAAAATCCCCATAGCTCCACCTGTGGGGGAAGTCTCCCCCTCGCTTCAGCCCGCAAGCGGTCTTCCGCTACCCCCTCTGCGGGGACACCCCGCAACGCCCCGTCATCAAAGCTTGCCTACATCACCATAAATCCGCCGCTTTGAGCATATTTCCACATATCACTAATCAACTGCGGCTTATAAGTTTTAAACTGATTTTGAACAAAAGCAGAATCCAGTTTTCTTAAAGCATCATTTCGAGTCTGAATGACTTTTACATATTCCATTCCCGGAATCTTGTTACACTTTCGGATATTGCAGGACGGACAAGCAAGAACAAAGTTCCATAACTTGTCCAGAAGCTTTACAACAACCGCTTCGTCATTTATCTTTTCAAGGAACTTAGCCCAGGCGTAATAGTTCAGCTTACATTTCTTCTACAATCGCTGCTAACCTGTTTGATGATAGCTTTTCTCTGGGCTTCCGGAATCGATGTAAAAGGAATATTTGCAAATGCAGGCTCTTCCTGAATTAAAGCTATGAATATCTGTTCGATTTTGGAATACTCGCTTTTACCATCCGGCAGCATTTGTCTTAAATGATATTTAGTAACCAGATTCCAGTAGTTTTCCGCAAACTTCCCGAACAAGTTTTCATAGCTGATGAAGAGAGAATAATCCTCCTCTTCACTATTAAAAAGATTATCAAGAATCGATTTTATGAGCCCAAATTTATATGTTGTTCTCTTAGCCGAACTGTCAGAAAACACATAATTGAACAACATCCAAAAAGTATCTTCATCAATCGTCCCTTCCCGGAAGGTCCCGGAAGTTTGATTCCATCCTGATGGCATATAGCTCCTATGTTATGTTCAAAAGGATAGTCTTTAATTTTTTTCCATAATGGTTTTCATAAAGATTTTCATTATTTCTCCTGAGCAACGAACACGTTCTATATCTTTAATTTTGGAAGCGGCACCGCTAGTTTATAAAACTTTGTCATATGATTAGCTTTGCTTGCCTGCTCTATTAAAGGCCTTGCTACATCAAAATGAAAATTAACAGCTTCTGCAGATGTTTTTGGATACAAAATCAAACATGGAATAACAGTCTCATCATCAACGCCTAATGCATGTATAAAACTTGCTACTCGTGAATATCCGGCAAGTTGACCTACTATATCTCCTGTAAGTCCATTCCATTCAAGCTGTGGCATATACTTTGTATCCATAATGATTTGTTCTTTCTTATGCAAAAAGTCCGGTCGCCAACCAAACCATCCAGATTTTTGATAAGCAATTGCATTACCATAATCTCTTTTTAATAACCCAAGCACATAATGTTCGTATAGCAAAGGCATATCAATCCAGAACTCAGGAACTTTTTCTTTTCTCTTTTGTATATTATTAATTGAATAATCAAAATGTCTTAAAATGGTTTTTGCAATTTTTATTGCTTCACCATAGTTTTTATATAAGTTATTGTTTTTTGTATTGCGAATCTCCCAGATTTCAATTTGGTCATCAACATTTTCAAAATGACTTAAACAATAGTTAATAGTTTGATATAGAGTTTTAAATGCCTCATTTCCTTTCATTCGAATTATAAACTGCTGGCAAAATAAAAGTGTCTTTTTCAATAATCTATTTTCAGGATTATTAACTGACCTTTCCATATATTTGCAATAAACTCTATCATATTTCTGGTTTATTATATTTTTTTGTATATGTTTTGAGATATTAATTTTACCTTTTACTTTTTTTATATTTTCATTTTTCTGTATATAGTCAGCCTTCAAACCTTTTGAGACAATATCTTTAACTAATTGTAAAAAATGAACTATTAATAATGGAGTAATTGAAGATGAAAAATTAACACTAGTTTCAATTGGTTTTGAATCAAGATTTATTCCATATATTTTTGAAAAGTCATCTGCTGCTATTCCACTGCTTAAACAGATACTAAACATTTTCATAAAATCTATAGATTCAATTTTTGGCTCAATAACTAATTCTTCTCCTTGTACTCTTTGCACACCAATCATATAATTTGCACGATAACTTTTATTAATATCATCCCATTGAAAGAAGTAGCGTCTGTCTCGTTCTGAAGCATTTGGATTTAATAAAAGTCCATCCAGATATGATTCGTTACGTTCACATGAATTAAAATGAGAAAATTCTTCTTTCTTATCTGACAAATATTGATGCTCTTGTATTACTGGCATTTATTTTCTCTATTGATCTATTGAATCATGTACCCTTAATTCAAGCCAATCATCAAAATAAGGTTTTGCTTCGCTTGTAAGACAAGTTAAAATACCATCTTTAATGTATTCTTTTACAAGAGGAATTACTTCATATTTGATTTTCTGTTTTAATACATCAGTCTTATCTGTCATAAAATAACTATGACCGACCATTAAATCTCCAATATCAACATCCTCAAGTTTATTATTTTCAATGAATGCTTTTACATCCTTAAAAAGGGCTTTTGCTTCATCGCAAGCTTTTGTTTCTTCAAGAATATTTTCTTTGGCCTCAAGTGTAACAAAAGCAAATCTACGTCTTACTGCATAATCCAATGTTCCTGTACTTCTGTCAGTTGTATTCATCGTTCCAATTATATAGAGATTTTTAGGAACTCCAAAATGTTCCTCTTTAGAGTAAGGTAATTCTACAGTAAGTTCTGTTTTAGGATTTCCTAATCTTTTATCAGTTTCAAGAAGTGTTATAAGTTCTCCAAAGATTTTTGAAACATAACCTCGGTTAATTTCATCGATAATTAAAACATATGGTTCGTCACTTGAACTAGTGTTTTCAAGATTGTATTCTTTTTTGACAGCATTAATGAATGCTTCAGCATAGTGTTCCCAGTTATTTTCAATACCTTCACCTAAAGCTTGTTGTTTAATTTTTTCAATATTTAAAGGAGATGGAGAATGTTCTGGATTTTCATTTGTAGATAAAGTGCTTCTAGTACTAATAGTATCATTACCTTGATTGTGCCATACAAGTAAGCTTGATCGCCCAGTTTTTGTTGGAATTTCTTTTCTATTATTATATCCTTCAATACTTGCTATATAATCATCAATTGCTTTTATAATGTCTTTTCCCTGATTCTTAGAAGCTCTTTCACACATTATTTTGAAAAGGCCAGATTCTGGTTTATATATAATTCCTTTCTCTGTAGAGTATGGGCGCAGACCTTCAATAAAATCTTCATAATCCATTGATTGATGAAATGTACAAAATCCAATTCTTCCTTCATCTCGTAATTCTTTGTATCTTTCCATTACAGCATCACGATCAGAATAGTCTATGTCCTCTACTCCACAAATAGAAAGAGCAAGACTAGCAGTTGTATATGTCTTTCCAGTACCAGGTGCTCCCTGCAAAATTACATTAAGTTTATTTTTTAAAAGTTCAGTGTATTCTATTAATTCTTTAGATTTTGTAGACAAAGTTTCTTCTCCTAACATTTTATGGGCTCTTTCTTGAAATACGCAGTAGCATATATTTTGGGCTGTAAGTAAGTCTGATTTTATATAGTCTTTTGTTTTTTCATTTATGATTGTTTGTAACTCTGCATCACGTTGTACATAAGGGATCATCTCATTAAGCAATTTCAAAAAATGCTTAAACTTTTGTCTTTTATCTCTTGTTTCTTCACCTAACTCAAAACATAATGAATTGTATAAACCTTCAGATTTGAAGAATGTATATTTTTGAGGATATTTGCATCCAAGCAGACAAGAGGCTGTTCTTTCATCATTTGCAAATACCTTAATATTTGGATATGGCTTAAATAGATTTTGCATATCATCTTCAAAAGTCTGTATTCTTTTATCAAAGTCCTTATTTTCATCTAGAAGTTTATCAAGAGTACTTTCAAATCCTGTTGGGTTATCCTTTAATAATTCTTTCCATCCAGACATAACTCTAGGAGTATCTATTAAATTGGAATTATTCTTTATTAAATAATTTATAAGCTCCAAAGTTGAAGATTTTTTACATTCTGTAATATATTTCCATTTATACAATTCATCATCAATAAATGTTGTATAATTTGTCATTTTTAAGAGTTTTTTATAATTTTCTATCAGTTTTTTTATTCTTTCAGGTCTTTCATATTCTGAAATTTTTTCTCGCATTGCATCCCCTACAATACTGTCCAATTCAATTAATTCTTTTATGAGTACATTTATTAAATTTTTCTCAGTAAGATTATGTCCATTTTTTCCTTTCTCTAATCTTAGACTGTTAATATCTTTTTTCCATGCAAAGCCGGTTATCTTTGGATTTTTCTCTAAATTTTTTACTGTTTCTCCAAAATAATTTGCAATCCTTTTTGTTGTTTGTTCTCCAATATGTAATTCAACAAATGCATGTTCTCCATCATGACCAAAATCATTATTTTTTTTCTTATCTATACAAACTTCATAATGATAAGGCCATTCTCCAATTAAATGTTGTTTATCGCCAATCCAAATAAATGTAGTATGAGGTTCATCTGGATTGTAAATATAGAATTGTTTATTGTATTTGTGTGTAATTTCATCTTTTATAGCCTGCAAAATTTCTACAGGAGATGATAAATCTATGTTCTTTTTCTCATATGTTTCATTATAAATATCATTAAGACCTTTACCTTCAAAATACCAATGTCCACAAGGGTTTCCTTGTAATTGCAATTCTTCTTCTAGAGCACTTAGATAATATTCTTTTCCATTATAAAGAACTTTACGATTATCCTTTACAGTTACTTTTACATTTGGATCTGAAACTGCTTCTAATTCAGAGCCAACAGGTATTCCCATTTTTATAAAATCAAAATTTGGTCTACGTTCTTCTGCCATAATATATAATCCCTATCCTTGATTTTTTGTTTTTTGAATTTGAATATTCACTTCTATTGGTTTCTTTGGATTGTTAGGATCAAAATTAAAACTCATAAAATATTCTTCCGACAAAATATTATCACCTGAAACAATAAGGCTAACACGACATGTCCCTGAATTTGTTAATAATAAGTTTGAATTTTCAGATGCAAAATAACCAAGTCCTTTTGTTACATTAAAGAAAACAAAATCACAATCTTCAAATGATTTTGGTTGAATATCACTTTTCTTTTCAAGAGGTAAGTTAAGTCTTGTCTGTTGATCTTGGTATGACCAGTTTAATTTTATTGCTCTATCATAATCAGCAATCTTTGGAAAATCTGAAATATCAAAAGTAATCATTTTGATTTGTACATTTTTGGCAGTTGTAAATCCATCATTAAATACACGTATTTTAAAAGATATGAGTTCCTCTCCATTAGTAAATTTACATCTAGTACAAATTCCTTCATTAGTTTCATCACAAAGTAATCGAAGTTTTGGTTTTTCAGATTCAATTTGCATCTTCTCTTTTTGATCTTGTCTCCATTGAAACCAAATAGGAAATATAATTCCAAATAATGCAACAATAAGGACAACGATTTGAATCCAATCTGCAGGTAGTATTGTTTTTTCTTCCCATATAGCTTCAAATTGCATATTATCATTTATAATGATGAAATTTTTATTAATAATTTCATCATTATATTTCCATCCAGTTAACTTATATTTTGAATTTGTTAGTTTTGGAAATTCATTTAGTGATAAACGTGTATTTTTCTTAATTTTTATTTCAGAATAATATGTTGAAATATCTGAAGTAAATGTAATTGTACAATATTCAATAGACGTTAATTTTGAAATTTTGTTATTCTCAGCATTTAGAAAAAATAACATACATATCATATAAAAAATAAAAATAATTTGTTTTTTTATATTTTGCATTTTTCCCTCACAAATCAAAAAACTATATTTTCAAATATTTTATAAATATTTTAGAATATTCCTGATTCTGTTTTACAAAAGAAATAAAATCTTCCCTTGTTTTAAAATAATTTTTTCCTGTTTTAGAAAAAAGATTTTGAGATAGTACTTTTAAAAAAGCATCATATTTATCATTTAGTTCATAAATAAATTTAAAAGCATCTTTCCCGAATAAGAATTCTGAAGTTTTAATTAATGTTTGTTGATCTTTTATTTCTTTTTGGATTGCATTAACATAATTCGTAAAATCATAAGTTTCATTATTTATACTAAATGTAATTTCTTTATCCATGTTATACCAGATTTGTAAACTTGCATCTGCAAGTATTTGTTCTGTAGGGTTAGGTATTCCTGGTAATGTTTGTAATTGTTCAATACATTCAGCATATTTATAAATATTATTAATTTCATTATATATTTGAAATCTTTTTTCAAATATCGAAATTTTATTTTGCTTTTCCATAATTTTATATGGAACAAAAATTGCAATAAAAATTGAAATTATTGAAACTACAATTGAAATTATATCAGATATGGAAATTGGTTGTTCTAGTATGCAAAGAATCTTTTTTAATGCTTCTGCTATTGTTTCTTCCATCTTCCCTATTCTCCCACATTCTCCTCAAAATTCTCCACCTGATCCATAACCTTATCAAACACATCCTTTGAATATGTTGGTGGATATCCATTCTTAATCAAACAAATCTTAATATCCTGTTCAAGTCTTGCTCTTACATTACTGTTATTCAACCAGTCAGCATAAGAAGATTTTTCATCAATAAGAGCCTTTACTTTTATTGCTAAATCCTTACATTTCTCATTAACAACAACGCCATCAACTTCTTTATCTTCACCATATTCAAAGTTGTGCTGGTCTCTCATTGCAATAAGAATGTCATAGAAAGCTTTCTCTTCAAAAGTAAGCCCCATCTTTCTAAAGCTTTCTCGACTCTCATTCATCTTCCTAAGAATATCCAAAGCCTGTTCAGTAGCGTTCTGAATAAGCTGGTCTGTTGCAGCATTACCAATGGCACCAGCTTCTGCAGTGCTTACAAGCTTTCGTCTTTCATGGTATTCCTCAATAGTTTTTTCAAGCATTTCCTGGAAAGTCTTTGCAGCAATACCATTTGTTTTTCCGTATTCTTTAATCTGCTTTTTAAGCATCTTAATCAAAAGTTCAAGCTTAGTTGCCGGAAGTTTTACATCAGCAAGTCTGTCAAAATATTCAGGAGTGAACAGTTCTTCTTCAACACCAGTTTCAAAAACATTCTCAACCTTGTTGTACTTCAAAGCCTCTTCAACCATCTTTGAAACTTGTCTATTCATTGTATCTGCATCAGGTGCATCAGTTCCGTTCATCTTTCGAACAAATCCGGCAATAGCCATAAAACACTGGGCCAAAGCAGATTCTTCTTCTTCCAGATTTCCAGATGGCTGACAAATATCATATGCAGTACGAAGTCTTTTTACAGTCTGTAAGAAATATGTTTTGAACGTTACTTCTTTCTTTCCATCTTTACCGGTTTTCAAAACCTGAGTAGAAGTAAATACATATTCAGCAGCTTTTGCCAAAAGTCTGTAACGATCATATGGGTCACTGTTTGGATTCAAGAATGGAGTAATATCATAATTCGCAAACAAATCTTTTAAGATTGCAAGTTCAGTTCTGAATATTGAAGTTGCCTGCTCAACATCATCAGTACTAGGTGCAACAGTTTCTGTACCACCATAAAGCTTTACAGCTTCGCGCATGTTATCGCGGATTCCAATGTAATCGACAATCATACCAAAATGTTTACCAGGATAAATTCTGTTTACACGGCTGATAGTCTGGATAAGAGTATGTTTCTGCAAAGGCTTATCATTGTAAAGATAAGTAAGAGAAGGAACGTCAAAACCTGTAATCCACATATCAACTACAATTACAATGTGGAAATTAGATTTTTCATTCTTAAATGCAGCGTCAAAATCATCTGAACGCTTATCATTTCTAACACCGCCAAGATAATTGTACATATCTTCCGGATCATTACTTCCAACACTTGAAACCATTGCAATAAATGGCATCTCTTTAAGTTCGCTAAGTTCCTGTTCCGATGCAGTTACTCCGTCACTAACTTTCTTTTCAACAAACCATTCAGGATAAGCTGTCTTAAACTTCATCAATAAGTCATAAGCGATTTTTCTTGTAGAGCAGACAACCATTGCTTTCTGAACTCTGTCAGGGTCTCCGCTGCAAGCAGCTATATAATGGTCATGAATATCTTTTGCGAGGCGTTCAAGTCGTTCTGGCTCTCCAAGAATAACTTCCATAGAACTCATTGCATTCTTACTTGCTTCTATATCTTCTGCAGTCGAACCATCGTCAGCACATTTCTTATAGTAAGCCTCAATTTCCTTTGCCTTATTATCATCAAGCAAAACCTTAGAAATGCGAGGATGATATTTAATAGAAACAGTAAGCCCATCGGCTACAGCCTGGTCCATTGTATAACGGTCAATTTCATCACCAAATGTTTGGTATGTTTCTGCAATTGGCGTTCCTGTAAATCCAACAAAAGTTGCATGAGGAAAAGCTTCTTTCAAAACTTTTGCATAAGGCTTAGAAACAAGAGCCTTCATGTTTTCATCACTGTCTTTACTAAACTGAATCTTCTTAGAATGTTCCAGCTGAGTTCTATGCGCCTCATCAGAAAAACAGATAATGTTTTGTCTTTCGTTTATAAGTCCAATAGGGTCATCTTTTCTGTCACAGAATTTCTGAATTGTACAAATATAAAAACCGCCGCTTTCACGGGCCCCAAGTTCCTGCCTTAAAGTCTTACGATTCTTTACTACTGAAACTTCACCCAGATTCAAAAACTCAGAACTTTTTGTAAAAAGTTTTGCTCCCTGCTTTTGTAAGTCATCACGGTCTACTATAAGAATAATTGTTGGTGAACCAATTTTAGGAATATCAGTACAACGAAGTGCAAGCTGGCGTGCAAGAAAAGCCATGGTATAAGTTTTACCACAGCCAGTAGCTCCAAAGTATGTACCACCTTTTCCAGTTCCTTCTTGTACAGATTTTACAATACTGTTTTTCAAAAGACGTGATGCAAAGAATTGAGGATAGCGGCAGACAATTTCTCTTTCCTCTCTATCATAAATATCATCTTGAAAATATATATAATCACGGAATACTTCCAAAAAACGTGCTGGTGAATAAACACCTTTTACAAGAGCTTCTGTTTCTTCAAATGGCAGAGTTGAAATTGGGTCTCCGTCATTTACTCGTCGCCATGCATAAAAATGCTCATAAGGAGTTCTTACAGTACCCAGTCTAGTTTTTACACCATCACTGATACAAGCTAAAGGACAGTAATGTAAAAGATGTGGAATATCTCGCCAGTAACGGATATTTATCTGTTCCCAGGCATTTAATATAGTAGCATTTGCATCACCCGGATTTTTAAGTTCCATGATACAAAGTGGCATACCATTTACAAAAAGAAGAATATCAGGTCTGCGGTTTTCTTTTTTACCATTATTTGTATATTCTACAGTAAACTGATTTACAGCTCTGAATATATTTTTTTCAGGATGCTCAAAATCAATAAACTTAATCATTCTGGCGCTGCCGTCTTTTGTAGAGAATTGATATTCATTTACAAGCCAGCCATAAAATTTGTGCAAAATTGAAAATTCAGAAGACGAACCAATAAGCCGTACATTGTCATATAGCTGATTTACATCATCTTCATCAAGTCCAGGATTTATGTCATTAACAAAGGTTTTAAAATCGTTCTCAATTAAAACATCTCTTTTAGTCTCACGTCCAATCTGAGTACCAAGAGCATAAAGCCAACCTTCTTTTTCAAGGCATGCAAGGAAAGCATATTCATAATCCGATTCACAGAAACGTCCCCAATAATCTTTCAACTTTGCCACTTTATGCCTCCTTTGCTTCTTCCAGAGAACCTTTTATAAGAATAGGACAGATGTCTTTTATTTGTGATTTTAGTTTTTCGTTGATTGCTTTACGTTCATTGTAAACTTCATATACATTTGCTATTGATTGTTGAATTTCTATTGATGGATAAGGTACTTTAATGTCACATAAATATTCCCATGACAATAATTCTTGTGAAGATCCCCAAGAATTGAATCGTACTAATCTATCGAATTCAGATCTTTTGAAAAAAGAATATAAAAATTCAGTATTAACATTTTTTTCAATTTCAGGCTTTATTCTAAAAGAATTATAGTTGAATGTAACAATTATAGGAGTATCATCTCTATTTAGAGCCATTACAAGCATATCACGTCCATCAGTACGACTATTATATGCAAATTCATTTTTTTCAATGATTTTAAATTTAGATAAATCAGTACCTATCAAATCTGCTTTTGTTTCAGCAAATTCTTTAAGATTGATAATTCCTCGTACATCATCTTCTCCATATTCGAGATTAATATTTCTTTTATCAGTTTTTTCAATAATATCTCCAAGAGGAATTGTTTTTTCCTTTTTTAATTTATCCAAGTATGCATCACAAGTAAGCTTCAAATCATCAAGTCCGCGCTCATAACTTTTTTGATTTTCCACAAGAGCTTCATAAATCTCCACATACTTTTCCTGTGTTTTCAATTCAGGAAGAGTAATATCAATGTCGCAAAAATCTTCCCAAGAAAAAACTTCACGAGCGCTTCCCCAGGAATTAAAACGAGAATATCGGTCAAATTCAGGACGATTAAAGTACATATAAAGATAATCAGAATTAAGTAAATCTGGTCGTTTTATATAAAAAACAATATATGATGATGAAACAATATAAGTATCTTTTGAAGTATTATGCGCAAGTGTAATTTTTTCACCATTTCGGGATGTTACAGTTACATAACAAAAATAATCTGGTTTTACCAGAATATATGGTGTTAAAGAAACATCCTGCATATCGGCTTTGGTTTCAATAAAAATCTTTTGGATTGAAATTCCTTTTACATCATCTAGAGAGTATTTATCATCTGAATTTCTTTCATCAGAAATCTCAAGAAGCTCGCCAAGTTTATATGTTTTATTAGCCATTTACTACCACCTATTCAATATCAAAGCCAATTCCCTTAAAGGCAGCGGCAAGCTTCTTCTGAGATTCACGTTCATTCTTGAGAAGATCTTTCATTTCATTCTGAATGCGAGCCATTTCTTTCTTGTAATCAATCTGTAAATCATGGTCCACAAACTCAATGTATTTACTTGGAGCAAGAGTCCAGCCTTTTTCTTCAATCTCATTTATTCCAACACTGCGGTAAAGTTCAGGAACTTCGTATTTAGTTCCGTCAGTTCCTTCTGTCTGCCAGGTGTGATATATTTCTGCAGCCTTTTCAATCTGTTCTGGAATAAGACGAACTTTCTTTTTATTTTCATTCTTAACAGCGTTTTCAGTCCACTGTCTCAAATCCATAAACAAGATTTCGTGTTCGCGTTTTCTAAGTTTTCTATTGTGATATTCGCCGCCTTTCTTGTTCTGATTCAAAATCCAGAGCGTTACAGAAATATCTGTTGTAATAAAAAGCTCACGAGGAAGGACAACAATAGCTTCAACCTTATCATTCTGAATAAGCTTTTTTCTTATTTCCAAAGTATCACTGTCATTCAAAGCACCGTTTGCAAGAAGGAATCCTGCAACACCGTTGTTTTTATGAAGGTGATAAAGCATGTGTAAAATCCATGCATAGTTTGCATTGCTTTCTGGAGGAGTAACATAATCAGCCCAGCGAGCATCGTTTTTCAAATTATCATCATACCAGCTCTTAAGATTAAATGGCGGATTAGCCATTATGTAATTAAAATACAATCCCTTGTGCTGGTCATTAAGGAATGAAGAATCTGCAATGTCACCAAGGTTGTGGCTTATTCCTCTAAGTGCAAGATTCATCTTTGCAAGTCGATATGTTGCAGGCTCTTTTTCCTGACCATAAACATTTACTTTATCAATACTTCCTTGCTTAGATTTTATAAGTTCCGCACTCTGAATAAACATACCACCCGAACCACAGCATGGGTCATAAAGAGTACCATCAAAAGGCTCAATCATTGTAGCAATAAGCTGAACAACATCATGAGGTGTATAGAATTCACCTTCCTCTTTAGTTGCGTTTACAGCAAACTCTTTAAGGAAGTATTCATAAACATGACCAATTAAATCTTTTTCCTGCCCAAACTTTTTATGACTAATTTTGTTTACTTCATCCACAACCTTTTTAATATCGTTTGGAGCAAGATTGCGGGTAGTAAAAGTACCTTTTACAAAACAGCCTTCAAGAGTCTTAATCTGTTCAGCAATTTTTACAAGTGCAGTATCAAGTGCAACATTTAGTTTTGCAGCTGACACATCTTTAAGATAAGACCATCGAGCTTCCGGCGGCAGATTATAAGTACCATCCGCAAAAGTAGCTCCCTCCCCAAAGAAAGCTTCCTGAACATTCTTATCTTCAACATCAAGCCCTTCAGAAATCAACTTTTGTTTAAGAGCTTCAACCCCATCCTCATATTTCTCACCAATAAATCGCAAGAAAACCAGAGTAAGCATCATATCACGCTTCTCAAAAAACGACCCCGAGTTTCGTGCTGCTCGCAAGTGGTCTCTACACTTAAATAATATCTGATCAAGATTTAATTCTTTGTCTTCTTTCTTTGCTTTTGCCATGTTTTTTAAACTCCAATTAATTATTATAACATAATTTAATAAATTATAGTTTAATAATATTTGTATCTATTAAATCCATTAATTTGTCTTTAAAATCAGATTTAGAAATACAAAGTCCGTTTTTCCCTAATCTGGCTACAGGTGGATATCCCTCTTCTTGTTCTATCGCACTGATTACGCTTCCATAATCTCCTTTGGCACCTCCACTATGAGGCATAGGGCCTACTAATATAGCAGATACTTTAGGATTCCATTGCCAAGATTTTACCTTTCGATCAATACCATCCTCATAATCTAAGTAGAATTCAAACCGTTCTTTATCTAATCCTACTTCTTTTATAACTCCTTCAAGATGCTTTTGTTTAACATCTGAATAACCAACAACAATAATTTTTCCTTCTTTTGTTGCTTGAAAAGCTTTCTTTCCAGGAATCAATTCTTGGTGACCTATTAAATCAAGAAATTCTTCAAGTTGATTTTTTCTATTCAACATTGAAATAATCTTTAACAGGTCATCATCAAAAATCTTTTCAAGGCTTTCTTCAATTTCTGAAAGAATATCAACATCGTAAGACATTAATCATTTTCTCCTTCATCAAAGATGTGATAAAGGCGGTCTACGGCTTTTGCAAGACGTAGCTTCAAAACTTTAATTTCATCTTGTGTTGCTTGGTACTTTTCAGCTATTTTATTTTGTTCTTCAAGAGATGGTAATGGAATCTTCAAAGCTTTTAGACTTTCCACACCAATATTTGGAATTGTAGAACCAACTACAATTGATTTTAGAGCAGCAATTCCTTGTTCACTTTCAAAGAAAGCTTTAATGAAATATGGGTTAGCTTTTTCTTCATCAATTTCTATAATAAAAAGATTACCGTTTGCTAAAATCTGCTGACCTTCTTTTGGTGCAGCAATAGCAATTTTGAAAGGATAACCATTCTTTGAAAGAATAAGATTATTACGTTTAAGACAATACTTCTCCAGATTCTTTTCAATCACAGAGAGATATGGTAAGTCTTCATCAATAATTCCATCATGAATATTGCCAAGCATAAGGTAATTTTTATTTGTTACTTTTTTTGTTGTAATCTTATCTAACTCCTCTGCTTTTATTCCTGCTCCACGTGTAATACTTGTTATTACAGTACTAAATGGAGCCAGATTATCAAGATTCATTTCCTGTGCAACATATCTGTCAAAATTTAAGTTATAATCATTTTCACGTAGTACTTCTTTAGAAAGAGTGATACTGTTTTCACCATCTTCTTTTAGTGCAGAAATGATAGATTCAATATTATCATCTGAAAGTTCATTTCCGCGTCGTCCAGCCTCAAAAATATTTGTAGCATCAACAATTTTTACAGAATTATTTCCTTTACTTAGGATAATCATTGATGTTGGTATTGCTATATTAGGAGCAAATAATTTTGCAGGAAGAGAAATAATTGCTTCTACAAGACCATTTTCAATAAAGTACTGACGAACGGCCTTGTCTGTTTTATTCCATGTACTTCCATTTGTCATAATTGCAACCGCTTTTCCATTTTCTTTAAGCAGGTCACATAAAAGTGCATTATAAATCCAATCAGAAGTTGTAGCTTTTGATATAGAAGGTATTTTTTCTCTTAGTTTATTAAGATATTCTTCTCCACATCCTAATTCAGAAATACGTACCTTAAATGGATAATTAGAAAATATTTTATCAAATCTATTTTCTTTGTATTCTACAATTTGAAAAGCATTTTCAGATGTAATTGTAAAATCACCATCAAGTAATCCTACTTTTGATAGAGTACAATTTGCATATGGTCTTTCTTTTTCACATCCAAAATAAATTGCTTTATCTTGTTTTTCCCATGCATCAATAATAAATGTTCCTGAACCACAACAAATATCTGCTACCTTTTCTTTTGGCTGAATGCTAAGTATTTTATTTGCAAGATTAATAATGCTTTTTGGAGTCGAAAAACATCCTGAAAAAGCTTGCATTCCAGGCACTTTTAACGAGAAAACAGCTAGGTCTTCTAGACTGTATTCTTTTTTAGAAATTGACTCTATTACTGTATGCAGTGTTTCTGCCCATATTTCTTCAGTTATATCTGAAGAATTAATTTCCATCAAAGCAGCTTCATCTGCTTCAGACCCTCCAATTTTTTCTAATTCCGATAATGTACAAAATGGATTTTCAAATTCCAGACATTTTACCAAACAATAAATAACTGGATGTAAGTCGATATCATACAATCCATTTTTACGGAAAAAATTTGTCAGGGAATCAACAATAGCTTCAAAATGATAATTCTTCTCTAAATCCAACACTTGTTCTTTAGTAAGTAATGACATAAACACCTCATATATTTTGGTTTTGTATAACCAAAATATAATACCGTTTATTCATTTTGTCAATGGTTATTCATAACCAAATTACTGGTTTTTTAAATTATTACATTTCATACTTCCCCATAAAACTCCCTCATCTCCCCTCCATAATCCTCCATACCCTTCTCCCCCCACTCATACTCTCTGTTAAATGCTTTTGATAACAACGGAGCAATCATACCAAGAGCTCCCAAATTCCACTGATAACGAACATCCGGATTTGGGCAGATATTCCAATCAGGATCTTCCATGTCGTAATCGTGTTCAAACTTCGAAATCTCAGAAACCAATTCATTCTTTACTTTTAAGATTTCTTGATACGACGCATTTTCAAACTGTTCTGCATACTGAGCTGGTGACATCATCATAATTTTATTCCTCCTCTTCTCCAAATTCCCCGCGCATCTCATCCATAGCATCGCGGTCTCCCATCATTGCATCATCTGCAACTTGGGTATAATACGAATTATAATCATCTGAAGGATCATCAGAATAATAATCCCTCTCCCCTCGAGCAGCTCTAGCTTCGGAATCGGAATAATCATCATAGTCTTCGTAATCATATGCTCGAGTATATCCTCTATGATAGCTTTTTTTTCCGCTGCTTCCTGCTTTACTGAGTATCACAATAATGCCAACAAATAATACAAAAAGAATGAAAACTCCCATATCAGTCCTCCAATTCTTCTTCTGTGATTTCTTCGCCAAGAAGATTTCCGTCTTTATCCTGAGCAAAACGTCTTCTAACCTGTTTTTTTCGTCGTGATGCCGGTGGTGAATTACGGCATTCTTCTAACGCTCGCATCAGTTCCCGGTGTCTCTGTTCTTCACGTCGCTGAGCGTTGTAGGTATTATCTTCATAAGAAGACATGCAGCAGCCAATAATAAAAATGATTATTCCGAGTGCTAATACCATATCAGTCCTCCTTACGCAACCTGCATTTCCTGAGTATTCATAACTTCAGTTGCCAGCTTAAGCCAGCTCTGAACCTCGATATTGTATTTTGAACAAAGGTTAGCAATTTCTTCATTATTAATAAGGCC
>OCVV011326899.1_pt1 | contig 21434 bp, 11 predicted proteins | sample 1539721 | NCBI WGS metagenome assembly OCVV01 (sample SAMN02144230, study PRJEB22623) | gut metagenome | biome: sheep rumen | host: Ovis aries | place: New Zealand
CATAGCCGATATGGGCGGAGTGGCAGGTCCGCTGGTGACTGGCGCGAACAGCACGCTGGTAATCATGCCCAGCGACAGCTCGGAGGCCATCCAGCTGGGCGGGACGCTCAATTTGGGGAGCGCAACGCTCAATGTGTATGAGGGCATTGGCACGGGTGGTCATCTGCTGGCATCCCTCACCGGCATGGTCAACGATGTCACGCTCACCTCTGCCGTGGGTCCGATGACACTCAATCTTGTCACCAGCTATACCAGTTCCCCCGGTTTCGTGCTTTATACCTCCTGCGTGCCGCTGGCGTTGTGTACGGATGTCTACAATTTGGATGTCAGCAATGTTACGGCTCGCTCGGCCCATGTCAGCTGGAGCTACAGCGATGTCACTGTGCCGGCTTTCTTCACCATCACGGCAGCCGACACGGCTAATGACAACATACTCTATTTTACAGCTCCCGATACTGCCCGGAGCATCACCATCACCGGGTTGGAACAGCACACCTATTACGAAGTAGGAGTCATGGTGACTTGCGAAAGCAGCGACACTTCGGCAGTGGTGAGTACCACGATCTTTACACCCTGCCTGGCCGGTGGTGAGATTTTGATTGGTGACCCCAACACAACCAGTTCGAGTGCTTTCGTGCCCGACTACACTTACTACAACTATTCTATGAGCCAGCAGATTTATGACTCCACTGAGGTGGCGGGAATGGATACGATATTCGGCATCAAGTTCTTCAAAGTTTCGGGTTCCAATGTGACCCGCACTATCGATGTCTATATCGACACAACGACCCGAGGCTCATTTAATTCGGTGGCGGAAGGCATCATTGCGCAATCGTTGGACAAACGCCGCTTCTCGGGCGAGGTGTCCGTGGTGGATGGTTGGAACGAGATTCAGTTCAGCCAGCCTTTCGCTTACAATGGTCATGGCAATATCGTCATCACTTTTGACGACAACACGGGTTCTTACCAGTCGAGTTTCAGCAGTGCCACACATAGCACCACCGACAATCGGGCTATCTATGGCTATTCGGATGGCGTTAATTTGGATCCTGCCGACAGCGCTACGCTCAATGCACTGTCGTATGGTTCATCGGTGATGAACCAGGTGAACAACATGATTTTTGTCACGCCTTGCTCGGAGGCCACATGCGTGGCTCCCGCAGTGCTGGTGGGGGCAGTGGATTCCGGCAGTGTGGCCCTGTCGTGGGTTGCGGGTCTGTATGAGAGTGAATGGAGTGTGGAATACCGCGTGGCCGGCACTAATGAATGGATGGTGCACAACTACGGCACCACTCAGGATACGGCTATTGTGACGGGTCTACTCCCGGCCACCACCTACGATTTCCGGCTGGGCAGCCTGTGTGGCGACACGGTGGCCTACCGCGTTGTCACCGCCACTACTTCGTGCGCCCCCTACAGGACGTTGCCGCTGACAGAGAACTTCGACAATTTCACCGCCCTCCAGATGTACCCGGACATGGAGACCTGCTGGGGCCGGTATACCAACTACACGTCGTCCTACAGCACCTATTACTACCCCTACGTTTATGATTATTCTTATTATGCCCGCAGCGGTTACTCCCTCTCGTTCCAGGCTTATGGCACGGAGTATTTCAGCCAGTTGATGCTGCCTGAGATGGGTGTGGATGTTGACACGCTGACCCTCTCGTTCTATATGATGGGTACCTACACTTCCTACTACAGCTATCAGGCTGTGGTGGGTGTGCAGACAAGCATGGACGACATCTCCTCTTTCGTGCCGGTAGACTCGGTGATGTTCACTGGCGAGGATTACGAATGGCAGCTGGTCGAGTTCGACCTTTCGGGCTATACGGGCCAGGGTCGCATCATTTGCCTGCGCACGGGTAACCAGTCCTCCAGCGGCTTCTATATCGACGACTTGAAACTGGATTACACCAACCCCTGCAAACGTCCGACCAATGTGATGGTGACGGATGCTACGATGACATCGGTCCGCATCACGTTTGATGACACCAACAATGCCGGCAACTATGTGCTTTACTATGGCGTGGGCGACAGTCTGGCCGATGCAACAGACTCGGTAGTCTTCACCACCACGAACTATGTACTGAACGGTCTTCCCACAGCCACCCATTTCCATGGCTGGCTGCGGACCAACTGTGGCACAACCCGCAGTGGTTGGGTCGAAGTGCCCGAGTTTTCCACCCGCTGTATGGCTGTGGTTGTGAACGACACGCAGAGTTATGAGACCGATTTCGAGTCGGGTATGGATATCTGCATGGCCCAGGAGCGCATTGACGGCAGGTTGTGGTGGGAAAGTGCCACTACGACCAGAAACCCCGCCGGGGCTTATAATGGCGGACACATCATGCATCTGTATAATTACAGCCGTTCGGGCGAGACACGGCTGCTGTTGCCGCTGTTCGACTTCTCTGCTTTGACCGACGATGCTGAGTTGACGTTCTATCTGGCCCAGGAGGCCAATGGCGCTATGCAGGACAAACTTTATATTTCTTATCGCACGGCTGGCTCGTCGCAGTGGACGGTGTTCGACTCTGTCACCAACAGCATCTCCTCCTGGACCCGCCAATATTTCACACTACCCAATTCGGCAGGCAGCGCCAATTACGAAGTGGCCCTGCTGGGCAAGGCCAATACGGGCTATGGTATCAAGATTGATGAATTGAGTGTGCACCGCACCCCCCGCTGCCCGCGCCCGCAGGCTCTGGCGGTGAGCGATGTGACCAACGAGTCTGCCATCGTTAGCTGGACAGGTTCGGCTCCTGAGTATGAGGTGAGCTATAGAACCGAGGGCAGCTGGAGTTGGCGAATCGTAACCACTACTGCAAACAGCGTGACCCTTACAGGTCTCCTGAATGTTTCGCCCTACGAGGTGAGGGTGAGAGCACTGTGTGGCTCTGACGGCCGCAGCGAATGGAGCGATATTGCTGCCTTCGTCACCCACGCCTGTGTGAATGCTCTGTTCTACTACAATTATGATGCCGCTACCGTCCGGCCTTCACTCTCCAACAACGCCCCGGCCGACGTGTACAACCCCTATACCTACAGTGAGGTGTTGGTGGATGCCTCCACCCTGGCTGGACTGGATGGCATTGTGGCCTTTGGCTTCAATCCCACCAACGCGCAAGTGGGTGGTTGTTTCGGCAATTGCGATGTCTACTTCGGCCTGACTACGGACACGGTGCTGACGGGCTTCCATTTCGACAGTTCTTTCGTCCATGTTTACCATGGCAGCATGAATTACAACAGTCCGGGCTGGAAGTACTTCCGCCTCGACTCCATCTATAACTACAACGGCACGAGCAATCTCATTGTGGCCATCAACCGCCAAGGCAACACCGGTTCTTACGGTGTACAGTCTGGTTTTGCCGGTCATATAAACAATTGTGTAAAGACCCGCTCTGCGACCAACTACAATAACCCAATCAACCCCTTCGAGGCAAGCAGTCTGCCTGTCTTCTCGCAGTACACCGACACGGTGTCGCCCGACTATGCCTTCCTTGCGTGCGCGCCCTATTGCGAGGCTCCCGTGGCCGAGGTGACGGCTGTTTCAGCCACATCGGTGTCGCTGCACTGGCTGTCTGACAGTCGCAATGCCCAGGTGAGCTGGCGCAGGGCAGCCGATACGGTTTGGTCGACTCCCGTTGATGTAGAGGGCTATACTTACACGGTGGAGGGCTTAGACCATTCGACCGACTATCTATTCCGCGTGCGTCAGAACTGTATGGCTGACAGTCTGGGTGTTTCGCCTTGGTCGCAGACGTCGGCCATGACCGATTACGTCTGCAATGTGCCGCGCGATGTTGTGGTCGATGACATTACCAACAGCCGTGCCACGGTGTCGTGGACTCCCGCCGAGGGCGACAATCTTTGGGAGGTGCGCGTGTTCAACAACGGTTTCGACCAAACATGGAGAACCCGTCAACCCTCTTACCTTGTCAAAGGGCTCACGGCCGGCGAGCGTTACCACTGCGCGGTGCGCACCCTCTGCGGCCCCGACCATGCATTTGTCGGTGAGTGGAGCGAGCCGGTTGATTTCGCCACTTATTTCTGCGGAGCAGTGGGTGGTGTGCGTGCCGAGGCTATCGGCAACGCCGTGAAGTTGACTTGGGTGGCTGGCGACCACAACACTTATTGGGAAGTGCAGTATGGCCGTGCGGGCTATACCGAGAGCGAGGTGATCAACACTGTGTTTAGCCCCGACACGCACATCATCATTTACAACCTGGTTCCCAACTTTACATACGGTTTCCGTGTTCGCGCACTGTGTGGCCTTAACTGGAACAGCGACTGGACCAGCAATGAGGTGACCGTCACTACAGGCGAGGAACTGGGCATTGTCGATGCCGGCCAGGGATATGAGTGTTCCATCTATCCCAATCCTGCACAGAATCGGGTCAGCATCGCCATCAAGGGCGTTGAGGGCCGCGTCGAGGTGCGGGTGGTGGACATGAACGGACGCGTGGTTGCTCATGAATCGCTCGACTGCTCTGCCGACTGCACCAAGCTGATGGATGTGTCTGACTTGAGCGGAGGTGCCTACTTTGTGCACATTGTCGGCGAGAGTGTCAACTCCGTCCACAAACTTGTGGTGAAATGATTAAATTGTGTGAATGTAGGAGTGACTGGCACGGTCAAAGGACTGACGCATTAACACCTTAACGCATTCACACACCTCTACATTACAAGATCAAACGGAGCCGGGATGCTGTCATCCCGGCTCCGTTTTATTGATGCGTGGCTTCAGGGTAGGAGAGAGGAGTAACTGTGTCGCGTCCCTGTCGGGACGCATCCCGTTTTATTTTATAATCACCACACTGCACCTACAGTTTGTGCGGTGTTACCCCATTGGGGCGATTCATAGAGTATTCTTATAATGCGTTATTAATCAGCGTGTTTATCCACCCATCCATGGCAATTTCTTTTTTTATTGTCATGTTGAAATAATAGCGTATCTTTGCATTGTAAAAAGAGAGAGGGTATAGGAATGTGTGAGCGTGGGAATGTGGTGGTGGGGTTGATATTTTTGCGGTCATAGTTGCACCTAAAAAGCAAATTGGCTTGCAACGGGCAGCGGGCTCTCCATGACAATGCTGCCCGCAAGCCCCTACAAAAGTGGTATATAAGTTTGAGAATTAACAATAAAAAGTATAGAATATGAAACATTTTGTCCGCACGATGTCACTCTTGGTGGCATTGGTGCTTTTTGGCGGGACTGGGAAGGCGCAATGCCCTCCCGGCGAGACTGCCTGTTTTGTAACCGTCTATTGTGGTGACATGATTGGCGATGGATGGAACGGAGGTGTGCTGCAAGTGTGGCAGGACACGGTGCTGCGAGGCAGTGTTTCCCTCGCTTCGGGCTATGAGGGACAGTATGATGTTCCCGTTTGTTCGGGCGACACCATGCGTTTTGTCTGGATTTCTGGTCCGCTCGACTATGAGATTTCTTTTTCCATCGTCAATGGCGACGGTAGTGTCATTCTGCCGGAAGCCTATGCGGGCGATATTTCGTCCGGAACCATTGTGGCGATGGCCATGCCGGCGTGCCCCAGTTGTGTCCGTCCCCTCAGTCTGGTGTGCCAGCCCGACAGCACCAGCGTGGCAGTGTCGTGGACCCCGCTGGGTACGGAATCGCAGTGGCATGTCTATCTGGACGGCTCGTTCTATGCGGCTGTCAATACCCCCTCTGTCAATATTTCCGGGTTGTCGTTGAACACCGATTACACGATTGGAGTCAGGGCGGTATGCTCTACTTCCGACAGTTCGGAACTTATCGCCGCCACTGTCCGCACCACATGCCCCCCGTTGCGGTTGCCATACTACAATACTTTTGATGGCGAGGTGCTGGGCGAACTGCCCAACTGCTGGATCCCCATCATCACATTCAGCGACGCTCCAAAAGTGTATGACGAGGCTGCTTTTTCCGACTCCCTCTCCCTCTTTTTTGGTGCCTCGGGCTGGAACGTGGTGGCAACTCCATTGGTGCCAGTCCCCGGCAACAGAATCAATGTGGCCTTCCGTGCACAGATTGAGAACGGGATAACCATCGGGACTTTCAATCTTTTCAATTCCCGCCTGCGTGTGGGTGTGATGACCGATTTGAGCGACACGTCCACCTTCATTCCGATGGTGGACATCCGGAACATGGATGGTCAATGGCACGATTATGAGTTCAACACTTCGCTGCTCGACTCTATGGCCTCCTATTATGTGGCCTTCTTCTTCAAGGGCGATGATTTCCTTTTCGGGAATGGCTTTGTTGACGATTTAAGCGTCACCTATGACAACGGCTGCCACCGCCCGGACTATGTCGTAGTAGATAGTGTGGGTTCGCGCAGCGCCACCCTCTCCTGGGCCTCCGTCGCCGGCAGCGCTACGGGATATTATGTCTACTACTCGCCGGAGAACAACGTGTTCAACTCGACATTCTACACATTTGTGACCGATACCACGGTTGTGCTGCGTGGCCTGGATCAGGCCACTACCTATTATGCCTGGATCCGCACGGCTTGCACCGACGACAGTTCGGAATACCGCGGCTCGGCGCCATTCACCACTGCCATGACATGTGCTCCCGTGTCCGACGTGCGGCTTGGCAATGTCCACTACACGGCTGCTATGGTGAGCTGGCAGTACGATTTCCTCAATGGCAACCCGTCGACAGGTGCCTGGTTGACACTCTACGACCAGCTGAACCCCTCAACCCCAATCGTCGACACAGTGGTGTTCGACAATAGCGCCGTCTTCACTGGCCTTCAGCCCAGCCACAGCTACACCGTCCAGGTAAGGAACATCTGCCAACTGGGCGAAAACTTGGACACTGCCAATTATGTCTCGTTTGATTTCATGACCAACTCCTGCAGCGAGGTGGCTGGCGACGGAACGCTGAGCAGCTACGCCTTCTTCGTCAATACCAATATGACCAACTCCTATTCCCAAACCCTCTATTTGCGCGACGAGTTGCCCGCAACCGATACCATCTGGGGCATAGCCTACCGCACCTCTTCGGGTGTGGCCGAGCCGTTGGATTTCAGTTTGTATATGGGCAACACCTCGCTCAATGCTTTGGCCCTAGACAATTACGTTGCAGCAGACTCTCTCACGCCCATGGTCACCAATTATGTCATGCAGCCATCACAGGCCGAGTGGAGGGTCATCCGGTTTGCCACTCCCTTTGTTTACGACACTTCGCGCAACCTTGCGGTAGCTGTCAATCATAGCGGGAGCCACTTTTTCCTCAACCCCACATCATGGTACTACCACCCCACCACCTACAACGCCACCGTCACATGGAGCAACTTCGGCCCCATTTCGATGGCAAGTCCCTCTTCTCCATTCAGCGCTAATGCTTTGCAATTTGCTGCCGACATCCGTCTCATCACCGCCTGCCAAGTGCCGAGTTGCACTGAGCCCATGGTGGTAGATGTCGAGGCCGATTCCACCAGTCTCGCATTGCTTTGGATTAACGACGGGACTCCCGACTCCGGCTATGTTGTCCAGTACAAACCCTCCTCGTCGTCCTCTTTCATCACCGACGGCGCCACTCATCTGTTGCAGTACACCATCTCGTCACTCAGCCCAGCCACACGCTACGATGTGCGCGTGGGAGCCGTGTGCCAGGGCGACACCCTTTGGAACCAAGTCTCGGCCGTCACCGACTGCGGCAGTGTCCATATTCCTTACACCGAGAACTTCGACAGCTACCCTGTAGGCACCATGCCTCCCTGTTGGAGCTATAACCGCCGCATCATCGACCACCGCTATGGCGGTCTCTTTTGGCAGCCGTCTGTGGCCGTGGCCGGTGCAGTGCTTCCCGTTTTCCAATATCCCGTCAACCAATTGGAGATAAACTTCAAAGCCATGATGGCCTCGTATGGTCAAGGTGAGGGAGTCATGGTGGGCGTTACCGACGACGATGGTACCTTTGTCGACTGGCTGGACACCCTCATCGACCCTGCGCAGTCGCTTAGCCACTACACGTGGTTCCGCTATGATTTCAGCGGATATGAGGGTTCGGGCAACCGTATTGTGCTGGCTCATTCGGCCACTCAGTCCGAAGCAACCCTTATTGACGAAATATCCGTTTTAGAAGCAGTAGGATGTCTGCCGGTCGACAATATGACCCTGCACAACCTCGACAACGCCGCCAATATTACCCTTACGTGGAATGACCCCAGTCCGGCAGTCCAGTGGCAGGTGGCATGGGACACCATCGGCACCCCGCTGGCCTCCATGCTCAATACTGCCACCGTGTCCACCGCCTCCTATTCCTTCCCGCCAATGGTGTCCGGAGGCAAATACACGGTTTATGTCCGTGCCGTTTGCGGCTTGGGTGAGAGTGCCTGGCGCTCCGTCGATTTCGCCGCCGGCACCATCATCATGGACGCCGTCGGCAGCGACACTGTGACGGGCTGCGGTCTGGTTGTCTACGACAATGGAGGTCCCCAGTGGGAATATTCCAATAATTGCAACTCCCTGCTCATCATCCGTCCCAGCGATGCCACCCTCTCCGTCAGAATCAACTCTGGCACAGTCGAACTCAATCCATGGGGTGGTGACACCCTCCGTATCTACGAGGGTGAAGGCACTTCGGGCGAGCTGCTCTACGAAATGGGTGCCACCTATGGCCCCGAATCGCTCGATGCGGTCCTCGTGTCCGAATCGGGCGCTATGACCATCCAGTTCGTTTCCAACAGCAATTCCACAGCCTCCGGCTACGAACTCTTCACCTCCTGCGTTGAGGACTCTCCTTGTCGCCGTCCCCGCAATGTGCAAGTCGATGTCACCTCTCCCTCCGCCGCCACCGTATCGTGGACTGGCACGGCCCTGAGCTTTGACGTGAGATACCGCGCCGAAGGCTCGACCACCTGGCAAACCACCAATGTCAGCGCCACCACGGCAAACCTCACCGGCCTTGCCCCGGGCACCCGCTATGAGCTTCTCGTTCAAGGATTCTGCGCCGAGGGCTCCCGCTCGCCGTCCAGCACCCCGGTTTACTTCACCACCCTCTGCAATGCCTACAATGTGGTGGCGGGCAGCCCCATCAGCGAAAGCTTTGAATCCCCCGAAACCCCGGCAGCCTGCTTCACCATGCTCAGTGCCGAGGGCAACACCAACACCATGATACATAGTACCGACATGGCCTACGACGGCACAGCCAGTTTCCGGTTCTGCTCCAACGAGCGCTCCTCCAACTACAACCAATACCTCATTTCGCCCCTCCTCCACTCCGTCGACAGTCTCACTTTCCGTTTCCGCTACAGCGACCGCATGTACGGCCAGGAAAAACTCAGAGTGGGCTACTCCGTATCCGGCAACAGCCCCGACGACTTCATCTGGACCGATACGCTGACAACCAACGGCATTGTATGGAAACTTTTCAAGGCCGATTTCCCCGCCAACACCCGTTTCCTGGCCATCAACTATTGCTCCAACTGGCGCTACTACGCCTTTGTCGACAGTCTGCAAATCAGCGTGGTGGCCAGTGCCGACTGCCAAGCCCCCGTCATCACCCGCGTTTCCGAGACTGACAACAGCATCACCGTCAACTTCAGTGCCAGCGGCAGCGTTGAGGCCTACATCACCGATCAGCCATGGAACGACAACGTCAACGGCGTCACCGTCAGCGGCGAAAGCCACACTTTCGAAGGCCTTCAGCCCAACACTTCATACGTCATCGGCCTTCGCAACCATTGCAACAGTGGTATCACATCCCACTGGACCACATGTGAAGTAATCACCGCCACCGAGAACTGCCCTGCCCCCACCGATTTCGAACTGGCCGCCACCGACTTCTCCTCCGCCACCTTTAACTGGACTGCCGACTCCGGCACTTGGGAGATAAACGTCTTCAACACCTTCTACAACAACTCGTTCACCGTCACCCAAAGCCCCTTCACCATCTCCGGCCTCTACTCCGATGTCACCTACAACGCCCGGATCCGCTCTCTTTGTGACGGAATGCCCGGCGAATGGTGCGACACCCTCATCGCCTTCACCACTGTCAGATGCGAGCCTGTCACTCAACCCGAAAGCTATGTCCTCGACCCCGATTCAGGCATCGTGCTGCTCACATGGCACAGCTCCGTGGGCAATTATGAATTGAGTTATGGTTTGGAACACTTCGATATCGGCAGTGGCACCGTCATTACAGGCATCACCAATGAGCGCTACCGCCTCACGGGTCTCACCCCGGGCGAAACCTACGACTTCTATATCAGGGCGCAGTGCAACGAGTCCGTCCTCAGTACCTACAGCGAGCGTGGCACATTCACCGTTGCTAGCCAAGGTATCGGACAGACGGATGCCGCTGTCTCAGTGATGCTCCACCCCAACCCGGCCACCCATCAGGTAACCCTTTCCCTCAGTGGCATCGACCAGCAACTCACCGTCGATGTGGTCGACATCACCGGGCGGGCAGTAATGCGCCACACCATGTCCGGGGCCGACAGCAACTTGACACTCGACATCAGCCCCCTGCCTGCGGGATTCTATTTTGTCCGCATCGCAGGTCCGTCATTCAGCACAGTCCAAAAACTGATAGTCCAATAGCGGACAGGCTGCCTTTTTCACCATGCGGGGACGCCCTCTTCAGGCAGGGCATCCCCGCATGCTTTCATCCCGTCCCCCGGATAAGCGCAAAAAAGAAAAGAGCCGCATCCGCGACTCTTTTAACCACCCGAAGCACTTAACAGCACGCCGAAGCGTGCAAGGGTGTTGACAGGACTGTTTATTCAGCGTTGATAACGGCTTTGTGAACAGCGTTCCAACCAGCAGCGTTAATACCCCAGTTGTTGGTGGAGTTCTTGTTGCCGTTGATTCTAACTTTAGCTCTTTTTACTTTTTTATTGGCATTGATACCCATAGTTGTATAATTTTTTATTGTTTAACTTCTTGATTAAATGTGCATAACGCCCATTATGGCGTTACTGAAAGATTCTGCAAAATTACGAAGATATTCTGACATACGCAACTTTTTTTTCAGTTGCAGTCTTTTTTTTCACAAACAGTTGTTATATGCAAAAAAAACACTATCTTTGCATTTTGAATCAAAGCCGCCCGAAAGGCGGAACATGAAAGTATGATAAATTTTTAACCCTATGAAGAGAACCTCTATTGTAATCCTGGCCATCGTAGGCCTGCTGGCTGTCTGCTTCCTTTGGGGTGTGGGCATCAACAACAAACTGGTAAACACCGAAGAGAACGTATCCCAAGCTTGGGGACAAGTGGAAAACGCCTACAAGCGCAGGGCCGACCTCATCCCGCAGCTCGTGGCCACCGTCCAGGGGGCTGCCAACTACGAGAAAGGCACCCTCACCGAAGTGATTGAGGCCCGCGCCAAGGCCGGCTCGGTCCAGGTCGATGCCAACAACCTCACCGAGGCCAATGTGGCCCAGTTCCAGAAAGCGCAGGATGCCCTGTCCAGCGCCCTCACCCGCTCCATCAACGTCGTGGTGGAACGCTACCCCGAACTCACCGCCACACAAGGCTTCCGCGACCTGCAGGTGCAACTCGAGGGCACCGAGAACCGCATCGCCACTGAGCGTGGCCGGTTCAACGATGCCGTCAACGCCTACAACAAGATGCTGCGCCGCTTCCCCAACAACATCATCGCTGGCATCTGCGGTTTTGACAAAAAGGGCTATTTCACTGCCCCCGAAGGCAGCGAGAACCCCGTCGAGGTGAAGTTTGACTTCTGACACGGATGAAGAAACTCCTCTTTCTCCTCTTCCTGCTGCCGGCACTCTTCGCGCCGGCACAGGATTTGTGGTGTCCCGAACCCACCAACCGGCTGGTCAACGACTACTCAGGCATGCTCGACCCCGCCCAGCGCGAAAGTCTGGAACGCCGTCTGGTAGCTTTCGACGACAGCACCTCGAACCAGATTCTGGTCCTCATCACCCCCTCGCTCCACGGCTGCGAGATTATGGAACTCGGCACCCGTATCGGCACCACCTGGGGCGTAGGCCAGAAAGACCTCAAAAACGGCCTTGTGATTCTCATCAAGTCCAAAACCGAGGAGGAACCCTATGGCGATGTGGCGCTCGTGCCCGGCTATGGCCTCGAAGGGGCCCTGCCCGACGCATTCTGCAAGCATATCATTGACGACCAGATGATCGGACCCCTCGGCGACGGCGACTACTACACAGCTCTCGTCCAGGCATTGGACGTGATAGAACCCGTGTGCAGGGGCGAATACAGCTATGCCGCCTACCAGAAGGAGGAGCGGAGCGCCCTTTGGTTCTTCCTGGGCTTCATGCTCATCCTGGTCGTGGTGCTGGTGCTGGCCCACCAGTATGACAAGAAGCACCACAAGGACGACCCTGGCGACCATTTTTCGGGTGGCACAGGCCGCCGCTCCCGGCCCTACTGGGGCGGCGTGTTCTTTCCCGGCGGCGGCTCGTCGTGGGGAGGAGGCTCTGGCGGCTTCGGTGGCTTTGGCGGGTTTGGCGGCGGCAGCTTCGGCGGCGGCGGCGCCCACGGGCGGTTCTGACCAGCCGGGTTCCCCGTCCAACAGGATGTCATTGCCTGTCAGGGTTTATATTTAAGTGAAGTCGTTTTTGTTTTTTGTGCATACGTTTGTATACACCCCTCACTTTGAGGGGTGTTTGTTTTGCAAGGTCCCCGTCCCGGATTGCCTTCACGAATGCCTTGGATGGTTGTATGTGTCTGCAGTGCAGTTGTTCTCATCGCGGCGGGAAGCATTGGGGCGACAAGGCATGCCCTTCGGAGCCGCAGTCCGGGCGGTTGTATCCAACCTCGCTCGTTCTGCCCCATTTCTACCTCATTCAAACCTCATTTCAAGGCCGTCCGACCGAGGAAACTGGACGTCTTGACCCGGCAGGGGACGGCGGCGGAGCGGGGGAAGTCTGGGCGGCGGGGCGATGGGGGGCGCACGAAAAAAGCCGGTCTGCATTGGTGGCGGGCCGGCTGTGGGTTTGCGTTGTCGAGTGTCAGGCTTCGAGATGCTCTTTGCGGAGCAGGTCGTTGACGGTTTTGACGGGGTTGAAGGTGGCCAGAGGCACTTCGACAAAGAGGGTTGTCCAGTTGGCCATGGCTCCGTTCCAGAGGCCGGGGAGTTCCTGCGATTTGAGTACGGTGGCTCCTTTGCTCTTCTTGCTGATGAATCCGGTGGCGGGGTCGATGTATTGGCGGAGGTCGAAGTAGCGCCCTTTGTAGTTTTTGGTGGAGCAGACGAGGTCGACGGGGTTGAAGTGTGTGGAGCTGGCAAGGATGGCTTCCTGCTGGGGATTGCCGCGGTTGATTTGGGCGGTCTCCACTATTTGCAGGCTTTTGACGCCATGTGTGTTGCGGGTGAAGAAGGGGCCGCCGCCGGGTTCGCCCTGGTTGCGTACCATGCCGCAGACGCGCATGGGGCGGTTGAGGAGGGCGTGGAGCCGCTGGGCTTGCTGGTCGGGCGGGAGGGTGGTGTAGCCGTCGGGCAGTTCGAGGTGGAGGTCGGTCTGGATGAATTTTTCGATGGCGGCGAGTTGGCCGGGGGCCGCCCCGCGGTCAAGGGTGCGGAGGTGGTCGAAGCATTGCTGCTGTAGTTGGAGCAGCAGGCCGGCCAGCACTTTTTTGTAGATGACGGTGGTGTGTTTCATCCAGTCGGGCACTACGTTGTCGATGTTTTTGACAAAGATGATGTCGGCGCGCTGTTCGTTGAGGTTTTCGATGAGGGCGCCGTGGCCGCCGGGGCGGAAGACGAGGCGGCCGTCTTCGTCGCGGACGGGGTTGTTCTGTTCGTCGACGGCTATGATGTCGGTGTAGTGCTTTTGCTCGGAGAAGGTGATGTTGAGTTTGACGTGGAAGGCGTCTTCGTAGTAGCGTTTCACTTCGGCCACTTTCCGGCGGAAGAGGGGCCGGTGTTCGGGCGAGACGGTGAAGTGGAGGTTGACGGTGTCGTCGCTCATGCGGGCGTATTCGGCGCCTTCGACGATGTGTTCTTCGAGGGGTGTGCGCTGCAGGTGGCCGTAGCGGTGGAATTTGAGCAGCCCTTTGGGCAGGTTGCCGTAGCCCAGGTATTGGTCTTTGAGCAGGAAGTTGATGACGGTGGTGAAGTCGCCGCGGTCCATGTAGTCGCCGAAGTCGGCGTGGTGTTTGGCCATGCAGGCGACGAGGTCGTCGAAAAAGGCGAAGGTGCGGATTTTTTCGAGAAATTCTTTGACCGAGGGGTGTTCTTTCTCAATTTTGTAGTCGATGCCGAAGTAGGTGGAGGTGAAGGCGTAGAGTTCTTTGAACATGCGGGTGGCGGCTCCCGATGCGGGGACGAATTTGAGTATTTTCCGGCCTTGGGAGGCGGAGGCGTAGTAGGCGGAGAGGCGGTTGATGTCGTCGTCGGACAGGCGGAGGATGCCTCCGTTGTCAACGGTGGCGGCGGCCACCAGTTCGGTTTTGGGGAATCCTTTGCGGAAGTTCTCGATTTGTTGCTGGACGGCGGCTTCGGTGAGACCGAGGGCTGCCATCTGTTTCAGGTCTTGCTCGGTGAATTTGGCGGACATAGGCATTGGGGGTGTTGGATTAAATGTCGCCGAAGTCGGCGCGGCCGAGGGTTTTGTCGCCGGTTACTTTGACGGTGCTGGTAACGGTCTCGCCCTCTTTGAGGCGGACGGTGCGCTCGCCTTGGCGATAGAAGAATTTGTGGTTGACGGTGTCGGGTTCATCGATGCGGGCCATGATGGTGAAGATGGCCGGGGCGGCGAATTTGGTGCGGTAGACGCCGTTCTGGTCGCACTGGCCGGTGTCGGAGATGGTGCCTACAATGTTGTTCTGCGGGTCTTGCTCGTTGTTCTTGACATACTGGGTTTTGACCCATGCGCCGGGTGCGGGGAGGTTGTTGTTTTTGGCGTCTAAGACGGTGACTTCGAGATAGCAGAAAGTGTCCTTTTCGCATGAGGCGAAAATGGCGGTGGATAATGCACTGATTAACAGAATTCCCAAAAGGGGCAGGGCTTTTTTCTTCATAATTTTTTCTTTTATTTTGTGCTTATATGAATTTTTTTGTCTACTTTTGCATCTGCAAAAATAATAAAAAAAGCCGGTATGATGACAAAAAAAATTTGTTTTCTGGTTGCTTTTCTCTCTTTCTTGATGGGAGTTAGCGCACAAACAGTTGGTAAACAGGGCGTAAGTAAGGATAAGGTCTACTATGTAAAAATTGAGACTTCGTATGGCAACATGGTGGTCAAATTGTATAATGAGACCCCGTTGCACCGCGATAATTTTTTAAAATTGGTGAAAGAGGGTACTTATAACGGTGTGCTTTTCCACCGTGTTATCAATCAGTTCATGATTCAAGGCGGTGATCCGAACTCGCGCAATGCCAAGCCGGGACAGATGTTGGGCGACGGCGATTTGGGCTATACGATTCCGGCGGAGTTTGTGCCGGGGCTGTATCACAAGAAGGGGGCGCTGGCTGCGGCCCGCCAGGCGGACCAGGTGAACCCGGAGAAACGCTCGTCGTCGTGCCAGTTTTATATCGTGCAGGGCAACAAGTGGGATGCCGAGAGGTTGAAGATGGTGGAGCAGCGTTCAGGCCGCAAGTATTCGAAGGAGCAGGCCGAGGTGTATGCCACGCTGGGAGGCACCCCGTTTCTGGACGGAGATTATACGGTTTTCGGCGAGGTGGTGGAAGGCATGGATGTGATTGACAAGATTGCCGCCGTGCAGTGCGGGCCGATGGACCGTCCGCTGGAGGATGTGAAAATGAAGATGACTATTATTGAAAGATGAGCATACTAAACGACAAAATTCAGGCCTATATCCAAGATATTCAGGCCACTCAGATTGAAAACATCCAGGACAGAGCCGCGCGGGTCGAAATGTTCCGCGTGAAGTATTTGGGCAAGAAGGGCGTGATTAACGAACTCTTCGAGCAGTTTAAAACTGTGCCTAACGACGAGAAGAAGGAGCTGGGCAAGGCTCTCAATATGCTGAAGGCTGCCGCGACCAATAAGATTGAGGAGTTCAAGGCTTTTGTTGAGGAGCACCAGACGCAGGAGAGCACGAATGATTTGACGATGCCTACTGATTTCTCGGAGTTGGGCAGCCGGCATGTGTTGTCGGTTGTGATGAACGAGATTATTGACATCTTTTCGCGCATCGGTTTCACGGTGGCGGAGTCGGTGGAGATTGAGGATGACTGGCATCTCTTTTCGGCTTTGAATTTCCCGCACGACCACCCCGCCCGCGACATGCAGGATACTTTCTTTGTCGAAAAGGAGGAGGGTCGGCAGGAGGTGGCGCTGCGCACGCATACGTCGTCGGTGCAGGTGAGGGTGATGGAGAATAACAAGCCCCCTATCCGCATAATCGCCCCCGGACGTGTGTTCCGCAACGAGGCTATCAGTGCCCGTGCCCATTGTATTTTCCACCAGGTGGAGGCGTTGTATGTGGATAAGAATGTGTCATTTGCCGATTTGAAGCAGACGCTTCTCTATTTCGCCAAGGAGATGTTTGGCGAGCAGACGCAGATAAGGCTGCGCCCGTCATATTTCCCCTTTACTGAGCCGTCGGCTGAGATGGATATTTCGTGCGGAATCTGCGGCGGAAAGGGCTGCAATATCTGCAAGGGTACAGGCTGGCTGGAGATTCTGGGCTGCGGCATGGTTGACCCCAATGTGCTGAAAGCATGTGGTATTGACCCGAATGAGTATACGGGCTTCGCTTTGGGTATGGGCGTGGAGAGAATGGCTATGCTGAAGTATCAGGTGCGTGATTTGCGCCTGTATTTTGAGAATGACCTCCGATTCCTGAAGCAGTTCGACTCGATTGTGTGATTTGGAGGACACCGGTCCGGCTGCGCGGCTGTCGCCTCGGGTTTAGTGGTGCGGTATGCTGTCGCGCCAATACTTGTGGTGAGCTGCGGCAATCTCTCGTTGAGGGGTGATGCCATAAGCAGTGTGCCGGGATTGGCCGCTGGGTACGGGCTGGAGTGGGTGTCCCTTTTAAGTAATTCGGTATGAGTAAGATTACTTTGGACGGAATGCGGTTTTATGCGTTCCATGGCTGTTTTGCCGAGGAGCGTGCTATCGGCACTTATTTCGAGCTGGATGTGTCGTTTGAGACGGACACGAGTGCGGCTCAGGTGTCGGATTGTATCGCCGATACGGTCAGTTATTTGGATGTCTATCAGGTGATAAAGGCCGAGATGGCAGTCCCTTCCCATTTGTTGGAGCATGTGGGGGAGCGGGTTGCGGGAACGCTGCTGGCCCGTTTCGGTGCGATTGAGCATGTGGAGGTGGTTGTGAAGAAGATGAACCCTCCTTTGGGGGGACAGTTGAAATCCGTATCGGTGACGATCACAAAAGACCGGATTCGGCAAAGCTGAAGTAGTTTGGACCACCTTCGGGCAGAATGCCCACGATAAGATGGTCTATCAGTCTGATGTTTAATATTTTTCCGGCGGCAGATATACGCTGGGTAAGTTCCTTGTCGGCCTTGCTGGGCTGCAGACTGCCTGAGGGATGATTGTGGGCGACGGCGATGGCGACAGCGTTGTATTGGAGGGCTTCGCGGAAGATGATGCGGTGGTCGACGGTGGTCTGCGTGAGGCCGCCGGAGCCAATTCGCTGTTTGCGAACCACCTTGTTGCGCTGGTTGAGGTAGATGGCCCAGAATTCTTCATTGGGAAGGTCCCAGATGGAGGGGCCGATGTAGTGGAAGAGGTCGTCGCTGCTGCGGACGATGTCGTCTTTCACCTCGCGGGCTTCGCGCATCATGCGGTTGCCCAGTTCGAGCGCGGCCAGCACGGTGACCGCTTTGGCGGGGCCCAACCCTTTGTGGATTTTCATTAAATCGGTGATTTCCATGCGTGAAAGGTCGGTGAGGCTGTTGTGGGACTCTTGGAGCATTTTTTTTGCCAGGTCGATGGCACTGGTGCCGGCCACCCCGGTGCGAAGCAGGATGGCGAGGAGTTCGCTGTCGGTGAGGCTTTTTTTGCCCTGGGAGAGCATCTTCTCGCGGGGGCGGTCTTCTTCGGCCCATTGGCTGATGGGTAGGCTTTTGGATGTTGAGTTTGGTTGGGGGTCGTTCATGACGGGTCTTTTTTTTGCAAAATTACGGCTTTTTTTGGGAAAATGCTTGTTGTGTCGATAAAATTTATTATCTTTGCATGTTCAAAAAGTGTAATAACTAATTAAAACTTTAATACGTAAGATATGCAGAATAAAGGACTTATTAAATTTCTTACATGGGCATTTGTCTTGGTATGTTTGTATCAATTGTCCTTCACATTTGTTACGAGCAGGGTCGAGAAGAACGCGGCGAAAGCGGCAGATGCCTATGTTCAGAGCACAACAGCGCAAAATTTTATCAACACCAAATCGCATGGTGATGCTCTGTATGCACAAACGCTGAAAGACTCTCTTTTGGTGGACCGCGAGGCTCAGTATCTGGACTCGATGGCCAGCGAGAAAGTCTATCTGGGTTACACCTACCGCCAGTGCCAGGCCCGCGAGATTAACCTTGGCCTTGACCTGAAGGGCGGTATGAATGTGATGCTTGAGGTGTCGACGGTTGATGTGGTCCGCGCCTTGGCTGGCCACACAGAGGATTCTGTCTTCAACAAGGCTATCGACATGGCTGTGGCAACCCAGAAGAAGACCACTAACCGTGACTTTGTGTCGTTGTTCTACGATGCAATCCGCCAGGTCAACCCTGATGTGCAGTTGGCTTCGTATTTTAATACCCAGCTGCGCGACCGCATTAAGCTGAACGACGATAATGATGCTGTCATCAAGGTTGTAAAAGAGGAGGCTGCCAGTGCATACGACCGCACCTATGAGATTCTCCGCCAGCGTATCGACAAGTTTGGTGTGGCCCAGCCCACTATCCAGCAGTTGCGCGCTTCCGAGCGTATCCTTGTTGAACTGCCCGGCGTGAAGGATCCCCAGCGTGTCCGCAAGCTCCTGCAGGGTACAGCCCAACTCGAATTCTGGCTGACCTACGACAATGCAGAGGCCTACAGGATGCTCGACAAGGTTGACTCCTATATTTCTTCTATCGGTGGTACTGAGACTGCCTCCGAGACCACTGCCGAGGTGGTTGACACCACCGCCCAGCCTGTCACCGAGGGCGACTCGCTGTTGAGCGCCTTGGGTGCTTCGGACAATGAGAATGCTTCGACGGACGAACTGACTAAAGATCATCCTCTGTTCAATGAAAATATGCTGATGCCGAATATCAATCCCCAGGGCGGCCTGCTTGAGGGCCCCGTGGTGGGTTATGCTCACGCTAAGAGCCGCGATGCCATCAGCCGGATGATTGCTACCGCTTTCGAGAAACGCGTTATCGACAGCCGCACCGTGAAATTCCTTTGGGGCGCTAAGCCTATCCAGGACGGTTCTGATATTTACCAGCTGTTTGCCATCCGCATTAACACCCGCGACGGTGCCGCTCTGCTTGACGGTAGTGTCATCACCGATGCCCGTCAGGATTTCAGCAATGCCGGCGGCAATGAAATCTCGATGACGATGAATAGCGAGGGAGCACGTGACTGGAAACGCATCACTGGCGAGAATGTGGGCAAGTGCATCGTTATCGTTCTTGACGATTTGGTTTATTCCGCACCTGTGGTCAATGGCGAGATTGCCGGCGGCCGTTCTTCCATCACTGGCAGTTTCACTTTGGAAGAGGCTAAGGACTTGGCCAATATTCTGAAATCGGGTAAACTGCCTGCTCCGGCTGTGATTGTCCAGGAGGCTGTGGTTGGCCCTTCGCTGGGTCAGGAGTCCATCAACAAGGGTCTGATTTCGTTCATCCTTGCCTTTATTATTGTCCTTATTTATATGGTGGTGTTCTACAATCGTGGCGGCTGGGTTTCGGCCATCGCCCTTGTGACCAACATATTCCTGCTTTTCGGTGTCCTCGCTTCGGTGGGTGCCGTACTGACAATGCCTGGTATCGCCGGTATAGTGCTGACCTTGGCAATGGCTGTAGACGGTAACGTCATCATATATGAGCGTATCAAAGAGGAGTTGCGTGCCGGCTCCAGCATGGCCAATGCGGTCTCGGCTGGTTTCAGCAATGCTTATTCCGCAATCATTGATGGTCAGGTAACCACTTTCCTGCTGGGTCTGGTTCTGATTATGTTTGGTTCTGGCCCTGTCCAGGGTTTTGCCGTCACTCTGTGTATCGGTATTGTAACCTCGCTGTTCACTTCTATCTTCATCACCCGTCTTTGCATTGACTGGATGCTGAACCACAAGAAGACTGTCAACTTCTCCTTCCCCTTCTCGGAGAACTTCATGCGTAACGCCAATGTCGATTTCATCGGTCGCCGCAAACTGTTCTACACGATTGCCATTTGTGCTGTGGCCATCTGCCTGATTGGAATCTTTGCCCGTGGTTTGAGCCGCGGTATCGATTTCACCGGTGGCCGTACTTATGTGGTACGTTTTGACCAGCCGGTCAACGCTGTTGATGTCCGTTCTGCACTCGACAAGCAGTTCGGTGAGGCTCCCGAAGTCAAGACCTACGGTCCCAGCTCTCAGTTGAAAATTACTACCAAGTATAAGTTCAACGAGGACGGCGAGGCGGTCAACAATGAAATCGCCAGTCGGCTCTATACGGGCACGAAGGATTTCTTTGCCAACAATATTACTGAGGACGAGTTCCGCAGCACTGAAACCAACCCGCTCGGTATCATCCAGTCTGAGCAGGTGGGTGCCTCCATCGCCAATGACCTTGTGCGGAATGCTTTCTTGGCTGTGATTGGCGGTCTGCTCGTCATGTTCGTCTACATTGGACTCCGTTTCCGCAGCTGGCGTTTCGGTGTGGGTAGTGTTGTGGCTTTGGCTCACGATACAATCCTTGTCATCGGATTCTTTGCCCTGTTGCACGGACTCCTTCCCTTCAACCTTGATGTGGACCAGTCCTTCATTGCGGCAGTGCTGACGGTTATCGGTTACTCTATCAACGCTACGGTGGTTATTTTCGACCGTGTTCGCGAATACCGCAAACTCTATCCCAAGCGTACTCTCAAAACGCACATGAATGACGCTATCAATTCTACCTTGGCCCGTACCATTAACACCAGTGGGACCACGTTCTTCACACTGTTGATGATGTTCATCTTCGGCGGTGAGGTAATCCGTGGATTCATCTTTGCAATCCTGGTCGGCGTACTCTGTGGTGTGTTCTCTTCGGTGTGCATCGCATGCTCCATTGTGTATGAGATTTCCCGCCGCGATCAGAAACAGATTGAAGCTTAATTTTGTCACTCTCGAATAATAGATAATGAAGTATCTCCTCTTCATAATGGGTATAGTCCTCTGGGTCGGGATTAGTTCGCGCAAACGCGTGCGCAAGGCTATTTCCGACTTGGAGGATGACGCCTATGCCCAGCAGGAGCCCTCGCGCCCAGCCTTCGAGTCCCTTTTTGCCGACGAGGATGAGCGGGCGGAGGAGGTTTCCTTTGCCGAGGAGGAGGC
>OCVV012864701.1_pt1 | contig 21420 bp, 21 predicted proteins | sample 1539721 | NCBI WGS metagenome assembly OCVV01 (sample SAMN02144230, study PRJEB22623) | gut metagenome | biome: sheep rumen | host: Ovis aries | place: New Zealand
CGGAATTTCCAGGTCCATGAGTTCCGGGAAGAACGCCTTGATGGAGGCGCGGCTGTGCTCGCTCACCGTAATGGTACGCACCTTGCGACCCTCCGGCCCCGAAGTCAGCGACTCCGCCATGCGCCGCGCCAAGTCCTGGTACTTGGGCTTGTAGAAATACTTTTTCCAGCTTTCGCGGTAACGTACCAACGCCTCGAACTTTTGTCCGAGTTTCTTGGCAAAACCGACGCCAGCCCAGTTGTACTGCATTTCCAGCGCACGCACGCCATGCCAGGTAAACACGAAAACCTTTACGTCTATCGCCCATTTTTTTTCGAGGGAATAAAGCGGCGTATAGAAGGTATCAATCTGGTTTTCGTCAATAATCTGCTGCGGCGTTTTTTCGCTGATATCGAACAGCGGAATGTTCTGCGTTTTGCACGCCTCGACAATCGCCGGATCCAGGTACTTTTTGCTGTCATAGGCGCAGCTGAACTGCACGCCGCGCTTGACCAGCGCCCAAAAAATCACTTCGCCATAAGAACCACCGCCGTGGAACTTGGCACTATGAATCGGCTGTACCGCCACCAGATTGAACAGCAGGTTCACTTGCGGCCCCCGCGATTATCCTTCCCGAGAAGCGTTCCCAAAATTCTCAGCGGGAACACAAGGAACGGCATCTTCTTGTAAATCCAAGACAGAGACTTGGCGAAGGCGTAGCTGCGGATAATATAGGCTCCACCGGCCCCTACCTTGCGGGTCTGAAATTCAAACTCTTCTTTGGCATGGGCAATTACATCGTCGTAGTATTCGTTGATAGTAATGCTTTTGTCGGCGTTGACCTTCACCGGAATGTTCTTCAGGTTGGTATAGAAGTCCTTGCGCAAAATCTTGGGCAGGAACAAATCCATGCTTGCAGGCACCTTGTGGCCGCGGGTGTCGATGATTCGCGAGCCAAAGAAGTGCAGCACCTTCGCTGTCGGCAGGAACCTGTTACCATAAGCCAACTGACAGTTCCAACCGCCGGGCATCTTTTGCGTGATGTAGCCGAACTTGAAGTTGGTCTCGGCGAGGCTTGCCATGTCGTAGGGGAAATTCTTGGATACGCAATAGAGCCAAAGATCGTGCCAGGTCTCGAAGAACTTGTGGGCTTCGGGGGTGTCTGCGGCAAACATCACGCCCCCGTTGAAAATCTCGTCATTCAGAATCGGCGAAAAGCCCATCATCTTGGCGTTGTTCAGAACCTTCTTGCGGTTGATGGCCTTCGAAAGGTTCGTGTGGAAATCCAGCACTGCGTAGATACCGCCTTTCCATTCTTCTGGAATCGAGAGGTCGCCAACGATGGCAATATCGGAATCCATGTACAGAAAATCGCCGTCGATAACGTTACGCATCACCGTCTTCAGGTAGCGGGAGCGCAACATGGGCGTGAACTTTTCGTCGAGGGTCAGTACCTTGAGTTCATCAACAGCGTCCTTGAGGACGGCCCGGGGGCCGGTCAAAGTTTCTGCAGTCTTGTCGTCGGTCAAGAGCGTTACAAAGGCGCCGGGGTTATGCACGCGCAAAGAGGCGATCGCCACCAGCGTCTGTTCGCAGAAAAAATCTTTCGGGGAACTAGTCAGAACAAAAAGGTATTTGGTCATGGGCGGGCTCCCCTTCTTTGCTAATCCAACGGAATGGTGGACTTGGCGTTTTCAAAATCTTCAACGGTATCGAGTTCGCAGGAGAAATAATCCGATGCATCCCACACGGTGTAGGTATGACCCTGCGGAATCAGGCGTTCAAAGGCGAGTTCGTAGAACGTGTTTTCTAGGTGTTCCACGTTCATCATCTTTTCTAGTTCGGCATAAAGAGCAGTGGAATAGTCTGCTCCAATTTTTTCAATGCCGAGACTTTCGCCTGCGGCAGCCTTCGGCGAGCAAGTCTTGCTGATTTCAGAGATGTTTCCGTCGTCTCCGAGAACCACCTTCATCTCTTCTTCACCAAGCTCGTGACGGATCAGCGTAAGCACGTTCGCCGCCTTGGATGCAAGCACGTTCTTTACAATCTGCGGATCGTAAAGCAGGTCGCTATCCAGCAGCAGGAATTCCTTGCCGGCAACTGCCTGGCCTGCAAGCCACAGCGAATAGATGTTGTTCGTGGAATCGTAGAGCGCGTTGTGAATGAAGGTCACGCAAATGGAATCGCCGTAATGGTTCTTCACGAAGTCTTCGATCATGTGGTTCAGGTAACCCGTCACAATTACGAAATCGCGGACACCAGATGCCATGATTGCGTCCATGGAACGTTCCAAAAGGGAACGGCCTTTCACGTCCAAAAGGCACTTGGGCGTGTTATCGGTGAGCGGGCGCAAGCGCTTCGCCATTCCGGCAGCAAGAATTACGGCGATCATAGGGCGGCACAACGCTTGATGGTGTCCACCACCACCTGAATTTGTTCCTTACGGCCAAGCGTAATGCGCAGGCAATCTTCCAGACCCTTGTCGCTCATGAACTTGATCTTGTAATTCTGTTCGGCCAGGGCCTTCTGCAAGGCTTCTTTGATGCGGGTCGGGTACTTGATCAGAATGAAGTTTGCAACACTCTTGTAAACCTTGAATCCCGGGAGGTTGCCAAGTTCCTTCTTGAACAACTGGCGGTCCCATTCCATTTCGTCGGCGACCTTGCGGTAGTGATCTTCGCTTTCGATGGCAGCCATGGCCACCGCTTCGCTGAAGCGGTTGTAACCTAGGTATTTGTTGGCGTAGCTCAAGAAGGATTCGTGGCCCTTGCCCATAAAACCAAAGCCCATGCGCAGTCCCGGAAGTCCGAAGAACTTGGAAAGGGTGCGGGAAATAATCAGGTTCGAATACTTGTTCACGAGGGGCGCAATGTAGGCGGTATCGGTAGTAATGAACGAAGCGTAGGCTTCATCAATCAGCACCATGGTGTCGTTCGGAATGTTTTCCATGATGCGACCGATTTCGTCTGGTGTAAGGCTATTGCCCGTCGGGTTATTCGGTGAGGCGAGCAAGAGCATGCGCGGGTGAATCTTGTTAGTAAGCGCAATGACCTCGTCTACGTCATAGGCGAAGGTGTCTTCCTTTTCGTGGAGCGGATACATTTCAAAAGAACCGCCACATTCACCGGCGATGCGGTTGTAGTACCACCACGAAAATTCCGGAATCATGATGGTCTTGTTGTCGCCCTTCATCAGGTAGTAATGGACTGCGTTCTTCAAAATGTCTTCGCCACCATAACCCAGCAGCACCTGTTCTTCGGGCACGTTGTAGATTTCGCTAAGCTTTACCGAGAAGATACTCTTTTTGCCCTCGTCATAGATGCGGGTGTAGAAGCAGAGCAGTTCAGGGTCAAAATTCTTGACGGCATCCAGCACCTTCTGCGAAGGCTTGAAGTTGAATTCGTTTCTGTCCAAGTAGTTCATGTTTTACCTTTGTGGGGCTTATACCCCGATTCAAAACCTTTTTAAATATACGTTTTTCCTTATTTCCACCACACGTCAAGCCCGTGATTGTAGCGTTTTTCGACCGGCGGAAGCTGCATGTAGTCGCGGTAGAAGAGCGACAGGTAGTAATCGTAATTCTTGTAACCGCTAAATTTGCGGTTCTCGAACGGGTAGTCGACCGTTTCTGCAATTTTTTCCAGGTCCAAAATGCGGTCGGTTTTGGTATCGAAGAAGAGGGTCGCTACATGGCCCGAATGGGCTGTGGGGTAGCGACGAATCACCCGTTCCACATAGCGGCAGAAGCGCTTCTTGCCCACGATGCAGGCAACCGCATAGAAGAACCGCTTATACAGAAGCGTCCAGGCATCGTAACCCTTCGACTTGAAGTCGGTGGTAATGGCAAGGGTAATCACGCGCAAAAAGCTACAATAGAGCACAAAAGTTTTTTCCCAGAAACTGGATTTCGGGAGTCCGTCCAGCGGGAAAATATCGACCCAGATTCCCATCTCGCCCTTGTGACGTTCCATCTTGACCGTAGTGCGGTTGTCGTAGGCCTTGGCAAACGGGTAGAAGTAGCCGTCACAGGTATCGTCGACCAGCGTGAGCCATTCCTTGTGGCCCGCCACATTCTTGTCTTTCAGGATGGCGATAAGTTTCTCGTAATCCTCGCGCAACATGCAAATGTCAATATCGTCGTCCCAAGGGATATAGCCCTTGTGGCGCACCGCCCCCAAAAGCGTGCCGTAGGCTAGGCTATACTTCAGGTTGTTTTCCTTGCAAATGCGGTCAATCTCGTCCAGAATGGACATCTGGATTTCGCGACATTCCTGCTGTTCAATCTTCTTCATTTTTTATTTCCTGCCGAGACGGCGTTCCTGTCTTTGTCCATCTTTTTCTTGACTACAAGGCCATAAGCGCCAAGAGCCAAAAGAATCACCACGTAAACGGCGGCTTTTTTGAGCATGGACAATGTAAACACCTGCATGTTGATGGCAATATAGAATGCAATCAAGAATAAGATCCAGAACACTTGCGACAAGAGCCGCAAGGAGTATGGCTGCAAGCCCATCTTGAAAAGGTAAATGTTGTTACAGATGACCGCAAATATGTTGTAGCTGAGCATCGAAAGGGCTGCCCCCACAAGGCCGTAGGTCGGAATCAACAAATAGCCCGACAGGAGTGCCACGCCAAGCGAAACGATATCCATAATCAAGGAATACAGGCTCTTGCCCATGCCGTTCAGCACCACCAGGGACATCCCGCCAAAACCCGCCACCAGGTGCACCAGCAAAAGGATGCCCAAGGTTTCAGGCTGCACGATAAAGTCCTTGCCCGCAATACCCAGAATCAAGTCCGGGAACAGCACGATAAAGAATCCGATCATCAGCTGGATGAAGGTGACCATGAAAACGCAGTAGCTGTAAACCGGCTTGAGGTCGGTCTTGAGGCGTTCCTTGTTCATGCCCGCCACCACCGGTGTAAGAATCGGCGTGAACCCGACGCGAATGGTCTGGAGCGCATTGGAAATGGTGACCATGATGCCGTAAGCGCCCGCCTTTTCGGGTCCCAAGAACAGCATAACCATCCAGAGGCTCGAACGGATCAGGAAAGACGACACGAATTCATCGACCCCTAGCGGGAGCGAGTAACGCAACAGCACCCACGAAACCATCTTGTGAGGGCGCAAAGGCATTTCGGGGAACTGCCTGCGGACCAGCACAAAATGCACGATAAAGCCCACCACCTGGCCCACAAGCAAGCCCAGCGGGAGGGCGTGGGGGATTCCCATAAAGTGGAGCGCAATGGAGGTTGCCGGTGCAAGAGTCACCGTCAAGAATGAATTCACGAATACGGCGTTTTGCGGACGGCGGTTGCCTTCGGAAGCGGTGCTAAAGACATAGGTACCCACATAGAACAAAAGCGAAAGGGCGTACCAGGGGAGTTCCTTGGAAATATAGGGCGTGAAGGAACCCACAAAAATTACTGCCGTGCAAAGAATCGAGATGGCTGCCGAAATCCAGAAGGATTCCATGATGCCGTCGTATCGGGGGCGGCCGTGCAGGCCGTTCTGTGGCAAGTACCAGTACAGGCCCTTGTCGAGCCCAAGAGTTGCCGAATGCGCAATGGTCAAAAGGAGGGTCTGGGCAGATACAAAGATTCCAAATTCAGCGGCGCCAAAAATACGCGCCATCACGAAAGTCAAAAGCGGACCGCAAACCTTGAGGATTGTCCCCACGATGTTTACAATCATCGCCTTTTTTAGGAACTTGCTGTCGGTTTCCAGATTGCTCATAACAGGCCAAAAATAGATTTATTTTGCTTGGAATCCGAGAAAGGATTAGGCTTTAATCCGATGAATTATCTATATTGGGTGACGAAGTTCAAATAAGTGGACCTTTTCAACTCGCAAAACGGGATTTTATCATGTTCAAGACCATCGCTATCGGCTGTGATCACGCCGCATTCGAATACAAGGAAAAACTCGTCAAGTTCCTGGAAGGCAAGGGCTACAAGGTCCTTGACATGGGAACCGATTCTACGGAATCCTGTGACTACCCGATTTTTGCCGACAGGGTCTGCAACAAGATTACGGGCAAAGAGGCGGATTGCGGAATCCTCATTTGCGGTACGGGTATCGGCATGAGCATGGCGGCAAACAAGCACAAGGGTATCCGCGCTGCCGTGGTGGGCGACCTTACCTCTTGCGAATTCACTCGGCTCCACAACGATGCCAATGTGCTTTGCATGGGCGCCCGCATTATTGCCTATGCGCAGTGCGAAGTGTTCGCCACCAAGTTCCTGGAAACGGAATTCATGGGCGGCAAGCACAAGAAGCGCATCGACATGTTCGAAGCGGGCTAAGGGTAACCGGTGGCACGACTTCTGCCCAACATCACCAGGTGGTGTCGCGTCCTTGCCTTGGGCGCGGTTTTGGTGGGTTGTGCCGAAATCGAAGAAGAAAAGCCCTGGATTCATGTGGATAGGCCCCAGATGTTATTTACGGATACCACCCTCATGGACAGCTACGACAAGGGCGTGTTGAGCTGGAAGCTTAAGACGGCTTATCTGGAGCGGTGGTCCAACACCGAAGAGGTTTTTGTGCGGCCTGTGCTGGTGGACATCTACGACTCCTTGGGGGAACGTTCTGCATTCTTGCGGGCGGATTCCGGGCGGCTCGATATGAAGTTCACCTACGTCTATGCCTACGGCCATGTCTATGCGCTTACGCCCAGGGGCGCCTCTGTCCGTGCGGATTCTCTGCTCTGGAACAAGAAGGACAACTTGGTCAAGACCGAAAGCTATGTGCGGGTGGTCTCCGAAGATGGCGACGTGCTGCAGGGCAAGGGCTTTGAAAGCGACGCCAAGATGGACCACTGGAAAATCCTTTCCAACATCACGGGCATTTTCCAGGATGCTGCCAACCGAATCAAGGAAGAGGACAAGGCCAAGGCTGAAGAAATCGAGAAACGGGATTCTGCGGCAGCTGCGCCCCAGCAGACTCCTCCACCCAAGGCCGTAGAACCACCCAAAGTCAAGTCTCCGGCATTCAAGCCCAAGCACACGTTACGCCAAAGGGCACAGGCAGAGGAACGCAAGGAATGAGTGTCCTTCCGAAAAAAGTACTGTTCCTGATTCTGGTTGCATTCGGTTGTGCCTTTTCGCAGACGTCTCCCCTTATCATGAAACATGCGGACAATCTGGAGGTGGCCCGTACCCGCGGGAACCTGCTGCTGCAGGGCAAGGTCCATTTTGTTCACGATTCCCTGGATTTCAAGACCGAAAAGGCCACCTGGAACAAGGATGCCGAAATCCTCCAGTGCGAGGGCGGTTTCTTGGCGGCACACCCGTCCGGATACATCAAGGCGCAAACCGGCATTTACAACAAGAAAAAGGGTGTCGCTTCGGCCCGTGGAAACGTTGTGGCCGCCGATTCGGCAAAGACCTACATGTTTACAGGGGACTATCTGGTTTACGACCGGGAAAAAGAAATTCTCACCATGCCCGAAAAGCCGAAACTCTATGAGTTCGAAAAAAAGAAGGACGGGAAAATCGATACGGTCCTGATTGAAGCCAAGACCATTATCTACAACAAGGGAGAATCTTTTGCCGAAGCCTACCAGAATGTGAAAGTCACCCAGGACGACATGGTGGTCACCTGCGATACGGGTTATTTCAACCGCAAGGACAACTGGCTTTCCATGAAGGGCAGTCCCACATTCGATATGAAGAATTACCACCTGACGGGGGATTCCATCTACCTCACCCTGGATTCTACGGGCAAGTCCCTGCGTTCGGCCTTGGTCATTCGGAACGCCCACGGTATTCAGCAAGAGGACGCCAAGAAAAACGCCCCCGGAAGCGTGACGGAAGCCTTCGGTGACACCCTCTATGCCGCTTTCAAGGACAACAAGATTGAACGCCTGTATGTAAATTTGAATGCACGGGGGTTCTTTTACGAGACGGACCTTCCCGATTACCAGAACCAGATGGACGGGAATAGGCTAGATATGTACTTTAACGAGGGAAAGATGGATCATGCGGTTGTGTCCGGCAAGGCCCAGAGTACCTATTTCTACGTCAAGAAAGACCGCACCGTCGCAGGTAAGAACGAAGCCGCCGGAGATACCATCAATATCCTTTTCGATGCCCAGAAAAACGCCGTCAAGTCGTTACGGCTTTTGGGCGGCGGTACCATGGCCAGCGGAAGGTATATCGACATGGAAAAGGAACAGCGGAACAAGAAGAAACTGTTGGATGCCGATTCCTCCAAAACCGATTCTACGAAATCTGTTTTGGCGCAGCCTTCGGACAGTTCCAAGGTTTCGGCTCCCAAGGCCACCAGCGTAGAGACCAAGCCCGAAGGCAGCGTCCAGGATAGGTTGATGCACGAAAATTCCAAGAGGGGAGAACTATTCCGCAAGGCCATGAAATCCAAGGAATCACAACCTCGACCAGCCCCGAAAAAGGAGAACGCAAAATGAGAACGGTAGTGAGCACGATTCGCACGGACAAGTTGCGCAAGGTTTACGGTGGCCGCCAGGTGGTGAGCGATGTTTCCATCAGCGTCTCTCAGGGCGAGGTGGTTGGGCTCTTGGGGCCAAACGGCGCCGGCAAGACCACGTCTTTCTATATGATCGTGGGCATGGTCCGCCCGGATTCTGGCCATATCTTTCTGGACGACATCGAGATGACGGACAAGCCCATGTACAAGCGGGCAAGGCTTGGTGTCGGCTACCTGCCGCAAGAAGCTTCCATTTTTCGCAAGCTTTCCGTAGAAGACAACATCATGGCCATCTTGGAAACCCAGGACATGAAACGCGCCCAGCGCAAGAAGCGTCTGGAAGAACTTCTGGAAGAATTCAAGATTACCCATATCCGCAAGACGAAATCCTACAGCTGTTCCGGCGGTGAACGGCGCCGTCTAGAAATCGCTCGCGCCCTTGCCAGCGATCCGTCGTTCCTGTTGTTGGACGAACCTTTTGCCGGTATCGACCCTATCGCCGTGGCCGACATTCAGTCCATCATTTCGGAACTGAAAGAGAAGGGCATGGGCGTGCTCATTACCGACCACAACGTCCGCGAAACCCTCTCCATTACGGACCGAGCCTATATCATGTACAAGAGCCAGGTGCTTACCGAAGGTACGGCGGAATACCTGGCCAACGACCCCGAGGCCAGGCGCATCTACCTTGGCGATAGCTTTAGACTGGACTAGGAACGTTTATGGATGTAGGAATGCATTTAGGCCAGAGCCAACGGCTGGAGCAGAATATCTCGCCCCAGATGCTTCAGTCTATTGCTATCCTGCAAAAGAATTCCCTGGAGCTGGAAACCGCTATCAAGGCTGAGGTAGAGGCGAACCCCATGCTGGAATTTGACGACGAACCCTTGGGAGAATCCCTGGATTCCCCCTCGGAATCGGTGCAGTCCGGCGAATCGGATTTCGATACCGAAGACACGTCCCGCAATTCCGACGACAGCACCGTTCCTTCTTTGGATTTTGAACGGGGCACTCTCGAAGACAGCGCCGACGTGGACCACGGTCTTTTGGACGGCTCTACTCCTTCGGAGCTGAACTGGGCCCAGTATCTCGAAGACGGCACCGACCATACGGATTCGCTTTACAGGGATTCCGTCAACCAGCAGAAGGACCCCGACGACGCCTGGGACCGCCCGCAAAAAGACAGGGAGGCAAGCCTCCAGGACCGCCTGCTGTTACAGCTTAGGGATTGGAACGGAACCCGCGAACTTATGGCACAGCTTGCAAAGGCGGGCTGTCCGGAAGTTCGTTTTCGCAGCCTGGTGGAATACCTGATTGACTCCCTGGACGAAAACGGTTTTCTGCAAAGTGCCGACGAGATGGCCATGGCGAAGGTCATGTCCGACAACGATCCTTTCATCATCGAAATCGAGAAGGTCATCCGCAACGAAATCCCCCTCGAAGAGGCGAGCCTCCCGGTGGTAGAGGCGTTCCATGTGCTCCGGAGTTTTAGACCCAGGGGAATCGGCGCTAGGAACCTTCAGGAATGTTTTATCATCCAGGCGGAATCCCTGGAAAATTTTCCGGCCCTTTCGCTCCAGATTTTGAAAGAGCGTTTCGATGACCTGATGGCGCTTCGTTACGCCAAGATTGCAAAAGACCTGGGCGTCTCTACCGAAGAGGTGCAACAGGCGGTGAGCAGTCTTTCCAGGCTTGCGCCCCACCCCGGCCAGCAGATGTCCAGCGCGCCGAACCAGGTCAAGGTGGCCGACATGAAGGTGGTGGAAAAGAAGGGCAGGTTTGAGGTGGAATGCTACCGGCGACGTGTTCAGAAACGCCTGCACCTGAACCAGACTTACGCTTCCCTTTTAAACGACAAGCACCTGAGCAAGAACGACAGGGAATATATCCAGAACAACCTCTCCAAGGCAAAGGAATTCATCAAGGCGGTGGACAACCGTTTCTCTACTATGGAAAACGTGATGATGGCCATCGTCAAGCACCAGGAGGCTTTTTTCCGCCAGGGGCCTGCCTTCTTGAAGCCCATGATTCTGCAGGACATTGCCGACGAGGTTGGCCGCGACCTGAGCACCATCAGCCGCGTGACCAACGGAAAGTACGTGGATACGCCCTACGGCATCTTTGAGCTCAAGCAGTTCTTTACCACCGGCATCAAGCAGGGGAGTGCCGCAAACGATGAAGTAATCGGCTCGGCCCAGATTCTTGAAGCTATCAAGAAGCTTGTGGATGAAGAAGACAAGAAAAAGCCCCTTTCGGACCAGGCCATCGCAGACGCCTTGGACAAGCAGGGCATCAAGGTGGCTCGCCGCACGGTGGCCAAGTATCGGGAAGAGGAACTGAAAATCCTCCCTGCCAGGCTCCGCAAGGCGCTTTAGGCTTGCTTTTATGTAAACTTTTGTTTACAAATAAACGCGAATATCCTGCAATTAATCCGAAATTTCCCGAAAATTCCCCTCATTATTCCAAATTGGGCGAATTATTTTTCGAAAAAAACATATTATATTTGCTTTTTTCATAAAAAAAGATGTATATACTCTAGATGCGATGCTAGAACATCGAAATGTGCCATCTCAACATACGGAGGTTTACAATGGATATTCAATTTTCTGCCCGTCATTTTAATGCATCTGCCGGTCTCCAGGATAGGATTCAAGAAGAAATGGACAAACTGGCAAAGTTCTACCCGAACATCACGGGAGCCTCCGTCATTTTGGATCACGAAGTGGAGCACCAGCGCCATTGCGAAATCTCGGTGAACATCACGGGCTCCGTGGTGGTGGCTTCTGCCGACGAAGAGAACATGGGCAAGGCTGTGGACGTGGCCCTGGAAAGAGTCAAGACCCAGCTGAAGAAGGCCAACGAAAAGCAGAACGATCATCGTGCCCAGCCCCTCTCTGATTTGTCCTAATGGCTGAATCCAGACTGAAAGACATCAAGGTTTTGCACCGGGAAAAACTCTCGGTGCGAGACTTTTTCTGTCGCTACGGCAAGGATTTGCAGCTGGCCCTCCATTCTCCGGAAGAGGACCTGAACACAAACATTGCCGAAAGCGGTATCCACCGCCCTGGCCTTGCCATGGCGGGTTATACCAAAGTTTATAGTTCGGAGCAAATCCAGGTGGTGGGCCATACGGAATGGAACTACCTGGAATCTCTGGGTACTGCGGGTCGCGTGAAGGTTTTTGAAAGCCTTTCCGTTTTCAAGGCGCCCATGTGGGTGGTGACCCATGCCCAGATGCCCCACCCGGAACTTCGGGCCATGTGCAGCAAGCTGCATATCCCGCTGTTCTCTACGACGCTCCACACCTACGAGTTCAACAAGATTGCCCAGAGAATTCTCGAGGAATTCTTTGCGCCTCACGCCATTATCCACGGGAGTCTCGTGGATGTCTATGGTATAGGCATGCTCTTTGTGGGCGACAGCAACGTGGGCAAGTCCGAATGCGTGCTGGACCTGGTAGAAAGCGGGCACCGCATGGTGGCCGACGATGTGGTTCATGTAAGCCACGTGGGCAACGTGATTATCGGACGCCCCGACCCCCTGATCCGCCACCACATGGAAATCCGCGGGGTGGGCCTATTGGACATTCGCTCCATGTTCGGTATCCACGCTATCCGCAAGGTGAAAAAGATTGAAGTCATCGTGGAACTCCAGCCCTGGAGCCAGAACGTTTCTTACGAGCGCACGGGGCTGAACGAGCTGGACGAAGTCGTCATGGGCGTTTCTATTCCGAAGATTGTGATTCCCGTGTCGCCGGGCAAGAACCTGACGGTGATTTGCGAAGTGATTGCCATGAACGCCCTCATGAAAATGAACGGCCAGAACGTGGCCCGGGATTTCAATGAAAACCTGATGCAGAAAATCAAGGCCAAGGCGAAGGGCGAATACACCGACGACCTCTTGGAAATGGAGCCGGAGAACTGGTCCCCCTATGAATAGCTTCCGTCGAAAATTCCGTTCCAATTTATTCCCCTTTGTCGTCTTCTCGATTATCGTGGTCGGGTGCGGTATGGCCCTGTACCTGTTCCATCCGGCAAGCCCTCACCATGACCGCTACAGTTTTGTGGTGCGCTACGAAAGCGTCGGAACTCTTTCTCCGGGCAACCGCGTAGAAGTTCGCGGAATCACCAAGGGCGAAATCGAGAAGGTGCAGCTGACAGACGAAGCGGTCTATGTGACGGCCCGCGTGCTTGCCGATACCAAGATTCCGAAAAACTCCGAGTTCCGCCTGAAAACGGCAGGGCTTATGGGCGAGCGTGAACTCAGCGTGTTGACCGGGGATTCAAAGGATCTGGTTGCCGACGGCGATACGGTGAACGGCTACTACGAAGAGGGCGCCAACGCCATAGGCCGAAACATTGCCTTTATCCTCTCGGAACTGGACTCCATCGCCACCCAGATTGGCGCCCTGAAGGACTCCGTGACCAAGGGTACAGCGGGCAAGCGTCTTGACCGCGTGCTCAAGAAGGCAGATAATCTGGTCGGGACATCGCAGGAATCGGTCCAGGAATGGGTGGGCGAGGCCAAGGACCTGCTTTCAAAGGCCGAAGGCACTCTGGACAAGGCGAAATCCAGCCTGGGGAATGTTCCCGAAAGGGCCGAGGGCACCGTCCAGAAAATGGAAAACCTTGTGGCTCATGTAGATACCCTCTTGAGCCAGGTCCGCGGGCTTAGAACGGAACTTGAAACCATCCAGGCGAAACTCTCCCAGGACGACAACACCATGGGGCTGATTTTGTCTAAAAAAGGCGACATAATTAAGGAACTGGACCGCATAGGTGCCGATATTGACGGCCTAATCGCAGACGTCAAGAAACAGGGCCTTAGATTAAATATGGATATTTTCTAAAATTGTGTCCTCTTTTGAAAAAAATAATTTAGTTTAACACGAAAAAGATTAAGAAGGGAACCCCAAGAAAGGAGCGAACTATGGCCGAAAAGAAACCTGCAAAGATGAGTGCTGCAGACCTCAAGTTTTTTGAGGAGATGCTTCTGGAAAAACGGCGCCAGCTGGTGACCGCCCAGAGCGAGACCGAAAAGTCCAATGCATTCCAGGGCCAAAAGCACCAGTCCGGCGACGGCGGGGATTCCGACAGTGCCGATTCCGCTACCGACTACAACGCTCTCGAGACTACGTTCTCCCTGGCGGCCCGCGAAGGCAAGTACCTGGTTTATCTGGAAGAGGCGCTCCAGCGTATCAAGAAGGGCACCTTCGGCGTGTGCAAGGTGTGCCAGCAGTTGATTCCCAAGGCCCGTCTCATGGCAGTGCCTACCGCCACCAAGTGCGTGAACTGCAAGGAAGAGACCAAGAAGAAAGAGCAGGAAATCAACCGTATCGAGATGGCCCGCCTCTTTGCCGAAGAACAGCGTCGCGAGATGATGAAAAAGAATGCGGGAAGGTAATCAGGACTGAAAGTCCGTGGTTAGTGGTTGCTGGCTAGGAACGTCATCCTCGCGAAGGCGAGGATCCACTTGAGGAAAAGAGACGCAACCCTCCGTCATTGTCAAGCATCTAAAGGTCATGAATATCACGAAAGCCTCCTTGTTTGGGATTTTAGTGGCAGCGACGCTTTTGCATGCCGGTACGTCTTGGACTTTGGAGGCCTGCCTCAAGCAGGCGGCCGAAAAAAGCCTTACGCTGGAAACGGCTAAGCTCCGGGAGCAGCAGGCTCAGGTAAATGTCAAGCAGGCAAAAATCGGGCATTACCCCACGGTTTCGGCCAGTATCCAGAATACCCTTTACGACCACCCCTTTGTAGATCAAGAAGACCATTACCGCCTGAACCTGGGTTTGAACGGCTCCGTGACCCTGTGGGACGGCGGTGCCACCAGCCTGAACGTAGAGGCTAAGGAATTGAGCCGGGAGGCGGCGGAACTTTCGACCCGGCAGACCAAACGCACCGTACAAGAAAACGTGCTGAACGCCTACATGAGCCTGCTTCTGGCCAAGGAAAACTTGCGGACGGCGGATTACGCGGTAGAGGTGGCCCAGGCGGAATTCGAATACTTTACGAACCTCTACGGGGTAGGTTCCGTGACCAAGAAGGACCTGACCCAGTCCGAGGCCAGTGTGCTCCAGAAACAGGCGGCAAAGATTACGGCCGAACTGAAGGTCTCTACCGCAAGGACCACGCTCCGGCAGCTGCTGGAACTGCCCGAGATCGAAGAGTTCGACGTGTCCGCTCCCGAAATCAATATGAACAATCCGGATTCCTTGCCGCCCCTGCCGGAATACGGCGAGCTGCAGGCCCGCATTCGTGCGGCTCACCCCGGGCTTAAATCCGACAGCATTTCTGTGAAGGCCGCCCAGAAGAACACCAAGGTGGCAGGCAAGAACAGCTCTATCTCCGTGACCCTGGGGGCAAATTCCAGCACAGGCTTGCAGGCCTGGGAATCCAAGGGCTACAAGGACCAGCTCAAGTACGGCTGGCAGAATTCCGTGACCCTTGGTATCAACATCCCCATCATTGACGCGGGGGCTACCGCCAACAAGGTGCTGCTGGCCCAGGTGAACGAGGCCGAAACCCAGGTGGGCCTGCAGGAGACGGCAAAGAATTTGGAAAACAGCATCGAGAAGCTCTACCTGAATGCCCTCAGCGCCGATTTGCAGTGGAAGGCTGCCGTCTTGCAGGTGGCCGCCGAGCAGGAAGCCCTGAAGGTGGCCGAAGAGCAGCGCAGGCTGGGGGCGCTGACCTACACCGACTACCTGAACCAGAAAAACAGCCTGGAATCGGCACAGGTCTCCCTGAACAACGCCAAGTACACGAGCCTCCTTTCCCGCAAGCTCTTGGACCTGTACCAGGGCCTGCTGGACTAACCCAACCTGTCATCCCCGCGACCTGTGGTGAGCGAAGTCGAACCAAGGCGGGGATCTCCTTTTCTTGCCCGCTTAAAAACAAAACGTCCCCCTGTTTCTTACCTGAAACAGGGGTGTTTCTTATTGAAAGGGATGTCCGCTTTGTCATCCCCGCCCCGCATCAAGTGCGGGGTAAACTCCGGCGGGGATCTCCCATTTTCACCCCAAAAACGCCATTTTTTGCCGTTTTCTGGCATTTTTTCCGAATGGGTGCCGTCTTCTGCAAAAATTGGCACGGCCTTTGCATATAGGAGTATGAAAACAAAAAAACGGGTCCCCGGCCAAGGCAAACCGCCAAGGCCAGGGACCCACAACCAGTGAGGTTAAAATTATGCTCAATACTCAGATTCTTCCTTCTGCTTTCTATGGTCTCCAGAACTTCCTCGACAACTTTAACGCCTGCAACGCTCAGGGCGAATGCGCCTACACTCCCAAGGCCGACTACTACGAAGTGGACAACGGCTTTGTGCTAGAGGTGGAGTTGCCGGGCGTCAAGAAAGAAGACCTGGACGTGCAGGTAGAAAAGAACATCATCACCGTCAAGGCCACCCGCGCCCGCAAGGATAGCAAGTACACCTACGAACGGAGCTTCCGCCTGGCCGACGATATTGACCCCGAGAACATCAAGGTCTCGTTGGAAAACGGCGTGTTGACCTTCTCGCTAGCCAAGAAGCAGCAGGCCTCCGCACGCAAGTTGACCGTGGGCTAACTCGGCGATTGTAACGATTCTTCATTGTGCTCCTTAAACACCAGGGACATCCGCAAGGATGTCCTTTCTTTTTGGACATTTCAAAAAAATTGTTGAAAAATGTCAACAGTTGTTTGCAAAATTTGGCTATTTCTTGTTTTTTGCCATTTTGTTTGATAACTTTTAATCCTTGAAAGTTTAACCTTGTTGACTAATAATCAAAAATTGATTATATTTAACCATGTACAATGTGACCATAACCAAAAAGGCGGAACGTTCGGCAAAAATGATGCCTAGAGCGGTGCAGAACAAGCTGAAGGCACAACCACTTTTCTGGCATTACTCAAAACTTGGCGATAGCAAGTATCATTGTCACATCGCCTTGAATTGGGTCGCTTGCTGGACATGTGAGAACGGGTCGATAAATATTGAGGTTTACTATGTTGGCAGTCGTGAAAAAGCCCCGTATTGAAATTCGTGCGAAGCACATCCCTGCTCCGCTTGTCAGGTTCTTGAAGGATACCTACAAGTCCGAAAATGTGGCGGTTTGCAAAAACGAGGATTCGATCCCCTTCGAAGAGTCTGACTGGTTCAAGAATCTGGATTCCACTCCCGGCGAAATGATTGTTGCGAACCGAGATTTGCGCAACTGGTCGCAGGTCACCCTTGCCGAAAAACTCGGGATTCAGGTTCAGAACCTCTGTGCCATGGAAAACGGACGAAGGGCGGTATCCCGCAAGATGGCGATAAAACTCGGTGAAATCTTCGGGACGGATCCCGCAGCTTTTTTTGATTTTAGTAAGTAGCGGAAAATGCCTAAGTCAAAAAACTATATTTGACGTGTTTTTTACAGGAGTGTTCCCTTAGGAGAGTGGGAGACTTCCTCCGCACCCCTATTCCCTAGATCCTAGCCCCTAGATCCTAAATCCTAGCCCCTATCCACTTTTTTTACATTTCCGGTGACACTTTTAACCTCCACAAGTGTTACACAGGCATGGAAAGGATAAATTCCGCAGATCGCATGGCGTTTTCTAGACTGTACGAGGCCTACGCCCCGATGGTTTACCGTCGCTGTATGGCCCTGCTCAAGGACGAGGCGGAGGCTTCGGATCTGATGCAGGACGTGTTTTTGCGGATTTATGCCGGCATGGACCGCCTGAACCTGGACAGTCCCAGCAGCCTTTTGTGGAATACGGCGACAAGGCTTTGCCTGAACCGCATCCGCGACAAGAAACGCAGGGGGCTGGATGTGGATTCCAGCGAACTGCTCCTAAATATCGCCTGTGCAGACGACGAGCGGGAAGGCAACGAGGCTCGCGGCATATTGGCGAAAATTTTTTCGCGGGAGCAGGAATCTACCCGGACCATTGCGGTGTTGCACTATGTAGATGGTATGACGCTGGAAGAAACCGCCGAGATGGTGGGGCTTTCGGTAAGCGGGGTGCGCAAGCGTTTACGCACCTTGCAGGCAAGAGTTAAAAACCTGGAGGTGAAGTGATGATTCCCGACTGGAAACTGGAAAAATATTTGACGGGCGACTTGCCTGCTGAAGAAATGCGCGAAATCCGCGAAATGGAGGCGACAGATGAAATCTTCGCCAATCGCGTGAAGATGCTGCGGGAAGACAATGCGGCAATTCTCAAGAGGCTTCCTTTCGAAAAACTTTCGGAAAAGATTGCCATGATGCCCGGACGCTCCAATGCGGGAGTCGGCAACACGGTGCGTGTGAATTTCAAGTTGGTGAAACTTGCCGCCGCCGCAGCCCTGGTGCTTGCGGTGGTGACGGTGGCACTGTTCAGCCAGCGTTCCCTTTCGGAGCAGGGCGGCACGGTTCTTGCGGACAATGCGAACATGGCGAACAGCGTAAACGGGGTGCAAGTTATGGAAGTGGCCATGGCCGACGTCTCCGGTGATGATGGCCTGCGTATCAAGGGACTCTCCGCCCGTATGGAAGTCTGGAAAAAAACAGGCGATAGTGCCGTGCAAATGGAAAATCTGGGAGAGGCTCGGGAGGGCGACGAAATCCAGTTGCGTTACGCTGTTGCCGAAAAGTGCTTCGGGCTACTTTTTAGCATGGACGGGAACGGGACCATCACCATGCACATGGGGCACGGGAATCGCGCCGTAGAACTGGAGCCTGGCAAGATGACCACGTTGCCCTTTGCCTACAAGTTGGACAATGCGCCCAAATTCGAGAAGTTCTTTTTCTTGACCTCCAAGGATGAATTCGAGTTGAACGCGGGGGACATCGACGCCTCGCTGAAGCAGGAGGGCGTGAAAACGGTAAGCCTCACGCTCCGCAAGACGGAGGGCAAGTAAGATGATGAATTTGATTAAAAAGATGGATGCGTCCTTGACGCTCCAAATAATTTCAGTTGTTGTCCTTGTTTTGTTGGCCGCGGCTTCCGGCGTTTCTGCCGCCCAGGAAATTCAGATTAACCGCTACGTGCTGGCCGTAAGCGCCAACTACGGCGGCGAAGGCCGTCCCACCCTCCGCTATGCCGCAAGCGATGCCCGCTCCTTCGTGAACGTGCTGAAGGAAATGGGCGGCGTGCAGGCCGGAAACGTCGTAGAGGTGAAGGAACCCAGCGTCGCTGCGTTCCAGCAGAAGATTGACGAACTGGACAAGAAGATTGCAAAGAACAAGTCGGCGGGCGGCCGCGACGAGGTGCTGGTCTATTACAGCGGCCACGCCGACGAAAAGGGCCTTCGCCTGGGCAAGGAGACCTTCGCCTGGAAGGCGCTCCGTTCAAAAATAGATTCCCTCCATGCCGATGTGAAGATTGCGGTGATTGATGCCTGCGGCTCGGGAGCCATTACCCGCGCGAAGGGCGGCGTGGCGGTTCCCGCCTTTATGGTGGACAAGAGTTCCGACATGAAGGGCTATGCCTTTATCACCAGCAGCACGCAAGATGAATCCAGCCAGGAAAGCGACAAGCTGAAGGGTTCCTTCTTTACCCATTCCCTGGTGAGCGGGTTACGCGGTGCGGGCGATATCAGCGGCGATGGCAAGGTGACCCTTTCGGAGGCCTACCAGTTTGCCTTTAACGAGACGCTCCAGAAGACGGAAGCCACCATGGGTGGCGCCCAGCACCCCAGCCGGGACATGAACCTGGCCGGTACTGGCGATGTGGTGATGACGGATTTGCGCAGCATGAACGCGGGTCTCGACATCGGCGAAGATGTAGAGGGCCGTCTGTTCATTCGTGACGAGCGGGGCGAGCTGGTGGCAGAACTCTACAAGAAGGCGGGTCGCCCCATCAACCTGGGGCTTGCCGCCGGCAAGTACAGCGTGCGTCTGGAAAGGCCCGCCGAATACAAGGAGGCGAGCGTCACCCTGCAGGACAATTACCGTGCCCAGCTGACGCAAAAACAGTTCAGTGCCATCGTAGCCGAAAAGACCACCCTCCGGGGCGAAATCGCCCGCCGCGGGGACTGCGACTCCGGCGATACAACTGCCTGTGCCCTAGATTCCCTGGACCACAACGGAAAATACCGCGTGACCTTCAACCTGGTGGACAAGGACCGCGAAGCCCGCAAGGGCCTGCAGATGGGCCTGTTCGTGACCCGTACCGACAGCTACATGCTGGGCTCGCAAATCAGTATCTTTGCAAACATCGCTCGCAAGGAAATGCACGGCCTGCAGCTTACGGCGGTGTTCAACGGCGCGAGGGAGCATTACGAAGGGGCGCAGGTTTCGGGCGTCATGAACTATGCGGGTTCCTTTGATGGAATCCAGGTGTCTCCCGTAATCAACGTGGCCAAGGAGAATTCTTCGGGCGTGCAGGTCTCGGCTACCATGAACGTGACCCGCGATTCCCTGAACGGCGTGCAGGTGGCCCCTGCCATCAACTACGCCCGTGAAACCAAGGCCCAGATTTCTGCCGCCCTGAACGCGGCAAAGAAATCCGGTGTGCAGGTGACAGCCGCCCTGAACGCGGCCAAGGAATCTGACGTGCAGGTGGCGGCCGCCATGAACGTGGCGGGCAAGCTCAATACCGCCCAGGTGAGCGTCTTGAACATCGCGGGTCGTGCCGACGGTCGCCAGGTGGGCATCTTGAACATTTGCGGCCACTGCGAAAAGACTCCCGTGGGCCTCGTCAATATCGTGGGTAACGGCGTGTGGAGCGTCACGGGCTCACTCAACGAAATGGGTGCCCTGGGCGTTTCCCTCCACATGGGCACGGCCTACCTCTACACCGCCCTTGAAGGGGCCCGCCTGATTGAAAAGGGAACGGAATTCAGGCACTTTAGCGATGTCTTCGAAGCAGGTCTCGGTCTTGGAACCCAGTTCGGCAAATACGGCAGCCACTTTGACCTGGAATACATGCTCCTGATGGAACAGGGGGCTTTCGACTTCGACGATTCCGATTTTGAATATGGCTCCGATAACGGCGTCAATTTCCACCACCGTCTGCGCCTAGGCTATACGACTCGAGTGTTCCCCTTCTTCGGACTCTCGGTGGGCGGCACCCTCAACGTTGCAGCGCAGGGCTATCGCGAAAAGATTTGGGTAAAGCCACTCAGCGAATACCACGACGACTTCGGCCATGAAGGGGATAAATTCCGCTTCTGGCCCGGATTCTACGCCGGCATTACCGTCGGAAGGTTCTAGGATTTGGCGCGGGAGGAGTCCCCCTGGCTTCAGCCCCGCCCCACCCCTCATTGTCATGCCGCACTTGATGCGGCATCTTTTATATCTTGAAGAGTGCCAAGGCTAATTTTCGCAGCGTTTTCGCAATTTTGACCGGAAAGTACGGTTTAGCCCGACAGCGCCTGAGAAGTGGTTGTTTATGCGTATAGGCATAAGTACTATAGCATAGAATCTACATCTTTCTTTGCATCTAACCAAAGTTCTAGCAATTTGATAAGATCTTTGTTACTGGTCCACCCGTTGGGAAAGTATTCATGGTCATTCAAGGTTTGCAGCTTTACAGAAAAGTTGTCAAATTTTATTTCTGCATGATAACTTACGTGCCCGTAACTTTTAGAACTATTCTCGATCTTATTTATTGCAGCCTTTATGTTTTCTTTGGAGATAACGCCATTCATAAGTGTGTCTTTCTTGTATGAATCATCGTCGTCCCAAGCGAGGAGTTCTGCCTCTGTAGATATAACCTTTACCTGATCCAGATTGATGTGTCCCCCGTCAATAGGGTACCAACATGCGGTGCTTTTCTTGCATCCTACAATCGCAAGAACACTCATTAGAGCCAAGAAAAGAATTATCTTCTTCATAGTTTTTCTCCCCCAAAACATGGTTTGTATGATTGTTTCTACGTAATATACATTAAAAGAAGGTGAAAAGAACGAAAAACATGAAAATTTTTTAACATTGCCTGTTGCATTGGTTGTAAGGACTTTGTTGGCTTGTGCTCTTTTGAGCATGTATGTATAAACTTTCTTGAGGTATATGGCAAGAGATTTTTGAATTTTTTGTGGGGGGGGGGG